>ERZ791840.625-NODE-625-length-22317-cov-6.794583_pt1 | contig 22317 bp, 15 predicted proteins | sample MGYA00510291_ERZ791840 | MGnify/ENA primary metagenome ERZ791840 (study PRJEB30046, sample SAMN00715256) | human gut metagenome | study: EMG produced TPA metagenomics assembly of the A metagenome-wide association study of gut microbiota in type 2... | reverse complement strand
CCGCCGTTATGGCGGAGCCGGTACGCACCATGGACGCCATCTGCATCGTGGTGGACGGCGACGGTCCCCACGTACTGGACGAGCGCAGCGAGGAGCGCACCTATGACGATCTGCTGCTGCGCCGCAGCCTGGGCGACAAGTCCATGCAGCTGCTGCTGGAGCCGGGCCGCACCGTCACCATCACCCACGGCGACGACACACACACCCTCACCACCGAGGCCGAGCGCCTGTCCTCCCTGCTGCGGCGCAGCGGCATCCGTCTGGGTGAGGACGAGATGGTGGAGCTGAATGTCGCCGGCGAGGACCCTGCCATCCGCATCAGCGATACGCTGACCTACCAGCACTATGTCACTGTGGAGACGGACTACAAGATCCTTCGCTCACCGGATCCCCTGATGGACAAGGGCACCGAGGAGATCATCCGCAAGGGTATCCCCGGCCAGATCGTGGAGACGTATGAGGACACTGTGGTCAGCGGTGAGGTAGTATCTACCAAGTATATCGGTGCCAGCCACGACACCTCACACGCGGAGCTGGTGCGCTACGGCACCCGCGTCTACGAGGTGGAGGAGGGTGACACCATCGAAAAAGACTTCCCCAACGAGGTGGGCGAGGGCGGCTACCTGCTGTTCGCCTCCGGCGACACCATGACCTATAACAAGGTGATGCTCTGCTCCTCCACCGCCTACTACAGCGGCGGCGACGGCGGCGCGGCCTGGACCACGGCGGTGGGTGCCGCGGTGGGCGTGGGCACCGTGGCCGTAGACCCCAAGGTGATCCCCTACTACACCAAAATGTTCATCCAGACCACCAACGGCCGCCGTGTCTACGGCATGGGCACCGCCCTGGACTGCGGCGGCGCCGTCAAGGGCAACATCGTGGACCTGTGGTTCCCCACCAAGGCGGACTGCTACTCCTGGGGCCGTCGAAACGTCACCGTGTATATTCTGGATAAAAAGGCAAGCTAAGAGCATGGCCCCGGCGGGGCCATGCTCTTTCTTTACCCGCAGCCCCCGGTGTGAGCCGGGGGCTGCTTTTTTATTCTCCGTAGTGCACGTGCAGCAGCGCGTGACACTTTTCCTCGCCGTACTCCCTGAGTAAAGACGTGACGATGGGGTTTTTCTCCGCCCGCTTGAACATAGCGGAGGCATCGGCGGCATACAGTCCCTCGCCCCGCTTCTTCTTCACGTTGCTCAGCCCATAGGGCTGTCCCGCGCCGCCCACGCAGCCGCCCTGACAGGTCATGACCTCTATCAGGTGGTAGAAGCACTTACCCGCTTCGATATCCGCGATCAGCTCCTTGGCGTGGATCAGCCCGTTGACCACGGCGATACGCAGCTCCTGCCCGTCCACGTTCAGCTCCACATGGCGGATGGATCCGTCTCCCCGCAGATCGGTGACACGGACGGCCCGCAGCGCATTCTTGCTCTTGTCCGGCAGGCAGTGGCGCACCACCGCCTCGGCCACACCGCCGGTGACGCCGTAAATCACCGCCGCGCCGCTGCCCAAACCGAAGGGCAGGTCTGGGGACTCCAGCTCCAGCTCGTCCAGCTGCACGCCCGTCTCACGCATCATGTCCACCAGCTCCCGGGTAGTCAGCACCAGATCCACATCCGGCCGACCGTTATGGACGAACTCCGGCCGCGCCGCCTCCATCTTCTTGGCAGTGCAGGGCATAATGGCGATGTTGTAGGTAGTCCGCCCGTCGGCGGCATCTTTTTCGGCGTATTTGTCACGGATGACCGCCGCGAACATCTCCATGGGCGATTTGCAGGTGGAGATATGCTTCAGATACTTGGGGTCGTTGAACTCCAGATACCGCACCCAGGCGGGACAGCAGCTGGTGAACATGGGGAACGGCCCGCCGTTTTTCAGCCGCTGCAAAAACTCCTCCGCCTCCAGTATGGTGGTCATATCCGCGCCGAAGTTGGTGTCGTACACCTCGTCCACACCCATGAGCTTCAGCGCCGTGGTCATCTTGTCAATGACGTTCACGCCTGCCGGAATGCCAAAGGCCTCACCCACCGCCACACGGACGGCCGGCGCGATCTGCACCACCACACGCTTCTTCGGGTCGTGGATGGCCGCCCACGCGGTGCCGATCTGATCGTTAACGGTGATAGCGCCGGTGGTGCACACGGCGGCGCACTGGCCGCAGCCCACGCACTTCGTCTCGCCCAGCTTTTTGTCAAAGGCCGGCATCACCTGCAGCTCGCTGCCCCGGAAGGCAAAGTTCAGAATGCCCTGTCCCTGCAGCTCCTCGCACACCCGCACGCAGTCGCCGCACAGGATGCACTTGTTGGGGTCCCGGAACACCGCGTAGCTGGTGTAATCCTTCTCGTACCGGGGCTTATTGTTGGGGAAACGGATATGCCGCACGCCAAAGCGCTGGGCCAGCTCCTGCAATCGGCAGTTGCCGCTTTTGGCACAGGTAGTGCAGGAGCAGTCATGGGCCGCCAGCAGCAGCTCCAGTATCATCCGCCGGTGCCTCAGCAGCCGGGCGGTGTTGGTCCTGATCTCCATGCCGTCCCGGGGCTCCATGGAGCAGGAGGCGTCGATCTTCCCGGTCTTTACGTCCTCCACGATGCACATACGGCACGCGCCGTGAACGGACAGGTCGGAGTAATAGCAGAACGTGGGGATGTCGATACCCGCCTTGCGGATGACCGCCAGCACGTTGCGCTCGCCGTCAAAGGGCACCCGCTGCCCGTCGATGACCATAATTCCCTTTGCCATGGCTCACTCCTCCTCAATGGCGTCGATCGCGCCGAAGGGGCACGCGCCCCAGCAAGCGCCGCAGTGGATGCACTTCTCGTTGTCAATGACGTAGGGCATACGGGGCTGCCCGGAGATGGCCTCCATGGGACAGTTCCGCGCGCACTTGCCGCAGCCCTTGCACAGCTCCGGTTTGATCTCCAACCGGCGTTTGCGCCCGTTGCAGATGGGACAGTGGTGATCCACCACATGGCGCAGATAATCCTGCCGGAAGTTCCGCAGGGTGGACATCACCGGCTTGCAGGCCGTCTGCCCCAGGCCGCACAGGGCCGTGTCCGTGATGGTATCGCTAAGAGACTCCAGCAGATCCAGATCGGCCAGACTCCCCTCGTTATTGATGATGCGCTCCAGCGTCTCCAGCATACGCTTTGTGCCCTCCCGGCAGGGGGTGCACTTACCGCAACTCTCGTTCTGGGTAAAGTGCATAAAGAACCGTGCCACCTCCACCATACAGGTGTCCTCGTCCATGACCACCAGACCGCCGGAGCCGATAATGGCCCCCAGCTTCTTCAGCGAGTCGAAGTCCATAGGGTAGTCCAGATGCTCCTCGGTCAGACATCCGCCGGAAGGCCCGCCGATCTGCACGGCCTTGAACTTCTTTCCGTCCGGTATGCCGCCGCCGATGTCGAAGATGATCTCCCGCAGGGTGGCGCCCATAGGCACCTCCACCAGTCCCGTATTCACCACGTTGCCCGTCAAAGCAAATGTCTTGGTGCCGGCGCTGCCCTCGGTGCCGATGCCCCGATACCACGCCGCGCCCTTGTTGATGATGTTCGGCACGTTGGCGAACGTCTCCACATTGTTCAGCACCGTGGGCTTTCCCCACAGTCCCTGGTCTACCGTCCGGGGCGGCTTTACCCGGGGCATACCCCGCTTACCCTCGATAGAGGCGGTCAGTGCGCTGCCCTCACCGCAGACGAAGGCGCCGGCGCCGCGGTTGATGTGGATATGGAAGCTGAACCCGCTGCCCATGATGTCGTCGCCCAGCAGTCCGGCCGCCGCAGCCTTGTCGATGGCCACCTGCAACCGCTTCACCGCCAGCGGATACTCGGCGCGGACGTAGATGTAGCCCTCCGTCGCGCCGGTGGCCACACCGGCGATCATCATACCCTCCAGCACGGAATGGGGGTTGCCCTCCATCACGCCCTGATCCATGAACGCGCCGGGGTCACCCTCGTCGCCGTTGCACACGATGTACTTCACCGGCTCCTCCGTGTGGCGCCGCACGCTCTCCCACTTGCGCCCCGCCGGGAAGCCGCCGCCGCCGCGCCCACGCAGTCCGGAATTGGCGATCTCCCTGCATATCTCCTCACCGGTCATGGTGAACAGTGCCTTTTCAAAGGCGGTATAGCCGCCCAGCGCCAGATACTCCGTCATATCCTCCGCGTCGGACTTGCCGCTGTTCTTCAGCACCACCCGATGCTGGTTTTTGTAAAAGGGAATGTCATCCCGGCGCTGATAGGACACACCGTTCTGGGTATACAGCAGCCGCTCAATGACCTCGCCGCCCAGGATCGTCTTTTCGATGATCTCGTCGCAGTCCTCCACCTTCACATGGGCATAGAGAATGTCCAGCGGCTCGATGCACACCAGCGGGCCGATCTCGCAGAAGCCATGGCAGCCGGACTTCTTCAGGTGGATGCCCTCCTTACCGGCCTCGTCCTTCAGACATACCGCCACCGGAATGCCGCGGGACTGGCATGTGGTTCGCAGGTAATCGTATACCTTCATGGCGCCGCTGGCGATACAGCCCGTACCGGCGCACACCAGCACATTCAGCCTGCCCCGGCTCTGCTCCATCAGCTCTGCCGCCTGTGTATGCAGCGCATGGAACCCGCTTCGCGTCAGCTTGCTCATACCGCCGCCTCCCTTCCTCTGATGGCCTCCAGCTCGCCAATGGCCGCCTCCGGCGTCATCTTGGCGAACACCTCACCGTCAATGGTCATCGTGGGTGCCAGACCGCAGGCGCCCAGGCAGGCCACCGTCTCCAATGTAAACATGGCGTCGGCGCTGGTCTTGCGCTTACCCTCCAGCCCCAGATACTCATACAGCGCATCATAGATGGGGCCGGACTTCCGCACATGACAGGCCGTGCCGTCACACACCTTGATAATATGCTTGCCCTTAGGCTCCAGCGAGAAATTCTCATAGAACGTAGCCACGCTGTACACCCGTGAGACGCTGATGTGCAGCATATCCGCCACCAGTTCCATATTCTCTTGGCTCAGGTAGTTCTCCGACGCCTGTATCTCCTGCAAAATGGCGATGAGCTTCGCGCTGTCGCAGTCGTGGGCCCGGACGATGGCCACCGTTTTCTCCTGTTCCGATCTCATGCTCTCTCCTCCTAAAACGTGTTGAACGCCGTGTCGCTTAGCCTGTTAATTTTCTAACACTCCACCCGTACTGTACCATAGGCCCGCCCGCCTTGCAACAGCAAAAGAGGGGAAATTCTCGCCGTGCGAACTTTTCTCCACCCTGCACAAAAACGTCCCCGCTTTTTTGCCTGAAACGGCAAAAAGCAAGGGGTCATAACTTTTTTTCATGGCTTTGGCGGCATAAGAGCCCCCCGCAGGTCATGGACCTGCGGGGGGCTCTCTGTTTACATGATTCCGGACTTTTCCTTACTGGCAGCGATAGCCGCGTTCAGTCTTCGGGCCGGGTAATATACCAGCAGGCCGAACACCGTGAACAGCGCGCACATGCCCAGCAGCACCAGCGCGCAGCGCAGGTATGTGTCGCCGTACATACCGCCCACCGTCTCCCGGATCATATCCATGCCGTAGTGGAAGGGCATGAAGGGATACAGTGTCTGGAACAGCTGCGGCAGCACATGTACCGGGTACGAGCCGCCGGACCCGGCCACCTGAAGGACCATGATAATGACCGACAGCGCCATACCCACGTTGTCCAGGGCATACACCAGCGCGTAGTTCATACTGGCGAAGTTCAGCGAGCACAGGCAGCAGGCCAACACGAACAGCGCCGGCTCCGCCGTCTCCATCCCCACGAAGTACAGGCACCCGAAGGCCGTCACCAGCGCCTGGGCCATGGCCATCAGGAAGAAGGTGGCAAACCGCCCGAAATACCGCTCCACGGCCCGGCACCCGGCAAACTCCGGCTGGGTCACCGGCACCTTCAGCATCACAGCGGTCAGCAGGCTGCCCACAAACAGTGCCAGCATGACGTAGTAGGGCGACATGGCCGCGCCGTAGTCCTTGATCTCATAGATGATCTCCGTGTTCAGCTGCACCGGCGAGCTGAGGTAGTCGGCCATGCTTTCGGCATCGCTGCTCTCCATCAGCTCCGTAAAGCGCTTGAAGGCTTCGCTCTCCGTCACCCGGCGCACATCGTCCTCGATATCCGCCAGATACGTCTCCACCGTGTTGGCCAGGGTGATACCCGCGTCCAGCGTAGGCTGTACGGTGGTCATGGCATCGGCGTAGCTGTCCAGCGTGCCGGACACCTCCCCCAGGCTGCCGCCCACAGCCCCCAGCAGCTGCTGGACGGACCGCAGCGTGGTCTGGGCCTGTGCCCCGGTGGTGTGCAGGTATTCGTTGACCTCCTTATTGGTCTGCACCGCCGCAGCCAGCAGCTCCTGCCGCACCTGATGCAGCATATCCAGCACCGGTCCCTGCAGAGCCGACGGCTCCAGCGTATCCACCAGTGCGTCCAGCGCCTTCAGATCGGCGATAGCCGTCTCCAGCTGCGCCTTCACGGCCTCGTCCTCAGCGGCCGCCAGCTGGTCCTCCAGCGCGTCGATGGCCGCCTGGATCTTCCGGTGCAGGTCCGCCTTCAGCGCTTCGTCGGCGGCAGAGGTATCCATACTCCGCAGAGCATCCTCGATGTCGCCCAGTACCTTATCCGTGTTGTTCAGCACCGTCAACAGGTCGCTGTACGCCGTGTCCGCCGCGCTCAGGCCCGTGCTGATAAGCTGCACCGTGCTGCCCGCCGCCGCATCAGCGTCCTCCACCGTTCCCCGTGCGTCCGCGATGGTCACGGATGCCGCGGTCAGCAGCCCGTCCGCCCCGTTCATCACGTCCTTCAGCGACAGCAGCACCTGCTGCAGCTGCGCCATCTCCTGCCGCGCACCGGTCAGCTTATCCATAATGCCGTCCGCCAGCGCCTCCGAATCCAGCCCCATGGCCTTGAACACGGAGCCCGCCGTGGTCAGCGCCTCGGCGGCCTTGCCGATGACCGTGGTGTTGATCTGCTCCTGCACGGCGGTCTTGGCCTTGCTGGTGATCTTGGGCGCGATGGCGTTCTTCTTCTCGTTCTCGTAATACTGTATCTGCGGGTGACGCAGATCGCCGGACAGGATGCTCACAAAGTCCTCGGTAAATTCCTCCGGCACGATCAGCGCCGCGTAGTAGTCGCCGGACTCCACCCCGTCCAGGGCCTCCGCCCGGCTGTCCACGAACACCCAGCCCATCTGGTCGTTGCTCTCCAGTCCCTGCAGCACCAGCGCGCCGATGTTCACCTCCAGGCCCAGCACCTCGCAGCCCGCGTCCTCGCTGGCCACCGCCACGCTGATGCGGCTGGTGGACGCCGTGCCGTAGGGGTCCCAGTTGGACAGGATGTTGAACCAGGCATACAGACACGGCACCAGGCACAACCCCAGCAGCACCACCACCGCCACCACACTGGCCGTCAGCCGCCGCCAGTCGGCGCGAAAGATATTCCAGATGTTCTTCATCGGTCCACCTGCCCTTCCCGGCTCTCCGCCGCACCGCGCCGCAGGTCATCGGACAGCCCCTGTATCGCCCGGGTCAGCGCGTCCAGATCGGACGCCAGCTTCTCCGGGTCGTCCAGCAGCCGTTCCAGCACCCGCGCGCCGCTGTATACCGGCGCGGCAGGCGTCGGCGCGCTGTCTGCCTGCGGCGCTCCGCCGTGCACCTCCCGCAGTATCTCGTCCACGGAATATGCCTCCGGCTCCGGCGCTGCCGGTGTCTTTGTGACCGGCGTCTCCTCCGCAGGTGCCGGGGATATCTCCTCTGCCGCCGGCGTCTCCTCCGGCGCAGGTGCCGCTTCCGCCGCCGTTGCCTCCGTCTCCGGCGTCTCCTGTTCCTCCCGGGTGCCGTGGCGCAGCAGCAGACCCACCCGGGGCACCTTGGGCAGCTCCGGCAGCTCCAGCAGTGTGCCCAGGCTCTCCTGCTCCATCTGGGTGATGCTCTCCAGCTTCTTTTGCAGCTCATAGTCCGCGTACTCCACGGCGATCAGATATGCCGCCACTGCGAACATGGACAGTATCCACAGCATCAGGGTGAACACCTTGTTCCCCCCCGCCAGAAACATCAGCAGCATCAATCCCAGCGTCACCGCCAGCAGCATCCGCATACCGACGCGTATCCGCCGCCGGTTGTTCCGGTGCAGGGTGCTGACCTCCTCCAGCAGGCGGTCATACAACTCCTGATAGTCCCGTTCTCTTGTCATCGGTCAACACCTCCTTTCACAGCAGCTCCGTCTCCTCCAGCTTCTCCTCCATAAAGTGGTTCAGTCCCATGAAGGGCCGCCGCACCAGCAGGCCGATCAGCAGCGCCGCCGCGGCGAACAGCAGCAGGAAGCCGATCTGCTGCCAGTAGTAATTCCCGTACATCCCGCAGATGCACTCGCGCATAGCGTCGATGGCATAGGGGAAGGGGAAGAAGCGATAGATCTTCTGGTAAATGGCCGGCAGCAGCTCGATGGGGAACGTGCCGGAGGAGCCTGCGATCTGCATGACCATGATGACCACCACAATGGCCTTGCCCACATCGCCGAAGGACAGCGCCAGCGAATAGATCAGCAGGCTGAATGTGAAGGCCGTCAGCGCGCCCGTGAGATACAGCATCCCCGGGTGCAGGCACTGGACCTTCAGTATGTACAGGTCGCCGGTAACGATGACCGCCGCCTGTATCTGGCTCAGCACGAAAAAGAACAGGTACCTCCCGAAGTACAGCTCCGCCGGCTTCGGGTCGATCAGGCCCTCCGTCCGGGCGTGTATCTTGATGAGGGACGACAATATCACGCCGCCCACCCAGATGGCCAGCACCGTGTAGAACGGCGTCATGGCCGAGCCGTAGTTGGCGATGGGATACACCGCATTCACGCTGGTCTGCACCATTTCCGGAAAATACTGGCCGTACACCGCCGGGTCGCCGCCCAGGATATTCACCAGCGTATCCATGTATTCGTCTGTGGTCAGCCCCTCCAGGTCGTCTATGGTGCTCTCCAGCGAGGTCAGCAGCTTCTCCGTAGCCGGCCGCAGCAGCGCCATGGTGTTGCCCACAGCGTCAGCGGTCTCCGCCAGCGCGGTCTTCATGACCTTGGCGTCTCCAGCCAGCGCAGCCATGCCCTCCATGGTGTCCGCCACCTGACCGGCCACGGTGTCCAGTTCCTTTTGCAGCGCCTTGGAGGTCACGGGGATCCTGTCCGCCATCGTCCGCAGGGACTTCACCAACGCGTCGCAGTCCGCCAGCAGATCGGCAGAATCCGGACTCTCCGCCAATGCCCGCAGCTGCTTTGCCGTCTTGCGGCACTCCGCCGCCGTCTGCCGCGCCGCCTCCGCCTGGGTCTTACCCGCCTCTGTGCCGGAGGCCTCCAGTCCCGCCGCCCACGTTTCCAACGTGGCCGCCGCCTTTTCCAGCTGCGCCGCCGCATCTCGCAGCTGCTGCTGTGCCGACGGCAACTCCGGCGCGTTCCCAATGGCGCTGTTCAGCCGATCCAGCGCCCGTTCCACCCGGGCCAGGGCCGTGTTCAGCCGCAGCTGTATCTCCGCCGCCGTCTGCTGCAGCTGTGCGCCGTCCGGCAGGTTCTTGTTGATATTGGCCACGGCCGCCTCCAGCGCCGCCGCGCTGCTCTCCGACACGCCGCTGCCGCCCGCCGTCTCAAAGGCGTCCATCATCCGCCCGCAGGCGTGCAGCAGATCCTGGGCCTGGTACAGCACGCCCTTCACAGCGGCCTCCGGATCGTCGGCGGTCAGGTCCGCCGCCAGCAGATTGCTCTGCTCCATGATGCCGCCGATGACCACCTCCAGATAGTTTTCACTGATGGAGCGCTTCAGCGTCTCCACCGCCGTGTCGGTGATCTTGGTGGCCACGGCGTTCTTCTTGGCGTTTTCGTAGTAGGTGATGGCCGGCTTACCGGTCCAGTCCGTCAGCATCCGAAACATATTCCGGCTGAACTGCTTGTCGATGACCACCGCCGCGTAGTAGTCGCCGGACTCCACGCCGCCCTTGGCCTCCTCCTCGGTGTCCACGATGACCCAGTTGATGGACGTGGCCTCCCGCAGGTCGGCCACCACGTCGTCGCCCTTGTTCTCGTAGGTGCCGTCCTCATCGGTATAGCCCTCGTCCAGCGACGCCACCGCGATGGATATCCCCCCGGTGTTGCCGTAGGGGTCCCAGTTGGAGTAGATATTCAGCCAGGCGTACAGGCTGGGCAGCAGGGCGATGGCGACCACCACCACACAGGCGAAAAAGCACTTGCTCAGCGTCCGTATATCGGTTTTGAATACCGTCCAGATATTACGCATACTGCCTCCTTACGCGCGGCACGCCGCGCTGTATATAAAACTGTTGCAAACAATAATGTATCAGTATGTATTATACAGAAAGCCACCATGATTTGTCCACACAAAACCCGTTTTTTGCCCAAAAATACAGAAAAGAGACGGCTCCCGCCGTCTCTTTCGTTCTACTCTTTTTCTGTATCCTCCGCCACGATTCGGTAGTAGGTATTCCCCGTCAGCTTGTACACGATGGCATACAGCACCGCGAACACCGCAAAGCTCACCGCCGTTGTGCCGATCAGCAGCCCCCTGTTGTCCAGGTTGAACAGGATCAGCAGCTTGTGGATGAACGGGAAGGCGAAGCACAGGTGCACGCCCGCCAGCACCAGCGGCAGATAGAACACCGTCAGCAGCTGGCTGTTGATGCTGCGGCGGATGTCCACCTTGGTCATGCCCACCTTCTGCATGATGTCAAAGCGGGACTGATCCTCATAGCCCTCGGAGAGCTGCTTATAGTAAAGGATAGCCACCGCCGCGAAGATGAACACGATACTCAGCATGATGCCCAGGAAGAACAATCCGCCGTAGGTGCCGTAGAAGTCTGCCCGGTTGGCGGCCTTGGACTCCACGCTGACGCCCACGCCCCAGTCACTGCTGACTCCCGCCAGATAGCCGTTCAGCGCGTCCTCCAGATTGGGAGTTGTGCCATCGATGTTACCCTGCTGGTTTTCCGGCAGATCGGTGTCGAAGGCGTAGTGCCACGTGGCCGTGAGATACCACCCGTACTTCTCGCTCAGTCCATCCTCCAGCTCCTGCACGAACTGCGTGAAGTGCGGCATGACCACCATCAGGGTCGGGGTGATATCCGCCGTGAAGGGGCCGCTCAGCGGCGGAATGTCCCGATCCATGACCCGGAACGTCCATTCCCCGTCGACGGTCAGGGTGTCGTAAGGGAAATCCGTCCGCAGAGCCGCCACATACACCTGCCCGTCGTTCAGCGTCAGGCTCTGCCCCGTGGCGGCGTTGTAATCCTCCAGCGGCAGGAAATGCAGCTGCGTCACACGGGTGCTGTCCGCTGCGGACGCACCGGCGTTGCCCAACCGCAGATCCCCGCCGTCCGGCAGACCGCTGACGCTGATCTCACGGTATGTCGCCACATTACTGGTCTGCCCGCCGAAGTTGAAAACGGTGCTCTCCACACCCTGACGCAGCTGCTCCGCCTCCGCCTCGTCCAGCGGATGATCGCTTCTGCCGTATACCGCCACGTCCATGTCGCGGGGATACCGGGCATTCACCGCGTCCTCCTGCCCCACATACAGGCAGGTGGTGGACGAGATCATCACCAGCACCATGGTGGCCAGGATGCACACCGACGCCAGCCCCGCGCCGTTGCGCTTCATGCGGTAGGCCATGGAGGACACGGACACGAAGTGCTGGGGCCGGTAGTAGTATTTTTTGTTCCTTTGCAAGCCGCGGCACAGCGTCACCGACCCGCTGATAAACAGCAGATACGTGGCCAGTATCACCATGATCACCGCCGCAAAGAACCACAGCAGCGCCGCCAGCGGCTCCTTGATGGACAATGCCAGCGCGTAAGCGGCACCCAGCAGCACCACGCCCGCCGCCGTCAGCACCCACTGGGCACGGGGCGGCTTTTCGCCCACGCTCTCACTGCGCAGCAGCGCCACGGCACTGACGCCGTGCAGCTGCCGCAGGCTGTTCAGCAGGATCAGCGTGTGGATGACCGCAAACAACGCCGCCGCAGCCAGCAGAGACGATACGGACACCGTCAGGGTGTAGGTCACGGGCACCTGCAAAAGCCGCACCATACCCAGCTCCGCCAGCTTATACAGTACCACGCCCAGAAGCAGTCCCGTCCCCGTGGTCAGGCCATAGGTGATGACCGTCTCCCACAGCAGAATGCGGGCGATGTTGCCCTTGCCCATACCCAGCACGTTGTACAGGCCAAACTCCCTCTCCCGGCGCCGAATGAGGAACGAGTGGGTATAGAACAAAAATATCAGCGCAAACACAGCGATGACCACCGTGCCCAGCCGCAGTATGATGGCGCTGCTGGTCCCGCCGGACATATGCCCCAGCACCTCCGAGCCGGACAGCCCCATCAGGATGTAGAACATCAGCACCATCCCGGCGCAGCTCAGCAGATACGGCAGGTACAGCCGCCTGTTTTTTCTCATGCCCGTCCAGGCCAGCCGGGCGTATAATGTCTTTTCCCTCATGCCGGTTCACCGCCCGACTGCAGCATGGTCAGCGTGTCGGAGATGCGCTGATAGAACCTGGTGTCGTCGTCCTCGCCCCGGTACAGCTGGTGGAACACCTGGCCGTCCTTGATGAACAGCACCCGGCCCGCCCGGCTGGCGGCCTTCACGGAGTGTGTCACCATCAGTATGGTCTGCCCTGCCCGGTTGATGGCGGCGAACAGCCGCAGCAGCTCGTCGGTGGAGCCGCTGTCCAGCGCGCCGGTAGGCTCATCCGCCAGCAGCAGCTTTGGCTCGGTGATGATGGCCCGGGCCACTGCCGCCCGCTGCTTCTGCCCGCCGGAGACCTCATAGGGATACTTCTTCAAAAGCTCCGTCAGTCCCAGCTCCCGGGCAATAGGCAGCAGCCGCGCCCGCATATCCTCGTAGGACATTCCCATCAGCACCAGCGGCAGATAGATATTGTCCTCCAGCGTGAACGTATCCAGCAGGTTGAACTCCTGGAACACAAAGCCCAGGTTGTCCCGGCGGAAGGCCGCCGCGTCCTTCTCCCGTATCTTGCCCAGCTCATGGCCGTCCAGCCGCACCGTACCCGCCGTGGGCTCGTCCAGCGCCGCCAGAATGTTCAGCAGCGTGGTCTTGCCGCTGCCGGACTCGCCCATGATGGCCACATACTCGCCCTGCTCCACGGTGAAGCTGACATTCCGCAGCGCCTCTACACGGCTGCCGCCCAGCCGCGAGGTGTATACCTTCCGCAGCCCGCTGACCTCCAAAATACTCATAGCATGACCTCCTTTTCCTTCGGGAGCCTCCGGCCCATCGCCCCGTCTCCCAACACGGTCAGTATACCGCGTCCCCCGCCCCCCTTCCATCGCTTTCCCTTACCCTTCCCGAACACAATTGTCACATTTCCCACCCTTTGCAAGGGCGATAATAAAATGTCGTAGGGGCCGGCGTCCTCGATGGCCCGTTTGCAGAACCTCCCGGTGAACCATTGTAGGGGTGGACGACTCTGTCCACCCACTCCCCTCACTCCGCCACAAACGCCGGGCGGCCCAGCGTCAGCCTCACCGTGGTGCCCACGCCGGGCACGGACTCGATCCGTATCTCATGCCGCAGATTGCGGCATATCCGCCGGCACAGGTACAGTCCGATGCCGCTGGACCGGCGGTCCAGCCGCCCGTTCTGCCCGGTATAGCCCATGTCAAATACCCGGGGCAGGTCCTCCGGCGCGATGCCCATGCCGCTGTCCCGGATGCACAGATCGTCCCCCTCCCGGTAGATCCGGACGGTCCCGTCCTGCCCGGTGTACTTCAGGGCATTGCTCAGCAGCTGCTCCACCACAAAGGTCAGCCACTTGCCGTCCGTCACCGTCTCCCATTCCACCGGCGTGTAGTCCAGCGCGATGCGCCGGTCAATGAACTCCCCGGCAAACCGCCGCACAGCGGCGCGCACCACATCATCCACGGCGCATGTTCGTATCACGTAGTCGCTGCCGCCCTCCTCCAGCCGCAGATAGGTCAGCGCCATATCCACATACTGCTCCACCCGGCCCAGCTCCGTCATCAGCCGCCGGGCGGCCGGCGTGTCCTCACCCTGCAGGGTCAGGCGCATAGCGGCGATGGGCGTCTTGATCTGGTGCACCCATGCGGTGTAATAGGCCGTCATATCCTCCCACCGGGCGGCGCGCGCCGTCTCCTGCCGGCGCAGCTCCCGCCGCAGCGTCTCCACCACGGCGGCGCAGTCCGTCCCCTCCACGGTGGTCATGGCCGGCAGGTCCAGCAGCACCGCCTCGCCCGCCTCCCGCAGACGCTTCAGCGCCTTGTGCCGCCGTGCCGCGCGGCCGTAATCCCACGCCGCAAGGCACGCCCCCAGCAGAACGCACAGCCCTGCCGGATAGCCCACCGCCGCCAGCGGCAGGCCGTACAGGGCAAAGGACACGGCAAACACCCCGACAAACAGCAGAAATGCCGCCAGCGTCAGCCGGCGCTCCTTCAGATATGCTTTGAGCAGCTCCATATCTCTCACTCCACGATGTACCCCACCCCGTGCCGGGTGGCGATAAAGTCCACAAGCCCCACGCCTGCCAGCTTCCGCCGCAGGCGGTTCACATTGACGGTCAGCGTGTTCTCATCCACAAAGCTGTCCGTCTCCCATAGCCGCTGCATCAGCTTCTCCCGGCTGACCACCTTCCCGGCGTTCTCCATCAGGCAGGACAAAATACGGTACTCGTTCTTGGTCAGCTCCACCGTCCGCCCCTGATAGGTCAGCTTCTGGTCGTCGGCGGACAGCTGTGCGCCCCGCCTCTCCCGCAGCACCGCCGGCGCCGCCATATCATAGCTGCGCCGCAGCATGGCCTGTACCTTGGCCATCAGAACACCGCCGTCAAAGGGCTTGGCGATAAAATCGTCCGCGCCGAAGTTCATGGCCATGATGACGTTCATGTTATCACCGGCCGAGGACAAAAACAGGATGGGCGCACTGGTCTGCTTCCGCAGCTCCCGGCACCAGTGATAGCCGTCAAAGCACGGCAGGGCGATATCCAGTATGATGAGGTGCGGCTGAAATTCCGCCGCCTCCGCCGTCACCGCCCGAAAGTCCCGGACGCACCGGACCTCCAGTCCCCAGCTCTCCGCCAGATGCGCCACCGCCTGGGCGATGGTCCTGTCGTCCTCCACAATAAATATACGGTACATACGCTCACATCCTTTACGCTCTTCATTATACCCTCCCTCGCCTCTGTCCCGCAAGCCCTCTTACTCTTTCAATATTGTCACATTCGCTTACCGGATTTTTTTCAAAAACAGGGTTGACAAATCCGCGCCGCCGTGTTATAACTGTACCAACCTACCGAGTTGGTAGTTGTATTTCAGAAATGAGGCGATCACATGACCCGCACTCTTGTTCTCCTGACCGGACGATGTTGACTCCTTTTCCTTTCATTCCACACAACAACATCTGACTATAAACGATAAAGGAGATAAACACTATGTCTAACATCTACACTTCCGCTGACCAGCTGATCGGCAAGACTCCCCTGCTGGAGCTGACCCATATCGAAAAGGCCCATGACCTCAAGGCGAAGATCGTCGCCAAGCTGGAGTACTTTAACCCCGCCGGCAGCGTCAAGGACCGTATCGCCAGGGCCATGATCGATGACGCTGAGGCCAAGGGGCTGCTGAAGGCCGGCAGCGTCATCATTGAACCCACCTCCGGCAACACCGGCATCGGCCTGGCCTCCGTGGCCGCCGCCCGGGGCTACCGCATCATCATCGTTATGCCCGAGACCATGTCCGTGGAGCGCCGCCAGCTGATGAAGGCCTACGGCGCGGAGTTGGTGCTCACCGAGGGTGCCAAGGGCATGAAGGGTGCCATTGCCAAGGCCGACGAGCTGGCCAAGGAGATCCCCAACAGCTTCGTGGCAGGCCAGTTCGTGAATCCCGCCAACCCCAAGGCCCACTATGAGACCACCGGCCCCGAGATCTGGGCCGACACCGACGGCAAGGTGGACTTCTTCGTGGCCGGCGTGGGCACCGGCGGCACCATCACCGGCACCGGTAAGTTCCTGAAGGAAAAAAAAACCGCCGTCAAGGTAGTCGCCGTGGAGCCCAAGACCTCCGCCGTGCTGTCCACCGGCATCGCCGGCTCCCACAAGATCCAGGGCATCGGCGCGGGCTTCGTCCCCGATGTGCTGGACACTAAGATCTACGACGAGATCATCCCTGTGGACAACGACGACGCCTTTGCCGTAGGCAAGGAAATGGGTCACCGCGAGGGCGTGCTGGTGGGTATCTCCTCCGGCGCAGCACTGTGGGCCGCCATCGAGCTGGCCAAGCGTCCGGAGAACGCCGGCAAGACCATCGTGGTCCTGCTGCCCGACACCGGCGACCGCTATCTCTCCACCCCGCTGTTTGCGGACTGATACTGCGTTTTTCTTCCTTCCATTTTCTCCTCACAAACATGACGAACGGACCTCTTTCGAGGTCCGTTCGTCTTTTCTTCTGTTTCTTTCCACTTTCTTTCTATTCTCCTTCTATTTTCTTTCTACATTTTTTCTTCTTTTTTGAAACGTTTTTTGCTCCGCAGGTGTATGATAGATGAAAGGCCTTTCACCTCAACAAAAGGAGAACCCCTATGACGGACGAACAGTTCACTCCGCTGGCGGAGCGGTATATGGACACGGTGTTCCGGGTGGCGTACAGCTATCTGCGCTGCCGGGACGACGCCGACGATGTGACCCAGGACGTGCTGATACAGCTGTACAAAGAGGATAAGGCGTTCGAAAGCGACGCCCACGTCAAGAATTGGCTCATTCGCGTCACGGTCAACCGCTGCAAGAACGTGCTCCGCGCCCCGTGGCACAAGGCGGAGGACATCGCCGACTACGAAAACAGCCTCACCTTCGAGGCCCCGGAGTGCCGGGAGCTGTTCGATGCGGTGATGTCGCTGGACAGGCGCTACCGCCTGCCGGTGCTGCTGTACTACTACGAGGGCTATCGCCAGAGGGAGATCGCCGCTTTGCTGGGCGTGCCGGAGGAAACGGTACGCACAAGGCTGTCTCGTGCCAGAGACAAGCTGAAGCACATTTTATCGGAGGTGCCGCAGTATGCATGACAGAGAATTATTTGAAAAGACGTTTTCCGCGCTGCACGCCTCCCCGGACACACTGACGGAGGTAAGAAAAACCATGCAGAACGAGAAAAAGACCCGCCGCGCACTGGGCAAGGGCGCTGTGATCGCCATTGCCGCCGCGCTGACGCTGACCGTGGCTGTGGCCGCCGGTGTCGTGACCTTGATCAAGGCCAATGTCACCCCCGCCGACCATGTGGACGACGCCACCCACCACGCCTTCACTGATGACATCGACGCTGCCACCCCTGTGGTGGACGACGGCAAGGGCGGCCTTGTCCCCGTCCCGGATATGGAGCGCATCCCCGGCGACGTCCAGACCACCCAGCGTCTGGTGGGCCAGTACCTCAGCAAGCTGGACGCGGAGATGACCGTGGACGGCAATACCATCAAGCTGGGTACCTTCCTGATCGACGAGAACGGCCTGGGCCTGCTGACCTACTCCGTGGAGAATCCCTCCGGCGTCGGCTACACAGACGTGGGCTACGGCGAGGGTATCGACCTGCCCCTCCAGCCCACCCTGCACTTCCGCAGCCCCGACGAGGACAATGCCCTGTTCGCCAAGTGCTACGTGGACAAGGGGACCAGCACCGACACCTGCCTGAACGTGGTGCTGTACTTCGCCGCCGGCACGTCCTTCCGGCAGGGCGACCTGCTGTACGTCACTATGCAGGACGAGCTGGGGCAGCCCTACTCCATCGCCGTGCAGCCCCGCACCTACGTGCCCGTCGCCACCCTGACCTCCGGCAGCGAGACCCTGACTCTCTCCCCGCTGGGCATGAGCATCCGCAACGCCCATCCCGACCGCGAGCCCCTTGTGGACGAGCTGTCCATCCGCTATCAGGACGGCAGTGAGTTCACCGTGGAGAGCAGCAGCCGCAGCCTGATGAACTGGGTGGTGGGCTGTATGCGCGGCAGCGACGATGTCCCCTTCGCCGACAACACCTACGTGTTCGACCGTCTGGTGGATGTGGACGCCGTGAGCTCCGTCACGTTAGAAGGGCACCAGCACACCGATGGCGCCGCTGACGACACTTTCACCCTCACCTATCAGCCCTGACCGCGAAACGCAAAAAAAGAGACCGCCCTGCGGTCTCTTTTTTTGCTCATATCACGTAGTTGTCCCCCGCTGGGGCGTTCATCAGATCCGCCAGCGTGATGTGGGTGAAGTAGTCCCGCGTCAGCTTGTAGTATCCCTGCCACACGCCCAGCGTCCGGCACTCCCCGGCCCGCTGGCACACCGGCGCGTCCGGCTGCAGGCAGGTGACCGGTGCCAGATCGCCCTCCGCCAGCTCCAGTATCTCCCAGAGGGTGTAGTCCTCCGGCTCCCGCGTCAGGCGGTAGCCACCACCGATGCCGTGGACGCTCTCCACCAGGCCGGCGGCTTTCAGGGCGGGCATGAGCCGCTCGATGTATTTCAGGGAGATGTCCTGCCGGGCAGCCACCTCCTTCATGGGTATAAAGTCCCCGCTGCGGTGCTCCGCCAGATCCAGCAGAACGCGGATGGAATAGCGACCTTTCGTGGAGATCATAGTCCGCCCTCCTGTCAGAAAATACACGGGCCATAAGATGACCCGTGTATAGTATACCACCAATCCCGTAGGTTAGGCAAGTTTAATTTTTCTTTGCGTGCCGATATGCCTGCATGCCCCACACCAGCCAGGCCGCTACCACCGCCGCCAGGACGATCCAACGCACCGTCTCCAAGGGCCAGGCCACCGCGGACAGGTCTGCATAGCGGCTGATCATAACGCTTTCCGCCGTACTGACCGTGGCCACATAGGCAGCGGCCGGCGCCCAACACACCATGATCCGCACGATCTCCACGGCAAAGAGCAGTCCGCAGCCGCCATACAGTGCAAAACGGAAGCCCCTATCCCGCACCAGCGGCTCTTTCAGCACCGCGCCGCCGACTACCAGCGCCGCCGCCAGCAGCAGCCATACCGCCTCCTGCCGCACAGTCAGCGCGGCCCAGGAAAACTGCCGCACCACACCGCCGTGCAGCGCATAGGCGGACACCAGTAGGCGCCACACCCCCAGCAGCTGTATGACCGCGAACAGCCACAGGGCGCACAGCGGTATCAGCAGCAGGATGCGGCGGCGCAGCGTCTCTCGGCTGCGGCACACGCCCCAGCCCAGCCACAGGCACAGGGGCGACGCCAGCAGGCACAGCCACGACCAGTTGTTATAAGGAAATGCCACCCACACTGCCAACGCCATTACTGCCAGACTGTACCCGATGCGGAAGCGCAGGCTTCCCCGGCGCTCCAGATAGGCCTCCACCTCCGCCGGTGTATCGGCACAGGCTCGGGGGCGCGTCTCACCGGCCAGGATGTCGTCCGCCGTCACGCCATACAGCGCCGCCAGCGCCGGCAGCGCGGCAATGTCCGGCAGCCCCGCGCCGGACTCCCATTTGCTGACAGTTTTGTTGGACACCCCTAATATATCCGCCACCTGCTGCTGTGTCATGTCCCGCCCCCTGCGGAGTGATGCCAGATAGGTGCCTGTCTTTTCCATATCCATTGTCGCGGCCTCCTTTTTTCTTGTTGTTCCCAGTATAGCATACGGCGGATTTTTGTCCATCCCCCGCCCGCTGACTTTGTCTACGGAGCGTAGACAAGGCTGTTTCCACGGAAAAGTGCCCCGTTCTCCGATTTTTTTCTTGACACGGACGGTACCCTATGGTAATATGTACAAGCTGACGATTTGAGTGGAGGGCGCACGCGGGTGTAGCACAATGGCCAGGGCACCAGCCTTCCAAGCTGGGGATGCGGGTTCGATTCCCGTCACCCGCTCCAACTTGACAGATACGCGCCAGTAGCTCAGTTGGATAGAGCAACTGCCTTCTAAGCAGTAGGCCAGGGGTTCGAGTCCCTTCTGGCGTGCCATTTCCCCTTGCGGGCGTCAGCGCTTCCCGTGCGGATGTATATGGTGGGTGTAGCTCAGTTGGTTAGAGCACCGGATTGTGGTTCCGGGTGTCGAGGGTTCGAGTCCCTTTACCCACCCCACAAAAAGAAATGAGGGATCGGGAGTGTCCCGGTCCCTCATCCCTTTCCACACAGGGGTGTCGCCAAGTGGTAAGGCAAGGGACTTTGACTCCCTCATCCGCTGGTTCGAGTCCAGCCATCCCTGCCAGCTCTTTCCGGACGACGCCGTCCTTACGATAACTGCATATGCTTCGTTAGCTCAGTAGGTAGAGCACCTGCCTTTTAAGCAGGGTGTCCGGGGTTCGAATCCCCGACGAGGCACCAAAAGAGAAAGATACCTTTTGGTATCTTTCTCTTTTGCTGTCTTGCCTCCGGGGAGTCGAAGCTTATACCTCCTTCCCGCAGAAAGCGCCGCGGGGCTATTTTCTCTCCGCCGCCAGCTTCAGCAGGGTCTCTTTATCGTTAGGCGTTCCGTCCAGCACGGCGTTCAGCAGATACTGCAGCGCATCACCGACCTCGCTCCCCCGCAGTCCCAGTGCCATCAGGTCGCCGCCCTTCACCGCCAGGTCCTTCAGCGAAAAGCACTGCCGCTTCGCCAGCAGCGTGTTCAGAAGATCCTCCGCCTGCTGAATATCCGCCAGCCGGCAGCGATCCTCCGGGCTTTGTGCGGCGTTGTCCGCCCGCTTCACCTCCAGTAGCTGCCGAAACGTCTCCTCTCCCAGCTGCGATACGGCGCGGGCAATAGCCTTCTCCGTCCGGGCAATATCCCGGTCGTGCCAGCGCACCAATGTGACGATACGCTCGGCGGTACGGTTGTCCATCCGCAGGCGGCGGCAAATATCCGCCGCCAGATCCGCCGAGATGGCCGGGTGACCATAAAAGTGCCCCACGTCCTGCTCATCCCGGGTAAAGCACCCCGGCTTACCGATATCGTGAAGCAGCATAGTCCAGCGCAGGACCACCTCCGCCGGGACGGCGGCCACTGCGTGGGCGCTGTGCCCCCACACGTCGTAGATATGATGGTGATTGTGCTGATCGAAGCCCACGCAGGGCGCGATCTCCGGCAGGAACATCGCCAGCACGTCCGGCCAGTTCAATAGCACCGGCAGCACGTGACTGCCGCACAACAGCTTGTCTGTCTCCGTCAGGACGCGCTCCGGCGCGATACAGCGCAGCAGCGGCGCCTTCATCCGCAATGCCGCATCGGTCCGCGGCTCGACCGAAAATCCCAGTACGGCGGCGAACCGCAGCGTCCGCAGGATACGCAGCGCATCCTCTTCAAAGCGTCGTTCCGGCTCTCCTACACACCGCAGGATACCCGCCTCCAGATCCTCCCGTCCGCCATACAGATCGGTGATATGGCCACGCAGGTCCATCGCCATGGCGTTCACCGTCAGGTCACGGCGGCAGAGATCCTCCTCCAGCCTGTCGGAGAAAAACACCTGATCCGGCCGGCGGTGGTCCGTATAGGTCCCGTCCGCCCGGAAGGTGGTCACCTCAATGTGCATCTCCCCCGCCCGGACCGTGACCGTTCCGTGCTTCAGCCCGGTGGGGATGGCATAGCCGTCAAACAGTGCAAGCACCTGCTCCGGCCGCGCGGCGGTGGTCACGTCCCAATCTCCCGGTGTGCGGCCCAGCAGCGTGTCCCGCACGCAGCCGCCCACGGCATAGGCGGCGAAGCCCGCATCCTCCAGCCGCTCCAACACATATCGCACCGCCTGCGGCAGCATGGCTTCGCCTCCCCTCACGTTTTTTCATCCTCCGCCGCCAAATACCGGCAAAAAAGCCGGTTGCATGGGCGGAGTCGTTGTATTATAATAGTACAATAATTTTTCTGTTCCTGTCAAGGAGGCAGCAAATATGTTTCATCCTACTGAGGACTTTCACAAGTATATCCACCCCGGCAAGCGCGTACACCTTGCCGGCATCGGCGGCGTCAGTATGTGCGCGCTAGCGGAGGTATTGCAGGGCATGGGCGTGACGGTGCAGGGCTCGGACATGAGCGAGAGCGACACCGTGAAGCACCTGCGCTCTGTGGGGATCCCCGTGGCCATCGGCCACCGGGGGGAGAACGTCCAGGGCGCGGAGCTGGTGATCCGCACCGCCGCCGTCCACGACGAAAACCCCGAAATCGCCGCCGCCCGCGCCGCGGGCATCCCCGTCTTTGAGCGGGCCCAGGCCTGGGGAGCCATCATGAGGGGCTACAAGAACGCCCTGTGCATCGCGGGCACCCACGGCAAGACCACCACCACCTCCATGATCACCACTGCGCTGGAACTGG
>ERZ791840.616-NODE-616-length-22528-cov-4.130646_pt1 | contig 22528 bp, 18 predicted proteins | sample MGYA00510291_ERZ791840 | MGnify/ENA primary metagenome ERZ791840 (study PRJEB30046, sample SAMN00715256) | human gut metagenome | study: EMG produced TPA metagenomics assembly of the A metagenome-wide association study of gut microbiota in type 2... | reverse complement strand
TATGCAGCAAAATTTGCCGAAAAGGCACTTGTATACGCTTGTGAAGACAGGTTCTGAAACACTTGGATATCCTATGCAAGGAAAACCCGGGATTCTGCATACAGAACCCCGGGTTTTTTATAGGAAATCGGATGAAACAAAATGTCACATATTAAAGAATTGCTATACAAAGCGCATTCGCAAAATACGGTCTCAGAAATTTTCGGAAGATGTCACTATACGCCGTAACAAACAAAGGTCGAAACCATTCAGCAAACCGTCTGCATACAGATCCCCTGCCTGCCAGTCAACAAGCTTTGTTTCCGGAATTCCAATCAGCCACTTTTGCAGCAGCACAACATCTGACAGATTCACCTTGCCGTCTGCATTGATGTCGCCGGTATTTACAGGCGGTTTTTCTGTTATCACTGTCGTGGTTGCCGTTATCGTCGCCGAAGCAGAAGTTGCAGTGGTCGCCTTTGTAGTGGTTGTTGTGGTTGTTGTTGTGGTGATGGTCGTGGTGGTGGTTACCACAGGCGGTCCTTCAATCGCAGTTCCTTTCACTGCACCGATTGCCTCGTCGATATAGAAATTATCCATATCGTCTTCGACTTCTACATAGATCTTGAAATCTTTTCCGTCCTCCGGCAGTTTGAAGCTGGGATTTGCGAGCTGCACATAGTTTTCCTTTGCTGCGGAAGCAGACGCAATTCTGGCATATTTTGTTTCTCCGGCAGAATCTGTGTACTGTAGAGAAAGTGCGGCATTTTTAGGACTTTCTCCGTCCATGTAATTCAGGCATACGCTGAAACTATATTCTTTTCCAGCCTGAAATGCTTTTGCCGGCAGCGTTTTTTCTGCTCCGTTCCACGCACTTGCACGATTCTGAATCAAGAGTGCGTTGGTTCCCAGATACGGTATTCTTCCGCTCAGCGCAACATCCGCTGCGCCGTGTCCCTGCCAGTTGCAATTATCACTTTCAAAGGTATCGTGAAAATAATAGCCGTTTTCATCCGGTTCTGCCGGCTGGTCTTCCAATGTCACAACAAATGTAGAAACACTTTCCGCAGGAAGCTGTGCCAAGAAGCTGCTGCTGTCATGCTCTATATTACCTGTTTTTTTCAGATTTTCAGAGGCGGAAGTACGATAACGGTCAACCTCTGTAATTTGTGCATCAGCATCTACAGTGAACTGCTGCGAGTAGCTTTCTGTTCCCTTGTTAATGGCAACGATCGTCACTTGATTGTCATCGCCCTTATATGCAGACACGTAGACATTATCTGCCGGCTGTTCCGTGGCATCGATCCGCACATCGCCGGGACGAACATATTTGGAGTATTGTGCCATGCAGTATCCACGCTTGCTGATCTTTCCGTCTTCCGTCATTAGTCCATAATTCCGGCGGATATACCACCAGGTATAGGCACTCATATTGCCCACAACCATGGCATTATGAATATTTTCCGAAACCTGCAGTGCCTCCGGATAGCGATTTGCCGAATCTTTGTCACTGTTTGGAACATAGACTTCTGTCATCCAGATTTCTTTTCCGCTGTTCTCCAGCTCCGGAAAGTCCATCCATGAACGCTGGGTACCGTAAAAGTGCGTACCAAATACATCGCAGTTTTCCATTGCCTTGCTGTTATTCAAAATCTTCCGGTAAAATTTCTTGCCGCCGTCCGGTACCCATGAGGCATTTTCCGGTGCATATTGAAAAGATTCCGGCGACATCAGGCGGGTGCTTGTGATCTGATCGCCATAGTTGGCAATGAAGTCTGTTGTTTCATCGGTAGACCAATATGTCCACTCGGACGCATAATCCGGTTCATTCTGTACCGATATGGCATACAGATCAACATCATTCGCCTTCATGTAAGTGCCAAAATCATTCAGGTGCTTTGCATATGCGGCATAATTGGATTTTGGCAGATGCAGCTTGCCGTTGCTTCCGCCGGATTCCGTTAGACTTGCCGGCGGTTCCCATGGAGATGCAAAAACGGTGACACCCATTTGCGTCGCAAACTGTGCAGTAGGGAGTTCCCTGCTCCACTGGCTGCTGTCCGGATTCACAAACACCCGAAGTACCGTCAGCCCCAGTTCATTCTCTCCGTTTCCAAATGCCGTCTGCCGCTGTGCCTGCGTCAGATCCCCTGCCCATTCCGGATGATTGATTCCGCCGAATCCACGAATCGTCTGATACTCTGTGTCTGTATCAATGACACAAACGTCAGCGGCAAAAACTGTTTTCGTCGGAAAAATAGATGCTGTTGTTACAGACAGCAGTGCTGCCGTAAAACCAGCTGCGACTTTTCTCCAATTCATATACATCCCTCCTGTGAAATGTGCCGTTTTGCTTGTTGTGTCTATTATAGCAATTTCACATTGCGGTGTATATCATTTTTGTCATGTACTTTTGCATTATTGTCATGTTTCAATAGATTTTCCTTTTCCAGAGGGCGGCGAATGTACGATGTTTTCAGACATCTATACTTTTTCTCCAAGAGAAGTCATATATGTATAAGAACCAGCCTGAGATTTCACCCATCGAATCCCAAGCTGGTTTTATTCCTATTCCGTAAGCAGCACTTTTCTAATCCTCAAACATTTTTCTTGCAGCAAAGCAAATCATTTCAGCAGCAAGATTTGTCCCATATTCATGTACATCTATCATCAAATGTTTGTTATCGCGGTCACCGCGGTTTTTGCCTGTAACATACTTATAATAGTTATGACGCTGACGATCTACGCGTTTGATCAACTTGTCGGCCTCTGTCCATGAAAGCTGATAGTCTTTGCACATATGCTCTATTCTTGCTTCAAGCGGAGCGTACAGAAAAACATTCATGTGATTCGGATACTCTCTCAGAACATAGTCTGCGCATCTGCCAAAAAATATGGCAGGCACACGCGTATTTGCAAGGTCTCTGATTACGCTGACTTGCGCCTTTATTGCCTCGTCTGAATAAAACTGTGTTGAAGAACCATAGCCGAATGATTTCAGCAAACGATCTGTATTCTTATCAATGAGCTCTTCGCTGTCCAGAAAGGAATCTCGGCTGATGCCGGCACGATCTGCCGCCATATCTACCAGATCCTTGTCATAAAATTTGACACCCAACTCAGCAGCTGCTTTTCTTGCAACTTCTCTTGCGTTGCAGCCAAACTCACGGCTGATGGTAATAATAAACTTTTTCATAGTCTACGCTCCTTTTTGAATTTGTGGAATTTCCTTTCACATTCGCTATGCGCGCTCTGACTTGCTTCTGATTTGTATTTTCGGCAGATTCCAGCCAAATTTCACAGATACAAGCCGCAGAGAAAATGTTATTGCAAGACTTATGATACAGGACGGCATAAATGACATCCGGCCATAAGCTATCAAAAATGCTGCTGCACCAGTGGCAGAAGCACAGGCATAAATATTGCTCACAAATATCTCCGGCTTCTTGTTCACAAAAATATCCCTGAGAACGCCGCCGCCCACGCCGGTGATTACACCTGAGAAAACAAGCAGAAAGGCGTTATCCGAGACACCGCTGCGCATTGCCGCTGTGATTCCTGTAACTGTAAAAATGCCAAGTCCCACGGTATCGAGCAGAAGCATTGCGGTATCATAAAGCCGAAAGGCTCTGATGCTCAGATCTCCCTTCATTGCAACAGCAACAAACACCGCCAGTGATACCGCAGCAGCTACGCCCATTGCCAGCGGATCCCGAAATGCTGCCACAGGGTGACTACCTATTACGATATCGCGCATAATTCCGCCGCCCACAGCTGTTGTCACGCCGATAATAATCACGCCGAACAGGTCAAAATACCTTTTTATCGCCGTCAGCGCACCACTTGCTGCAAACACTGCCGTACCGATAAGCTCCAGTATTGTAACGATGACATCAAAATGCGCATTCATTCCACATCCCTGCCTGCATATTTATGAATCTTCCGAATTGCCGTTGCCTGACTGATGCCAAGCTTCTGCGCCACAGCCACAGAAGTTTTATATTTTTCATAGGCGCGCAGAATCAGTCCGCTTTCATAAAATTCAAGCATATCTTTAAGTGATGCTTTCTGTGCAAATACCTCAGCAGAACCGCCTGTTATCCTGTCTGGCAGGTCAAATACATCGACTCTTTTCTTCTCAGATGTCAGAACAATACGCTCCATGGTTCTGTGTACCTCATCGATATTTTCCTTCCAGTCATAGCTCAGCAAGCACCCCATGGCACGAGGCGTGAGTTCTATGCTGCGTGCATACTTTTCATTTGCCGAACCGAGATAGTAATCGATAAAGTGCTTCAGATCTTCGGCACGTTCCCCTAAGGAATAGACCTGCACCTGATAAGACGCAAACGCACTGATAAACTCCTCCGTCAATTGATCTGCTTCTTTCAGTTCCTCTATGGAATGCTCCGAAAGTCCAACAGGCACAATACCTGCTTTCCTGCATTTTTCCAGAACAGCTCTTTGAAGCCGCGGAGAAAGCCGGTCGATATGCTTTATGATCACTGCATAAATTCCCGAAAACGGAGATATCATGGAGCTGTCTTCCAACAGTTCCTTTTCCACAATTTCTTCGCTGACAGGTGCACAGTCATAAGAGTAAAGCGTTCCCTTCTTGCCATAAATGGTCGAAGCAAGATAGCTTTTTCCGCTGCCGGGCGGGCCGTAAATATAGCATGGACACCCTGCCTCACAAAACACCTTCACCAAACGCCTTGCATCTTTGGAGCGGCTGCTTTCTGCGATATAACGCCGTCCGCCGTCGCGGCTTGTCATCAATTCGATTTCATCAAGCAGCTTTTTGTTCTGGTACTGTAAAACATTGTAGCGTGCTTTCAGGTCATCAAAACCTGCAATCTCCCATGAGGAATAGCTAATGATCATTTCAAGCTTTCCGGCACAAAAAACAGGAATTCCTGTTACAAAGGCTTCGTCGCTGTCAGCGCCCTTCTGCACAGTTGTCACACGCTTGTGCGTTTCAAATACCGTCTGTGTCACACAGGGAGAAAACATTTCCATCATTTCCTCAGAGCCTGCAAATTTTCCTATGATATCGGAACCTTTTACGTTTCTGCCATTGAGATAGGAGTCCGAAACAAACCGGAATATTCCATTGCCGTCTGCAATAGTCACACCAGGATGAATGTTTTCAAGAATATGCCCGAGCTGCTCATAATCCATTTTGTCTGTACTCCTTTCTTGCGGTACACCTGCGGCAGTTCTGCATAAAACCGCAGCGCAATCTTTTGTCTCAGAAGGCAGCAGAATGCCAAACAGGTTCTTATACATTAATGATCTTGGAGAAAAACTGCTTTGCACGTTCACTCTTCGGATGTTTGAACACTTCTTCCGGCGTTCCGTCCTCGATTACATAGCCGCCGTCCATAAAGCACACTCGATTTGCCACCTCTGCGGCAAATCCCATTTCGTGCGTGACAACGATCATTGTCATTCCTGCCTGTGCCAGGTCTTTCATAACATTCAGCACTTCCCCTACAAATTCCGGGTCAAGCGCGGATGTCGGCTCGTCAAAGAGAATCACTTCCGGCTCCATTGCAAGTGCTCTTGCGATAGCAACACGCTGCTGCTGTCCGCCGGAAAGCTGTGTCGGATAGGCATCTGCCTTACCGTCCATTCCGACTCTCGCAAGCAGTTCCATAGCTTTCTTTTTGGTTTCTTCCTTGTTTGCCTTCTTAACCTGAATGGGACATTCCATCACATTTTCAAGCACAGTCTTGTGGGGCCAGAGGTTGAATTGCTGGAATACCATGCCAACATTTTTTCTGATCACCTTTGCTGCCTTTTCATTCAGCTTTTTATTGTGCTTGGCCTCATCAATTCCCTTAAGGGAAACGCCGCCGATATCAATTTCACCTGAGGTCAGCTCTTCCAGGTAGTTAAGGCATCTGAGAAATGTACTTTTTCCCGAACCGCTGGGGCCAATGACGCTTACAACCTCTCCTTTGTAAATATTCATATCTATTTTTCGGAGGACTTTCAATTCACCATAATTTTTCGCTAAATTGCGAACTGATATAACAGGCTTTCTGTTTTCTGCCATCGTATTTTACACTCCTTTTCCGTCAGATAGCAACGCGGTTGTTATGTTTTTCAATGCGTTTTGATACAAACTCAATCACAAGGTTCAGTGCCCAGTAAAGAACACCTGCACAGATATAAACGATCAGGGGGCTGAAAGTAATGCCGATCGCCTCTTTTGTCATCATTGTCATTTCTGCAACTGTGATGATAGAAAGAATGGAGGAATCCTTGACTGTCTGAACAAACTGTCCCGTTAGAGACGGCACAATGATTTTCAGCGTCTGAGGAAAAATGATTCTTACCATTGTTTTCAGCCGGGACATTCCCATAGCATATGATGCCTCAAACTGCCCCTTGGGGATCGCACTAACACCGCTCTCCAGAATAACAGCGGTATAGGCCGCTGTGTACATTCCCAGAATGATTACACCTGTTGCAAAGGCCGAAACATTCAAACCCAGCGCAGGGAGTCCATAATAGGCAAGATAGACTTGTACCATAAAGGGGGTGCATCGGAATATCTTGATAAATGCTCTCGCGATCAGTTCCACTGTTTTGTTTTTTGAAAGACACATATAGCCTATCGCAGAACCCAATATCATTGCAATCACAATGGAAAGTGCTGAAATTGCTGCCGTTGTTCCAAGGCCCTGTAAGAGCAGCGGAAGTGAGATTTCCGCAACATGTATAAATTCGTCCATTTACTTCCGCCTCCTTATCTTCTTTCCAGTCTTTTCTTTTGAAGCTTTACCAGTTCTTCAAGTCCTGCACAGATGATAAAATACAGCACTGCGATGGCAATATAGAACGGCAGATTGATATACGTCTGTGCAACAAGACGCTGAGCTGTTCTGGTAAGTTCTACAATGGCCAGTACAGAAAGCATGGGGGATACCTTGATCACATTGATAAATTCACTCGTGAGCTGAGGCAGTGCAACCTTAAACACCTGCGGAAAAACGATTCGCGTCAGTATCTTGCATTTGTTCATGCCAAGAGCTTTTGCCGCTTCGGTCTGCCCTTTAGGAACAGCTGTCAGTCCGCCGCGGATGATTTCTGCAATAAATCCGCCGCTGTTCAGGCTTAGTGCGATTATACCGGATGCCAGATTCGAAAGGTTCAGTCCCATCACAGCCAGTGCCTGATAGATAATATAGATTTGCACCAGCACAGGCGTACCCCGTACAAAGCTGATATAAACTGCAACGATCTTTTGCAGTATTCGTGAGGGAAGCGAGTCGCCGCCCATTCTCATTACCGAAAGCAGCATACCGACACACAGCGCAATGAGTATTGCTGCAACGGAAACGAATACTGTATAGCCAAGACCTTTTAGCAGCAGATCTTTATAGTGCCATACGATATTGAAATTTTCCATTTGCTATTTCATGCTCCGCCATTTGTGATGGGGCATTTCCTCCTTTCAAAGGTTTTTTTATGCAGCAGGGATATAATCGGATTCCGGCAAATCTACCGCCTCGCCGAACCATTTTTCCTGAAGTTCTGCCATTGTGCCGTCTTCCTTAAACTTGTGGATTTCAGAGTTGATATAATCAGAAAGCTCGGTATCTTCCTTGCGGACAGCCCATGATACCCATGTATCTGTGCCAACCATTTCAGCGTTGCCTGATGCATCGGAAACAATCTCATAATCATCCGGATTTTTCATAACAACTGCGGCACAGCTTGCATAGTTCTGTGCAACAAGATCGATTTTTCCATTTTTGAGTTCTGCAAAAGCCTCCGGGAAAGAATCGTATGTGAGCAGTTCTGCGTAGCCTTCCTTCCCTTCCGACTCAAGCTTTTCATTGAATTTTTTGGTATCATCCTCATTGTAGCAGGAAGTCTGTGTGCCAACCTTTTTCCCGGACATGTCTTCAATGGAGGTGATGCTGTCATCTCCCTTTCTCTTTACAAAAACAGTGGTTCCGTTCTGAATCGGGTATGTCATGGTGTACTTATCTGCACGTTCAGCAGTTACGCCCAGTGTAGCACCAACAACATCATACTTCTTTGCTTCCAGTCCGGCAAGAATTCCCTGGAACGGAAGATCAATATAATCCAGTTCTACGCCCAGGTCCTTGCAAATTGCTTCAAACAAATCTGCATTATAGCCGACAATCTTTTCGCCGTCCATGTATTCAAACGGCTCATAAGCAGCTTCTGTTGCAACTGTAAGTTTGCCGTTTTCCTTGATCTGTTCCAGGGTGAGCGGTCCGGACTGCTTGCTGCTGCCGCAGGCTGTGAGACATCCGGCTGCAAGCACCGAAGCAATTGCCACTGCACAAACTTTTCTTAACATTCCAAATCTTCTTTTGCTTTTCATAATAATTTCCAACCTTTCAATAATTTCTTGATTTTAATCAAAAACGGAGCATCGGCATTGCGGCACTTTTGCACCGCTGCCAACGCTCCGTTGCGTCTGTATATTTGGAAAACGATCGTTTCCTTTTTTAGCCCGGCAAGTATTTTTCACGCAGTATGCAGTAAAATTTGCCAAAAAAACACGTGTATACGCTTGTGAAGACAGGTTCTTACTTTCTCTTGCCGATCTTCTTCTGATAAGCGAGAATTGACATGAATTCAAAAATGATATTTGCACCCATATATGCTGTAATCTCCGAATGGTCATACGGAGGAGCAACCTCTACCACATCAAAGCCTGTAAAGTTCAGGTCTTTCAGTGCCCTGATGTATTGCAGCGTCTCAAATGAAGTGAATCCGCCTACTTCGGGAGTACCGGTACCAGGAGCATATGCAGGATCCACAAAGTCAATGTCGAACGTGAGGAACACCTTGTTGTCTCCTACCTTTTCCTGAATGACCTTGAGCAGATCCTCAGGGGTGAATGTATGGAGCTTGTCCCCCGGAATCACTGTAAAGCCGAGATCTGCTGCGATTTTAAAATCGTCCGGATCGTAGAGAGAACCACGCATACCAATCTGAACTGATTTTTCCGGATCAATCAGACCTTCTTCCATCGCTCTGCGAAATGGTGTTCCGTGATTATACTTCTGACCGAACACGGTATCACAAAGATCCAGATGGGAATCGAAATGCACAAGGCTGACTTTTCCGTGCTTCTTGGCGATTGCTCTCAGCTCACCCAGGGTAACCGCATGGTCACCGCCGATGCTGATTGGAACTGCACCGCATGCAAGCACACTGTCAAGCGTCTGCTCAATTGCTGCATAGGTTTCATGGATGTAGTCCGGAATTACAGGAACATCTCCCAGATCAGCACCATTCAAGGAATCCATAATGTTTACGCCCATTGCAACATTGTTCGGTTTGATCATCGCGGAAATATTTCTTACTCCGTTCGGGCCGAATCTTGCACCTGCTCTGAATGAAGCAGCGGTATCAAACGGAATACCCACAATCGCAAAATCCAATCCCTCTGCGGAATTTGCATGCGGAAGTCTCATGAAGTTTCCCATATTGCAAAAACGAGGGGAGCCTGAGGCACTGGGCGGCTGACAATTTTTATCGATCATTTGAAACCACGTTCCTTTCCAATCAAAAATCGCTGAAGAACAAATTTACAGCTTTGCATTCCAGATCTCTCGGATGTTTTGACACCCTCGATCCTTCGAGTCATTTCTGAATTGCTCTACGTGCTGAATTATAGCACACGCCTCCAAGGATGTCAAGACAAAATTTGCGCTTTTTTGCGAAATTATGCATTTTAGGATAGCTTTTGTCACATAAAAAATACCGAAATTTCGACGATTTTCTAATTGCCACATTTCGATTATTCATTTTTGAATAGCATGTTTGTGCAAGTTGACAGGATATGCAAAAGCATCCTCCATATCTGATAAGTGCACGTCATTGCCATCTTTTTTCTATTCAAAGCTGAATAAAATAAGAATTTTTTCCTCACGCTATTGCCAAAAGCAATGCGATGTGCTATACTGTGTATCAAAGCAATGACGCTCTTATCATCGATACGGCAAACGCCTGTCGATTACAAGAGCGTCATTTTTATTTAAAGCACCTGTTTCATTGATACGAAACAGGTGCTGACAAACAATTTTGAAAGGAAGTATTTTTATGGCATGTTTTTTGGTACCGGCAGCAGAGGCAATTGTTGCAACGATTGCAGCAAAAGCTGTTAAGTCTCATGAGGCAAAGACTGGAGTACAGACAACGCACACTGCATGGGAAGAGAATCCAATTTCTCTTTCCAAAAAGATAACAAGGCTCTCCGGCTTTCTGTGGGGTGGTTCAGGACTATTGGCCTTTGAGCATCTCTGGCACGGTGAAATTTCTCCTGTTTTCCCGTTTCTGACTGCGGCAAGCAATCCGACTGACTTGGCTGCAATGCTTCACGAAATGGCAACCACAGGAACAGCCATGGCTTTGGCAGTAACGGCGGTATGGGCTGTAACTACCATTGTTTCTGATCGGATTACCAAACGCACACTGCATCCTGCAAAAGTGTTAAGGAGGAAAGAAGGATGACGCTTTTGATTGCATTGGCAGCTGCATTTGCTGTCACCATTATCTGGTACATTTCGTCCAAAGCCAGAGCGCTGAAAGTAGGTCTGATGTGTTATATGTATTGGGGTGCATCTATCATGTGGTTTGTCGATGCACTTTTTGCATACAAGGCGCAGGGAACAGCTTATTTTACGCCTTCCCATGCGGATATGATAAATGACAGCTTTTTAGGATTATGTGCAGTTGCACTTGGCGCAATCATATGGCTTTGCGCTTTGCTGATCTGCGATCCAAAAGGCGTTGTAAAAGAAGTTCTCACACAGAAAAGAAAATGACAATAGCATAGGAATAGGAGGAATCACAATGCGACTTGTTCCAAGAGAGCAGGACAAGCTTATGCTTCATTATGCAGGAATGCTTGCCCGTGACCGCAAGGCAGCAGGACTAAAGCTTAATTATCCCGAAGCTGTGGCATATATCAGCATGATGGTAATGGAAAAAGCAAGAGCAGGCGTTTCTGCCGCTGAGCTCATGCAATACGGCACAAAGCTTCTCGCCGCTAATGATGTTATGGACGGCGTTCCGGAAATGATACACGAAATCCAGATCGAATCCACCATGCCGGACGGCACAAAGCTTGTAACAGTACACAATCCCATCAAAGGAAACAGCAAGCTCTGCCCCGGCGAATTTATTGTTGCAGAGGGCACGATAAAACTCAATGAGGGAACACAGAGCATAGAACTTATCGTTTTCAATACAGGTGACAGACCGATTCAGACAGGTTCTCATTTCCATTTTTTTGAAGTGAATAAGGATCTGGAATTTGACCGCAAGGCAGCTTACGGCATGCGCCTCGACATTCCCGCAGGTACAGCAGTGAGATTTGAACCCGGGGAGAAAAAGACAGTTCATCTGATTCCGATTGGCGGAAATCGTATCGGCTATGGATTAAACGGACTGGTCAATGGAAAAATGGACGAGGAAAGCGTCCGGCAGGCTGCCTTTGAAAAGGCCAGAAAGCTTGGATTCAAGGGAGTGTAAAAATGATTGAGATATCAAGAAAAGCCTACTGTGATATGTATGGCCCGACTGTTGGCGACAGAGTGAGACTTGGAGATACTTCACTTATTGCTGAGGTAGAAAAGGATCTGACCGTCCACGGTGATGAAGCAAAATTCGGCGGCGGAAAGTCCCTCCGCGACGGCATGGGGCAGTCCTGCAAAGCCACGGACAAGGAGTGCCTTGACACAGTTATCACAAATGCGCTGATCATTGACAGCACAGGCATCATAAAAGCGGATGTCGGCATAAAGGACGGTAAAATTGCAGGAATCGGCAAAGCCGGAAATCCGGATATTATGAACGGCGTGGATAAGAATATGGTAATCGGTGCGTCCACAGAGGCGATTGCAGGAGAAGGTCTTATTCTTACTGCCGGCGGACTCGACACCCACATCCACTTCATTTCGCCAACACAGGTGCGAACTGCGCTTTACAGCGGTATTACCACCATGATAGGCGGCGGAACAGGCCCCGCGGACGGTACAAATGCAACAACATGCACACCTGGTGCTTTCAATATTCACAGAATGCTGGAAGCGTCTGAAGATCTGCCAATGAATTTCGGCTATCTCTGCAAGGGAAATTCAAGCGATATCACAACACTTGAAGAACAGATCCAGGCAGGTTGTATTGGTCTGAAAATACACGAAGACTGGGGCTCAACCCCTGATGTCATTGATCACGCGCTTACAGTTGCGGATATGTATGACGTACAGGCAGCAATCCACACGGACACGCTGAATGAAGGGGGCTTTGTAGAGGATACGATCCGTGCTTTCAAAGGACGGACAATCCACACGTATCACACAGAGGGCGCCGGCGGCGGACATGCACCTGACATTATAAGAGCGGCAGCATTTCCAAATGTTCTCCCCTCTTCCACCAATCCGACCATGCCTTATACTGCCAATACATTGGACGAACATCTCGATATGCTGATGGTATGTCATCATCTTGACAAGAATGTTCCGGAGGATATCGCTTTTGCGGACTCAAGAATCCGTCCTGAAACAATTGCTGCTGAGGATGTTCTTCACGATATGGGAATTTTCTCCATGATGAGTTCTGATTCACAGGCAATGGGACGCGTAGGCGAAGTTATCACACGAACCTGGCAAACGGCAGACAAAATGAAAAAGCAACGCGGCGCACTTCCGGAAGACAGCGAGAGAAATGATAATTTCAGGATTAAGCGCTATATTTCCAAGTATACGATAAATCCTGCAATTACACACGGAGTTTCAGCATATGTAGGTTCTGTCGAAGTGGGAAAGATTGCAGATCTTGTACTCTGGAATCCGGCATTTTTCGGTGCAAAGCCGGACATGATCATAAAGAGCGGCTTTATTTTTGCTGCAAAAATGGGAGACGCAAACGCTTCGATTCCTACGCCGCAGCCTGTAAGCTATACCGAAATGTTCGGCGGACACGGACTTGCACTGTCAAGCACCTGTATTACATTTGTTTCAAAATACGCTTATGAGGACAAGATAAAGGAAAAGCTGGGGCTGAAAAGACAGGTGCTTCCTGTTAAAAACTGCCGGAATATTTCCAAGGCAGATATGGTATACAACAATGTCTGCGGCGACATTCAGGTTGACCCGGAGACTTATACCGTAACTGTTGACGGCCAGGTAATCACCTGCAAGCCGTTTGATGAGCTTGCACTGGCACAGAGATATTTCATGTTCTGAGAAAGGGGAGAACCAGAATGATCGCAGAAAAAGTAATCGGAAATCTGGCTGAAATCACGCCTTCCGTCGAAATTGACACCGTAAAGCTGGATTGGTTTGAAGCCGAGAAAAAACGAATCCGCAAAACCACCACAGGTGGACGTGATATTGGAATTGCCATAGATGAGACACTGAAAGATGGTGACGTGATCTACCTTGACGATCAGCTTTGCGTTGCTGTAAAACTCACAAGCTGTCCCCTTCTCAAAATCAAGGTACACACCATGCAGGAAATGGGGCGGCTTTGCTTCGAGATAGGCAACCGGCATTTGTCATTGAAAATATCAGAGGACAATGTACTCATCCCTCATGATGCGCCTACAGAAAAGCATCTGAAAAACCTCGGCTTTTCGTGTGAAAGCGTCATCGGCAGATTTGATGATTTTATCGTTTGCAAGGCGCACGGACACGATCATGGCCATTCGCATGCACATAGCCATGAGCATTCCCATGAACGGAGCTGATCGAAATGACTGATGCCGCAGGACTGATGCACATCTTGCAGATATGCGACAGCCTTTTCCCGGTGGGTGCATTTACGCTTTCAAACGGACTGGAAACCTATGTGCAAAAGAATCTCATCGCCTCTCCGGAAGAACTTGCTGCATATCTTCGCTCCTATATTTCTGTGCTGCCTTATAATGAACTTGGTGCGGCGGCACTGGCATACCGGGCAGAGGAACAAGAGCTGATACGCCTTGATGCAGTTTACTCCGCCTCAAAAGTTCCCTATGAAATACGCAGCGGCTCCGAAAAGGTGACAAGACGCTTTTTTAAGATATGCGACAAGGGCGCTGACAGCTTTACAGGACAATACAAAACCCTGATAGAAAATGGCATCTGCAAGGGACACCAATGTATTGCCTATGGACTTTATATGCGTGACAACAGTGTCTCTCTTTCACAGGGGCTTGCAGTATATGGCTATTCCATCTGCTCGGCTATCGTTACCAATTGTGTTAAGCTCGTCCCTTTGAGTCAGCTTGCAGGGCAAAAAATACTGAATGAAAGTTTTGCTTTAATATCCAAAGCCGCAGAAAAAGCGATCGGCACAGAAATTGACGATATCGGCATCAGCGGCGCCGGATTCGACCTGCGCGCAATACAACACGAGCGGCTGTATTCCAGACAATATATGTCATAAACTGAAAAAGCAGCACTGCATAAAGCGCGTCGGTCAGCTTTTTGCAATGCTGCTAAAATACAAATCTGTATCATTATTATAAGGAGCGTCAAAAAATGAGTTATGTAAAAATAGGCGTTGGCGGGCCTGTGGGATCCGGCAAAACTGCACTTATCGAACGTCTTACCAGAGAGATGACAAAGGAATATTCCATCTGTGTTGTCACGAATGATATCTATACCAAAGAGGACGCAGAGTTCCTGACAAAAAACTCCTGTCTGCCCGCAGACAGAATCGTAGGTGTTGAAACAGGCGGCTGTCCCCATACCGCTATAAGAGAAGACTGTTCCATGAATCTCGAAGCGGTAGAGGAAATGGTGAAAAAACATCCTGATACACAGCTTGTTTTCATCGAAAGCGGCGGAGATAATCTGTCTGCTACCTTCTCCCCTGATCTTGCGGATGCTTCTATTTATGTAATCGATGTCGCACAGGGAGAAAAAATACCGAGAAAAGGCGGCCCCGGTGTAACACGTTCAGACTTGCTTGTAATCAACAAAACAGATCTTGCACCGCTGGTGGGTGCCTCACTGGAAGTCATGGCGTCAGACGCAAAGCGGATGCGGGACGACAGACCGTTTCTTTTCACAAACCTTATGAGCCGCGAGGGCGTTTCGCAGGTAATTGACTGGATCAAAAAATCCGTACTTTTTGAGGATTTGAAATGAACGGCAAACTAAACCTGTCTATGGCTTTTGACGGACAGAAAACTGTCACGGATGATCTGTACTTTACCCCACCTTTTAAAGTATATTCTCCATTTTACAATGAAACAGGCTGGGCAAAGTATATTTTAATGTGCAGTTCGGCAGGTGTTCTGGCAGGAGATGAAAACGAAATTCATTTGCTGGCAGGGGAAAACTGCAAGGTTATTTTCACAGATCAGGGCTATCAGAAGCTTTTTCACACAAATGGCGGTGTATCCAGACAGCACATAGCGCTTACTGTCCAAAAGAACGCAAAACTTTGTTATATGCCGCACCCGATCATGACCTTTACAGGATGTGAACACATCTCTTCCTGCAACGTAAACCTCACGAAAAGCGCTTCACTGATTTTCTCTGAAGTCTATTGCTGCGGCAGAACGGCAATGGGGGAAGCGTTTGGTTTAAAGCGTTTTCGTTCACGCACGGAAATCACCATTGATGGCAGGGCAGATTTCATTGATAATACACTGATCGATCCTGCCGCGCTGCCAATCAGGCAAAAAGGTTTTTTCGAAGGATTCACGCATACAGGATTTCTGTACCTTTATACCCCCAACAAAACAGCGCTGGAAAACGTTTATGAAAGCGCATACCTGACACAAGCTGACAGCATTCAGCTTTGTGCAACGCATACTGCATGCGGCATCGCCATCAGAGCACTGGGATATTCAGGAGAAGAAATATATGATGCATTTCAAAAGGTCGCAAAAGAAATTGGTATATAAAAGTGTTCGAAATCAGCTTTATATTTTACTGCGGAAACTATTCCCATCCGATGCTACATCCTGAACCTGCGGACAAAAAGTTGGACGTATGGAGTGCACAAATCAATGTATAGTCACAAGAAGAAAAAGCTACCGCACCTCCGGCTTCTGAAACATGCCCTTTTGGCGGAGAATGCCGTCGGCATACCCCTTGTGAAACAGTGAGAGAATGTTCTCCTCCCCTGTCTGAAACGGCGTATCGCGGTTGGTATTGGAAAAAAAGGAAAATGTGACTATGTCATAGTGGAGAGCATTCGCCTGCTTGGTGATACCCTCTAATAATGTGTGGTTATACTCTGATTGCAGGTCTGACAGGAACACTGCCAGAATGCCACGTTTTTTCGGAAACGTTTGCATAATTTCACCGTTTTTTATGGCAATGCCACACAAAGTTTGTGTGGCATTGCTTTTATTATAGCGAAAAAAGCGGCAGCTGTCAACAAAAAATATAAGATATTATTCTTTTCGTATAGAAATAATAACACAATTTCTTATAAAGTAACATCATATCTGATTGAAATTTCTCACGGTTTGTGATAAAATATAGTTATAATTCACAATATACAAACAGGAGGAATCGGGAATGAAACAACAGAGAAAGAACAAACACCTGCTGTCTGCCATACTGACCGTACTGGCAATTTTGAGCAGTTTGCTTGCAATTTTGCCAGCAGATTCTGTGGCGGCTGCGGACGTGACGGCTTATCCGGCACAGGCAGTGCATTTCGGGGCATACACCACAAACCGAAATCTGAACAATGCCGGCAGTACTGCCAACACGCAGAAAGCCGCCGGAGCAGATTCAGAAGACTGGCGTATTGACTATGTTTCTGCCGGCGTGTACCAAATTGTCAGTCTGGCTGACGGCAAGTATCTGACTGCCAACGGCACAGCATGCACACTGACGGAAAAGGCTGCTGACAGCAGCCAGAACTGGAACATCGAAAGCGTACAGAAAGACTTCGAGGGGTACGATCTGTACTACAAGATCACCAGCGTTTCCACCGATGCGGCACTGACCTATTATCAGGGAAACAATACGATTGGGCTGACCGCATACACCGGTGACGGTGCCCAAAAGTGGAAGCTGAATTGCAGCGGACTGGAGGGATACGCTGCAAATGCACTGGCAAACGGCAAGGAAAAAGCGGGAACCATTGGCGGTCTGCTGGGCGAAACCGTTTTCGTTTCCACTGCGAATGATTTGGAAAAGCAACTGAATACCACAGAGCCGAAAACCATTGTCATCACGGCAGATATTGATATGCAGAACAAGTCACACACCCGCATTCGGGACAACAAGACCATTGTAGGTTCTTACGGGAACAAGACCATTTACGACTCTCAGTTCCGCACCAATGACACTTATGGTGCGGCAGACGACAATCCCAGCGACAACATCATTTTCCGGAATCTGAATATGATCGCAAAGAACGTGAAGAACCGGATTTTGATTAATATCTGGTCCTCGCGTCAGATCTGGGTAGATCACTGCACATTTATCTCCTATCTGCCTTCAGATCATACGGGAAACGGGCAGGACGAAGTGGGAAAATTCATCTGGCTGAACACACCCTATGAAAGCTATCTGGACGCAAAGGACAACGGCAGAAGTCCGGACTATATCACAATTTCCTATAACACATTCAAGAACCGTTTCTGGACGGTGGCATACGGCACACAGAACAGTGAAACTTCCCGCTGCCGCACCACACTGATGTACAACTGGTGGGACGAATGCGTCCGCCGCTGCCCGCAGATCGGAAACGGCAGCGGTCACATCTACAACAACTACTATTCCGGCGATGACAGCTTTTTGCCGAACAGCTGCAGCCAGATCATCAGCGGCGAGGGCTCCAATATGGTCAGCGAGAACTGCCGATTCCAAGCGGTTTCCGGACGGGAAATCATTGTACAGCCGGACACTTCTCCGTATCGGGACAGCGGTTCCTACACAGCGAAAAACAGTTCAGAAACCCCGACAAAGCTGAATTACACCGCGAAAATTACCAGCGCATGGAATCCCAAGGACAACTACGGCTACACACTGTTAGATGCTTACAACACCAAGGGCACAGATACCAAAGATTTCTGCACCAAATACGCCGGTGCTGCATCATCTTCCGGTGAACTGAAATACATCACAGACAGCAGCATGCAGACCTTTGCGGAAACTGTTTACACAGCACCGTTCCTGACAAACAACTTTGATTCCGCCTATGGCAATCCGGTGACTGACTACACACCGGCAGCTTTGCAGGAAGGTGCAGTCTACATGATACAGAACGTCAACAGCGGACTGTATCTGGAAGTGGACGGCGGAAAGGCTGCGGACGGCACCAACGTCCAGCAGTGGGGTGCAAATGAACCCGCAGCCCACAACACATGGCGGGTATTGTCGGACGGCGATGGCTATTATACTCTGTATCCACAGATCGGTGACAAGGTGACCTACCTGCTGGACGTTGCCGGAAATGCTGTGGCAAACGGCACCAATCTCGGCATCTGGTCTGCCACCGATGCCGATGCACAGCGATTCAAATTCTACGAAGCCGCAGACGGGGTCTATTACCTGCTTACCAAAACCAGCGGCGACCAGAGCTGCGTTGCTGTACAGGGTGCTTCCAAAAGTGCCGGAGCCAACGTGGTGGAATGGGCAGTCAACCTCTCCGACACTTCCCAACAGTGGAAGCTGACACAGGTAGAGGACACCGGCTGTATCATGGATACCACAAAGACATACCAGTTCCGCAATGCCAACAGCAATCTGTATCTGGAAGTGGCAAACGGAAAAGCTGAGGACGGCAGCAACGTGCAGCAGTGGGGTGCAGACCAGCCCGCAGCTCATAATTCATGGACACTGAAAGAATTCGGCGGCGGATACTATTACATCCTCTCTGCTCTGGCAGACGGTAAGACCTACTATCTGAATTCTGTCGGAGAAGCAGACGGCTCCAACATCGAGATCCGCACCAACAACAAATCCAGTTCGCACCTGTTCAAGTTTGTCAAAAACCCCGACGGAACATACACGATCCTGACACGCACTTCAAAAGATCAGGCTGCCGTAGAAGTGGCAAACGCAGAAAAGTCCAGCGGTGCCAATGTGCAGCAGTGGACAGTGAACGGTAACGCCTGCCAGAAGTGGAACGCGGTCGCCTTTACCACGACAACCACAGCAACTACTGCAACAACCACAACTACCACTACAACAACCGCAACCGTCACTACAACAAAGATAACCTCAGCAACTTCTGTTTCGGCAACGACAGTACCCAGTAGCACTACAGCGATAACAGAAGAACCGCCTGCAATTTCCGGTGACATCAATGCAGACGGCAAAGCGAATTTGGCAGATGTTGTGCTTTTGCAAAAGTGGCTGCTTGGCATTCCGGAAACAAAGCTTGCTGACTGGCAGGCAGGAGATCTGTATGCAGACGGTGTACTGAATGGCTTCGACCTTTGTCTGCTCCGACATACAGTGACATCTTCCGGCAATATCTGACGACACAGCTTGCAGATGTGTTCAATGCATCGTTGATTTGACTTATGACATTTTGTTTCATCTGATTTCCTATAAAAACCCGGGATTCTCATGCAGAACTCCGGGTTTTCTTTTTACGGCACGTTTTCAGTATGTTGACACATTTTACAAAATGCAGTATAATATTGTTATTCATTATGATCGCATTGACTAAAACTTTGCCAGTGAGAATTTTAGAATCTGTCTTCATAAGAAATGTATGTGGATTTTCGAGCATAATTTTGTTGCAGACAAGGAAAAAATGCGCAGGCAGGCTGTCGCCCGGCAAGTATTTTTCACGCAGTATGCAGCAAAATTTGCCGAAAAGACACGTGTATACGCTTGTGAAGACAGGTTCTTACAAAGAGAGGAGTGAAAACTCTGTTATGTCCGAACAATTTTTTGTGCAGCACATTTTGACCGAACCGCAGCTCTGCTATTTCAGCCGACAGTTTTCCAACATGTTCGGACTGCCGGTACGCCTTTACCGGCAGCAGGAAGAGATCTACACCTATTCTCCGGTGCAGCTGGCAGCAGATCCCGTGACGCTCTGCATCGCTGTACTTTTGCAGGAAACCGCACCACTGGGCTATTTCTCCTATCACGATATGTTTTACTATGGCTATGTCTGGTATCAGTCGTACTGCTTTGTTGCCGGACCGGTCAGCGAACTGGCAATTTCGGAACATGAATTAAAAAAACTGGGCTGTTCGCTGCATTTGCAGCCGGAACAGATTCCAGCGTTTGCAGCTGAAATGAAAACGCTTTCGGGGATGCACCCGGATACCCTTTTGCAGGCGATGATCTTATATAATTTCACAGTCAATCGAACCATGTACGACATTTCTGATCTGCGGATTCTGCAAAGGGAACAGAAAGCAATTGCAGCAGAAATGAAAGAAAATGAGATCCTGTCCAATCCGGAAAGCAGAAATCCAGAAGGACATATGCGTTCCCTGTCGATTGAGCAGGACATCATTCGGAAAGTGCAGCAGGGAGATGTAGACGGCTTGATTGACGGTGCAACAAAAATTCCGGCAATTCGTTCCGGACAGCTTGCACCGCAGCTGCTGCGGCATCACAAGAACTTCTTTATTCGTCTGGAAACCATTGTTTCCCGTGCGGCAATTCAGGCCGGCCTATCTGCAGAAGAAGTTCTGGAAACGGAAGAACGCTACATTTCCAAATGTGAATCTCTGCCGGACATGGAACGCATCAAGAACTTACAGTATCACATGATTCTGGACTATGCCGACCAGGTACGAAAGCTGAAACAGTGCGGCGGCAGCCAGTCCCGACTGGTGCGAAATGTGTTGCAGTACATCCGCAGCCATATGGCAGAACCGATTCGCACCGCAGACATTGCAGCATATTGCGGCAAAAGCCGCGGCGGACTGACTACGGAATTCAAAAAACAAACCGGCAGGAATCTGTCTGATTTTATTCAGCAGCAAAAAATGCAGGAGGCAGAAACACTGCTGTTGAAAACAGAGCAAAATCTCTCCCAGATCAGCAGTCTGCTGGGGTTCTCGTCCCAGAGCCATTTTACACGAGTTTTCAAAGAAGTTCATGGCGTGACACCCACAGAATTTCGAAAATCGCAGGGATAAAATTTACTTTACAAATATATAAATTGCATGACAATTCTGCAATACAAGAACTTTGCTTTCTGTTACAATGAATGTAGTTTGAATCGAAAATTACAGCAACAGAAGGAGGAATTTTTTGTATGAACAAGCAAAAATGGCTGGCGGGACTGACTGCGGTACTGTGCAGTGCAGGTGCATTATCCTGTTTTCCTGCAATTTCAGGAACAGTATCTGCGGCGGAGCTGGTCAGCAACGACTTTGAAGTCAACTACGGCGGCTGGCACAGCAGCGATGATGCTGTAGCTTTGACAGCAGAAGACGGCATCGGTCGCAACACGTCCCGTGGTATGTCTGTTACCGGACGAACCAGCACTTCTGACGGTGCCAGTGCGGAAAAGGGCTTCTATCTTTCCGGCGGAGAAACCTATACATACAGCGTGTGGGTGTACAGTGAAACTGCGGAGCGTTTTCGTCTGTCCCTTTCCTGTGCAGATCTGGACACGGCACAGGAAACGGAAACCGAACTGACGGCAAAACAGACCAGAGCCGGCAAATGGACAGAACTTTCCGCTTCTTATCGTGCACCGGAAAACAGCGGCGAATTCCGGCTGACCATCACCACAGACAGCACTAACGATTTTGTGTTTGATGATGTCACCGTAACAGGAAAGCAGGACAGCAACGAGGTTTCTGCGGCGGCTGCGGAAAAGGGACTGAAAGACGAGTTTGCCGACTATTTTCGGGTGGGCAATATTCTCAACGGCGGTACTGTAAAGAACTCCACTATTACTGCCAGCGTGCTGAAGGATTATAACAGCATCGAGTGCGAAAATGAAATGAAACCGGATGCAACGCTGGTGCAGTCTCAGTGCAGCGAAACGAATATCGGTGTTTCTCTGAACAATGCTGCCAGCATCATGGACTTCTGCGTGAATAATAACATTGCCATGCGTGGTCATACGCTGGTGTGGCATAGCCAGACACCGCTGTGGTTTTTCAAGGAGAACTTCAATGCCAGCGGAAACTGGGTTTCCTCAGCAGTCATGGATCAGCGTATGGAAAGCTACATCAAAAATATGTTTGCGGCAATCAAGACCCAGTATCCGGATCTGAATCTCTATGCCTACGACGTGGCGAATGAGTGTATCAGCGACGACAGCAACCGTACCGCCAACAACGGCGGTACCAGAGAGCCGGGCGAAAACATCAGCGGACAATCACCGTGGGTACAGGTCTACGGCAGTAATGCCTTTGTGGAAAAAGCCTTTACCTATGCACGGAAATATGCACCGGAAAGCTGTGCTCTCTACTATAACGATTACAATGAGTATTGGGATCACAAGCGGGATGCTATTTATAGTATGTGCAAGTCTCTCTATGAAAAAGGCTTGCTGGACGGCATTGGCATGCAGTCCCACATCAACGCAGATTATGACGGATTCTCCGGCGTGTCGGCATACACCACAGCAATGAAAAAATTCCTGTCCATTGGCTGTG
>ERZ791840.612-NODE-612-length-22554-cov-6.425308_pt1 | contig 22554 bp, 25 predicted proteins | sample MGYA00510291_ERZ791840 | MGnify/ENA primary metagenome ERZ791840 (study PRJEB30046, sample SAMN00715256) | human gut metagenome | study: EMG produced TPA metagenomics assembly of the A metagenome-wide association study of gut microbiota in type 2... | reverse complement strand
CCGGGCGCGGCTGCGGTTCAACGAACGGGCCGCCGCCGAACTGCTGGAACAGGCCGCCGCCCTGATGGCGCAGGCCAAGAGCTGCCACGACGAGCTGGAAACCTACTACCGTTCCGCCGTGGATTTTGCCAAAGTGGACGAAGCCGCAGAGCAGTGCAAGAAATTGTTCGGAGTCGAATAGATCCTGTTGCAAGGAGGTGAAATGCCATGTCCTCTGTCCGTCTGCCCATCCGGCAGCTGGTGGAATTTCTGCTGCGCAGCGGCAGCATCGACAGCCGCTTTTCCGGCTTCGACCGCGCTCTTGAGGGCGCGCGCATCCACCGCAGGCTGCAGAAAGCCGCCGGGGACGGCTACGAAGCCGAAGTGTCCCTCTCCGCCGACCGGGAGATGGACGGCATCGTCTTTACGCTGGAAGGCCGGGCGGACGGCATTTTCACCGATGAAAACGGCATTGTGACCATCGACGAGATCAAGACCACCGCTGTGCCCGAAGAGGAAATTTCCGAGGAAATGAACCCCTGTCACTGGGTGCAGGGCATGGTGTACGGTGCCATTTACAGTGCGCAGGAAAGTTTGCCGGAAATCAACGTGCGGCTGACCTATTATCAGATCGATACCGACCGGGTCATCCGTTTTACGCGGCATTTTGCGCAGCAGGAGCTGGAAGATTTTCTGACCAAACTCCTCTGTCAGTATCTGCCGTGGGCGCACCGTCAGCTGGACTGGGAAAAAGCCCGCAGCGTCAGCCTGACCGCCCTGCGGTTTCCGTTTGACTCCTACCGTCCCGGGCAGCGGGCACTGGCGGGCGAAGTCTGGCGCGCCTGCCGCGCCGGGAAGGACGCCGACCACAAAGGCGGCACCCGGTTGTTCTGTCAGGCTCCCACCGGCATCGGCAAAACCATGAGCGTGCTCTTCCCTGCCCTGAAAGCCATGGGCGAAGGCTGCGGGGAAAAGCTCTTTTACCTCACCGCCCGCAACACGACGCAGGCCGCCGCCGAGGATGCGCTGGCGCGGCTTCAGACGTCCGACCCTGGGCTTGCCCTGCGCAGCGTGACCCTGTCCGCAAAGGAAAAGGTCTGCCTGCACCCGGACGCCGAGGGCCGCCCCGCCTGCCTGCCGGAAGTGTGCCCCTATGCCAACGGCTATTATGACCGGGTCAAAGACGCCCTGTCTGCCCTGCTGGATTCCGGCACCGGCCTTTTTGACCGCGCTGCGCTGGCGGATATCGCCCGGAAATTCTCGGTGTGTCCCTTTGAGCTGGGGCTGGACCTGAGCGAGTGGTGCGACGTGGTCATCGGGGACTACAATTATCTGTTCGACCCGGTGGTGCATCTGAAGCGGTTCTTTGATGCTTCCGGCAACTGGGTCTTTCTCATCGACGAAGCCCACAACCTGCCCGACCGCGCCCGGGCCATGTACTCGGCGCAGTTTTGCAAGAGCAGCCTGACCGACGCCAGACGTGCCCTCGGCAAAGGCAAAAGCGCTCTGAAAACCGCGCTGACCAAAGCCGGCAAAGCCTTTCTGGAAGCGCGGAAAGCCTGCGTCCGGCTGGCACCCCGCCGGGCAGCATCGGAGGATGCCCCCGCCGAACCGGCACAGACCAGCCTGCTGGCAGAGCCTTCCGCGCCGGTTCTGGAACTGCCGGAAGCGCTTTACGCCCGGGAGGGCACCGTGTTTTTCAAAGAGCTGCCCTCCGCCCTGCTCAGTCCCTTGCGGGCCGTGCAGGCACCGCTGCAGGACTGGCTGGAAGCAAACCCCGACGCAGACACCCACGCCCAATTGCTGGAGCTGTATTTTGCGGTGCAGGATATCACCCGCGCCGCCGAGCGGTACGACAGCCATTTCGTCACCCAGCTCACCGCCCGCGGCAGCGAACTGGAACTGCATCTGCTCTGCCTTGACCCGGCACCCTTTGTGGACGCCAGCCTTGCCGCCGGGCGCAGCGCGGCATTGTTCAGCGCCACCCTCACCCCGCCGGGCTACTACCGCACTGTTCTGGGCTGTCCGGACGCCCGGGCTGTGGCGCTGAAAAGCCCTTTCCCGGAAGAAAATCTCGGCCTGTATTGCCTGCCGGATATCTCCACCCGCTACCGCGACCGGGACACCAGCATCACCGCTGTTTCAGATGCGCTGGCAACGCTTGCACAGGGCAAGACCGGCAATTACTTTGCCTTTTTTCCCAGCTACGCCTATCTGCGGCAGGTGCACGAGGATTTTGCGGCGCGGTATCCGGGCATGCGCACCCTTGTGCAGGAGACCGGTCTGGACGACACCGCCCGGGCGGAGTTTCTCGCGCAGTTTGTGCCCGCCCCGCAGGAAACGCTGCTGGGCTTCGGGGTGCTGGGCGGCATCTTCGGCGAGGGCGTGGACCTTGCCGGAGACCGGCTCATCGGGTGCGCCATCGTGGGCGTGGGGCTGCCGCAGGTGAACCCCCGGCAGGAGATGCTGCGCCGCTACTACGACGAAACATCCGGCACCGGCTTCGACTATGCCTACCGCTGCCCCGGCATGAACAAGGTGCTGCAGGCGGCAGGACGGGTCATCCGCACTCCGGAAGACCGGGGCGTCGTGCTGCTGCTGGACGATCGTTTTGCGCTGCCGGAATACACCCGGCTGTTCCCGCCCCACTGGCGGCACATCCGCTATCTGAACAGCGCCGCCGCCCTGACAGCCGAGTTGGAACAGTTCTGGCATAAAAAATAAGGAGAGACGATCCGTCCCTCCTTATTTTTTTGTATTGCAGTCACTTCAGACTTTCCCACGGCGGCATTTCACCGCGCAGCTTTTCCCACATGGGCATGGAGGTTCCGGCCTGCTTGCGCAGAGCTTCGAACGCTTCGTCCAGATACTGCATCTCGCCCACCGCGTGCATGGCGTGGTCGGAAGCGCACAGGCGGCCCAGCGGCGTCTTGGCCATGGCAAACACCATGGCTTCCATCTGGCGGCGGCCTGCCGTGCCGGGTTTATAGCAATCCGTATTCTGCTTATCATTCACCGGGATGCCAGCGTCTTTCAGCATCAGGCAGCCCTCATAGGCGGCATCCAGAATGGCACCCCGTTGCTGCTTTGTGGCGCGGGTCAGATCGCCGTTGCAGGCGTAGCACACATAACATACCGGCAGGATGAATGCGATGTGGCACTTGAGCCACTCGTCCATATCGCCGTAGAAGGTCAGCTTGTACTTCACCCCATCAAAGGCGGTCTTGAGCCGGATGCGGAACGCGCCGGAAAGCGGCGCCGTGGCTCCGCCCACCGTCATGCCGACGCCGGTGTGCACGCTGACCACCCGGTCGCGCTCGCGGCGGCCGGCCGAATCCTGAAAGCCGAATGCGATTTTGTCCGCCGGGCGTTGCATGAACTCCAGCACCTGTTTTGCGTGGGGGTCGTTGCCCAGAAACACAAAATACGAGCTTTTGTTCGCCTTGAGGATGGGCAGCACCTCCGGCAGCTGCCCGGCCTGTACAGCGACAAAGATCAGGTCGTAGCAGTCGTCCGGAGCCAGCGTGTCGATGGTCTGCACGCGGTCCATCGTGGTTTTGCGCTGCGCCCAGTGGCGGATGACCAGACCTTTCTGGTCGATCCGTTCCTTCCACTCACCCCGCGCAAGAAGCGTGACAACGTTCTTTTTGTTCTGCAACAGCTCGTGAGCCAGCTCGCAGCCCAAAACACCAGCACCATAAACCAGAATCCTCATCCGGATGCGCCTCCCTTATGTTCTGTTTTTCGGAACGCTTACTTTTTCAGAAAAGAGAAAAAGCCTTTTTTCTCATAGGGTGCACTCTTGACGCCCTTGACCTCGTAGCCGGTGGCGTTGATGGCATCGCGCAGTTTCTGCTCGTCCAGCTGCTGCTCCGACTGGATGACGGTCTGTCCCTTCGTGTGGGAAGAAGAGACCTTCTTCGCCTCCGGGAAGGCCTTGCGCACCGCCTCGTTGACATGGCTCTCGCACATGCCGCACATCATGCCCTCGACTTTTACGGTTGTTTCGATCATTTTGTTCCCCTCCGGAAATTTTCATGCGCGGCAGGCACCGCACCGGTTCTGTTAGGGCCTGCTAACCGTCGTTTCAAACAAAACGCCGCCAAGGGTCTGCCCCGGCAGCGATGCGGAGCGGTTCCCTTTCCGGTACGGAGTTCTGCTCAAAAGTGCACGCATGGTTCTTGTCTTCATCATATCACACCGGTGGGCTAAATGCAAGAACTCCGGCTCAATATTCGATGCCTTTGCGGGCGGCAATGCCCTTCTGGTAGGGGTGGCGCAGGCATTTCATCTCGGTCACATAATCGGCGGCGTCCAGCATCCACTGCGGGGCGGCGTGAGCGGTCAGCACGCACTCCTGCCCAGCAGGCCGCTGCAGCACGGCCTGCTGCAGCAGAGCCTTGTCCACCATATCCAGCTCCCATGCGCTGCCGGCCTCATCCAGCACCAGAAGGTCTGCCGGTTCGGCCATGGCGGCGGCAAGGTTCGCATTCTGCAGCGCGCGGGTCTCGGCCTTTTCGGCGTCGTTCATCTGAAAAACGAATTTCTGCCCGGCCTTGCCGCGGTAGAGCTTTGCACCCAGCTGCTCCAGCAGCGGGATCTCGCCGCTCTGCCCGCCCTTGAGAAACTGCAGCACGGCCACCCGTTTTCCGCTGCCCAGCGCCCGCAGAGCAAGCCCCATGGCCGCCGTTGTCTTGCCCTTTCCGTCGCCGTAATAAAGATGCACAAGTCCGGTCTGTTCCATTTTGCATTCCTCACTTTCCTGTGGTTTTATCCTAGCACAGCCGTGCGCAAAGCGCAATGCCGCCGGGGATAAAATCCGCTTGACAAGCAGCCCTCCGGTATGATACACTTTGCAGAGTTTGCAAAAGCAAACGTACCATTCCTGCCGGAATGGCGTTTCTTTTTGTAATGAAGTTAGTTTATTCTAACATTTGTATCATCTTCGAACTACAGAAAGGACAACCCCGCCATGCATCACATCTGCAAAGCATTTTTTGTCGTTCTCGGCTGCATCAGCCTTGCCCTTGGCACCATCGGCATCGCGCTGCCCATTCTGCCCACCGTACCGTTCTACCTGCTCACCGCCTTCTGTTTTGCCAACAGCTCCCAGCGCCTGCACGACTGGTTCGTGCACACCACAGTGTACAAAAAATACATCGGCAGCTATTTCCGCCGCCACGGCATGACCCGCAAGGCCAAATGCATCCTCATCGGCACCGTGACGGCCATCATGCTGCCGGGCTTCATCCTGATGGACAAGGTGCCCGTCGGCCGTGCCATCATGGCCATCGTGTGGGTGGGGCACATCGTCTATTTCGGCTTCAAAGTGCAGACCATCACCCAGGCCGAGGCCGACGCCGCAATGGCAGAAGCATTGGAAGAGTAAATGCGAAAAGAGGAGCAGCCACGGCCGCTCCTCTTTTGCGTTTCAGACGTATTTTTTACTGGTACAGCGGGAACTCTTCGGTGAGTTTCAGCACGCGGGCGCTGATCTCGTCCTTCTTCTCGTCGTAGTGCCAGATGCAGTCGGCAATGCAGCCGGCAATGACCTTCATCTCCTCAGCGCCCATGCCGCGGGTGGTGACAGCCGGGGTGCCCAGACGCACGCCGGAGGTGACAAAGGGGCTGCGGGTCTCGCCGGGGACGGTGTTCTTGTTGGCGGTGATGTGCACGCTGTCCAGACGGGCTTCCAGCTCCTTGCCGGTGCACTCCTCGTCGCGCAGGTCGATGAGCATCAGGTGATTGTCGGTGCCGCCGGACACCAGCTTGACGCCCCGGGCCTGCAGCTCAGCTGCCATGGCCTGTGCGTTCTCCACGATCTTGCGGGCATACTCCTTAAACTCGGGCTTGAGCGCCTCGCCGAAGCAGACGGCCTTTGCTGCAATGACGTGCTCCAGCGGGCCGCCCTGGGTGCCGGGGAACACAGCGGAGTTGATGCGCTTGGCGATGATCGGGTTGTTGGTCAGGATCAGGCCGCCGCGGGGGCCGCGCAGGGTCTTGTGGGTGGTGGTGGTGACCACGTCGGCATAAGGCACGGGGCTCTGGTGATAGCCGCCTGCCACCAGACCGGCAATGTGCGCCATATCCACCATCAGGTATGCGCCGTAGCCGTGGGCGATCTCAGCGATCTTCTGGAAATCGATAGCGCGGGGGTAAGCGGAAGCACCGGCCACGATCAGCTTGGGGCGCACCTTCCTGACCTGCTTTTCCAGCTCGACGTAGTCGATCACGCCGTCGGCATTGACGCCGTAGGACACGAAGTTGTAGTTCTTGCCGGACATGTTCACCGGAGAGCCGTGGGTCAGGTGGCCGCCCTGCGACAGATCCATGCCCATGACGGTGTCGCCCAGATCCAGCAGAGCAAAGTAGACAGCCAGATTGGCCTGTGCGCCGGAATGGGGCTGGACATTGGCATACTTTGCGCCGAACAGCTTGCAGGCGCGCTCAATGGCGATGTTCTCCACCTCGTCCACATAGACGCAGCCGCCGTAGTAGCGCTTGCCGGGCAGACCTTCGGCATACTTGTTGGTCAGGATGCTGCCCATGGCTGCCATGACAGCCGGGGAAACGATGTTCTCGCTGGCAATCAGCTCGATGTTCTGGCGCTGACGGGTCAGCTCGCGGTTCATTGCCGCTGCCAGTTCCGGATCGACCGTGTTGACCAGACCGATGGTGTCCATCATTTCATTGTACATAATTTTTACCCCTCTCAATTTCCGGGCAGAAGCACCCGGATTCCCTGATACAAAGCCACCCTGCTCCGCGCACGAACCGAATTGCTTTCCATTATCATAGCAGAAAGCTGCAGAATCTTCAACTTCCATTTTGCCGAAAGGCTTGCTTTTTTCGAATGAAGTGTTTATTATACTTGTATAAAAATGCGATGTCTTTTTTGTGTATTTTTCAACTGTACTGCGGTTGAAGTGAAGCGAGGTGTTCTGTCCGTGACCATTGCCGAAGAAAAACAGCTTCAGCGCAAAGCAGGCCGTGCCGCTCGCAAGGCGCTTTCGCCCGACGAATGCGTTGCCGCAAACGCTGTTCTGTGCCGGACGCTCTGGCAACTGGAAGCGGTGCGCAATGCCCGCACCATCCTGCTGTATGCGGCTTTCGGCGCCGAAGCCGACCTTGCCGCTTTTGCAGCCGAAGCGCAGGCGCGGGGCAAAAAGCTGGCCTACCCGGTATGCGGGGAGGAGTATTCCCTCACCGCAGCCGTGCCCGGCCCGGACGGCTGGGAGGTGGGGCAGTACGGCATCCGCACGCCCATCCCCGCCCGGTCGGAGCTTGTGCCGCCGGAAGCGCTGGATCTGGTGCTGGTGCCCTGCACCGCCTTTGACGCAGGCTGTTACCGGGTGGGCATGGGCAAGGGCTACTACGACCGCTATCTCCCCCGCTGCACGAACGCGGCAAAGATCGGCATTGCATTTGAAGTACAGAAGGTGCCCCGCGCAGCTGTGGACGAGCACGACCAGCGGTTGGACGCCTATGTAACAGAGAGGGGAATTTACACATGGAAATGATGGAAAAAAGCTGCGGGCAGTTTCTGGCAGAACTGGCCGGCAAAGCTCCCACACCGGGCGGCGGCGGCGCTTCGGCACTGGCGGGCGCAGCCGGTGTGGCGCTGGGCAATATGGTGGGCAGCCTGACCGTCGGCAAAAAGAAGTACGCCGCCGTGGAAGCCGACATTCAGGCGCTGAACGCCCGGGCCGAAGCTCTGCGCGGCGAGCTGGAAGCGCTGGTGCAGGCCGACGCTGAAGCCTTTGCGCCGCTGGCCGCAGCCTACGGCCTGCCGAAAGATACCCCGGAGCAGGCCGCACACAAGGCTGCCGTGCTGGAAAAAGCGCTGGATGCCGCCTGCGCGGTGCCGCTGCAGATCATGGAAAAATGCGCCGAGGGCATCACCCTTGCGGAGGAATACGCCGCCAAGGGCAGCGTACTGGCTGTTTCGGACGCAGGCTGCGCCGCAACGCTGTGCAAGGCCGCTCTGCAGGCCGCAAGCCTGAATGTGTTCATCAATACCAAACTCATGACCGACCGCAACTGCGCCGGTGCGCTGGACGCCAAGGCCGACAGCCTGCTGAACGAGTTTGTTCCCCGCGCGGATGCTGTGTTTGAATCTGTAATGCAGAAATTACGCAACAAATAATGAGGTAATTACAATGGCAACGATTTTGAAAGGCGCGCCGGTGGTGGCCGCCATGAACGAGAAAAACGCCGCGCTGTGCGAACAGCTCAAGGCAAAGGGCGTCACGCCTACTCTGGCTGTAGTGCGTGTGGGCGAGCGGGAGGACGACCTCTCCTATGAACGCGGGGTCATGACCCGCTGCGGCAAGGTGGGCGTGGAGGTAAAGCAGTTCCTGCTGCCTGCCGGCGCATCGCAGGATGACCTGCTGAAGGTCATTGCAGAGGTGAACGCAGACGACGCCATCCACGGCTGCCTGCTGTTCCGTCCCCTGCCCAAACAGTTCGATGACCGCACCGTCCGCGCGGCACTTGCCCCGGAAAAGGACATCGACGGCATCACGGACGGCTCGCTGGCCGGTGTGTTCACCAATACCGACCTCGGCTATGCGCCCTGCACCGCGCAGGCCTGCCTTGAGATTTTGAAATATTACAACATTCCCCTCTCCGGCAAACGCGCCGTCGTGGTGGGGCGCAGCCTTGTGGTGGGCAAGCCTGCCGCCATGATGCTGGACCGCGAGAACGCCACCGTGACCATGTGCAACTCCCGCACCCGGAACCTGCCGGAAGTGTGCCGGGAAGCCGACGTGGTGGTGGTCGCCATGGGCCGGATGGGTGCCGTGGGTGCCGACTGCCTGCGGGAAGGTCAGACCGTGGTGGATGTGGGCATCCATGTGAACGAAGAAGGCAAGCTCTGCGGCGATGTGCAGTTTGCGGACGCGGAACCCATTGTGGACGCCATCACCCCGGTGCCCGGCGGCGTTGGCACCGTGACCACCTCGGTGCTGGTGGGCCATGTGGTGCAGGCCGCAGCGAAAAAAGCAGGACTGTAACGCCCGACAACAGCAGAAAAGGCATCCGGCCAGAAGGTCAGATGCCTTTTTCGTTTGTTCGGTTCAGAGCGTTATCCGCGCACCAGAAGCAGCAGCAGAGCCGAAGCCACACACTGCAGGATCAGCCAGCGCGCCACCACCTGCTCGTCACTCCAGCCCTTGTTCTTGCGCACATGGTCGTGCAGCGGGGTGCGGGTGTTCTTGAGGATGGAGATGTGCAGGAAACGCTTCAGGCTGATCTTGATGATGCCAAGGCTGCCGTCCACGATGAACACGATGGCCGCCAGCAGGAAGGCGAAGGGATGGCCGCATTTCAGCGACAGCATCGCAATGAAGAAGCCCATGGCGCGGCTGCCGGCATCGCCCATCAGCAGGCTGGAGGGCTTTGCGTTCGACCACAGGTAGGCCAGCAGCGCACCCATGAACACGACACCGGCCGTGCCGTACTCGGCCAGCTCTGCCTTATAGGCCAGCAGGTAGGTGCCGATGGTCACCACTGCCACGCTGGCAGACAGGCCGTCCACGCCGTCGGTGCAGTTGACCACGTTGATGCTGGCCCAGATCAGGATGACGATCAGCAGCAGGTACACCGCATAGGGCAGCGTGAAGCTCCACTGCAGGAACTGCACTCCGCAGCCGTTGAAGTTGAGGTAGGTCACACCGGCCACGGCAGCGATGACAAAGTCGATCAGACCTTTTTTGTACTCGTTCCATGCCGTTTCGGCGGCGTCGTCAAAGTAGCCGGAAAGCATGGATGCAATGAGCAGCACCGTGTAGATGATATACTCCACGCGGAACGGCAGGAACGCCAGCGACACCAGCGCGATGCACAGCACGAAGATCAGGCCGGAGCCGCGTGCCTTGCCCTTGGAGAGCGCACCGTTCACCGCAAATTCGCGGCCGTGGTCGTGGGGCAGTTTGTCGCGGAACACGGAGTCCATCAGAGCCGTGAGGGCAAACGCCAGCAGGAATGCCATTGCATCCACGCCGCGCTGCCCCACGGTGGAAAGCAGCAGATCGATCATATTCAAAGTTCCTCTTTCTTTCATCGTTGTGAGAGAAGTGTAACACTCTCCCCGGAAAAAATCAATCTCCCGCGGAGAAAAAGATGCCTTTGATTGACTTTTTCCGGCACGGAACTTATAATAGTATATCAGTCTGTCAGGAACTGTTGTTTTTATTATAAAGGAGAAACCATGTCCATTTCCCTCGAGCAGCTCTCGGCGCAGATGCGCCGGGGCGAACAGGTGCCGCTGCGCCATACCATGCAGGTGGTGCTGACGCTGAGCATTCCTTCCATCCTGCAGCAGATCGTTGTGACTGCCATGGAATACATTGATGCCGCCATGGTGGGCCATATCGGTGCCTCGGCCACAGCGTCCATCGGCATCGTCAGCTCCAGCACATGGCTGCTGCACGGAATGCTGGCCGGGCTGTATATGTCCTTTGCCATTCAGGTGGCGCAATATCTGGGTGCTGACCGGCAGGACGACGCCCGGGGCGTGCTGCGGCAGTCCATGATCTTCAACCTTGCGGTGGGCTGCGCTGCCGCAGCCTTCGGCATCGGCATCAGCCGGTTTCTGCCCGGGTGGCTGGGCGCGGAGCCGAGCCTGCAGGCCGATGCATCCGCCTACTTTGCCATCTGGTCGGCTTCCCTGCCCTTTGCCATGGCCATGGGCACCTACTCGTCCATGCTGCGTTCTTCCGGCGACGCACTGACCCCCGGCCTCATCAGCGTGCTCACCTGCGTGCTGGATGTGATCTTCAACTTCTTCCTCATCAACCCTACCCGGGAGATGCAGCTGTTCGGGCAGACGGTCAACGTCTGGGGCGCAGGGCTGGGCGTGCCGGGCGCAGCGCTGGGTACGGCGCTGGCCACCGTCATCAGCGGTGCGCTGACCCTTGCCATCCTGCTGCTGCGGGACGGCCCCCTGTGTATCCGCAAACCCGGTTCCTGGCGCATCACCCGCGCCTGCCTGCAGAACCTGTGGAAGGTAGGTGCCCCGCTGGCGGCCGAGCGCGCGGCGCTGTCCTCGGCACAGGTGCTGCTCATCCGGGTGGTGTCCGCGCTGGGCACCACCGCCGTTGCCGCCAACAGTCTGGGCGTCAGCGCCGAAAGCCTGTGTTATATGGCGGGCTACGGCATTCAGGACGCCGCCCTTGCGCTGGTGGGGCAGGCCGTGGGTGCAAACCGCCGGGACATGGCCAAGCGCTTTGCATGGCTTTGCACTGCCATGGGCGTAGGCATCATGGCCCTGACCGGCGTGGGCATGTTCTTCTTTGCGCCGCAGCTGATGGGCATCTTTACCGCAGACGCCGCCGTCATTGCGCTGGGTGCCCGGGTGCTGCGCATCGAAGCGCTGGCTGAGCCGATGTTCGGCGCCAGCATCGTGGCAAGCGGCGCCATGCAGGGTGCGGGCGACAGCACCGGCTGCTTTGTGCTGAACCTTGTGAGCATGTGGGGCATCCGGCTCACCCTCGCCACCCTGCTGGCTCCGAAATTCGGCCTTGTGGGCGTATGGTTTGCCATGAGCTTTGAGCTGACCATGCGGGGCGTGCTGTTCCTCATCCGCATGGCAAGGGGCAAATGGCTGGAAAAAGGCGCTCTGGCATAATTTCTTCCCGTGAAAATGCAAAACCGGGCAGACCGCAGTCTGTCCGGTTTTGTTCTTTCAGAATAAAATTCTGCTGATATGATCAGCGTGAAACGGAGATTATTTCGAATCGTCCAGCCCGGCCGATCACTTTCTGCCGTGCAGGATGGGAGAAAGCGGCTTGTAGATCAGTATGCACAGCACCGCATCCAGCAGACCCTTGACCAGCGTGAAGGGCATATTGAAGATGACCAGGCACTTGATGAGGCTGTCGGCCGAGGGCAGGATGGCCTGATACATCCCGAGGATGGCTTCCAGCGGCATGTGATAGAACTGCACATAGGCCGGGTAGGTGATGAAGTAGTTGGACGGCACGCTGAACACAGCCATAGCGGCTGCGCCGGCAATGGCACCCAGAATGGCGGTCTTGCGGCTCTTGTGGCGCTTATAGACAAAGCCCGCCACAGCGGAGAACACCGCGCCCAGCATGAAGTTGCACAGCTCACCTACGCAGGCGGTGGAAGTGCCCTTGATGATGATGTGGAGCAGGTTCTTCATGAAGCTGATGGCCACGCCGTACACCGGGCCGAGGGCGAACGCACCCAGCAGGGCGGGCAGATCGGAAAAGTCCATCTTGACAAAGGACGGGATGAGCATCGGAAGGGGGAATTCGATGAACATCAGGATAAAGGCCACCGCGCTGAGCATGGCGGCAACGGTCAGGTTGTGGGTCGTATTCTTTCGCATAGGTTTTGTCCTCCCCGGGGTTCGCCCCGTTCAAAAAATTGATTGGAAAGCCCTTTTCGCATGGAACTCGGAACGGGTAAGACAAACAGAAAAGCGCCCTGCTGCAACAAAAAACTGCAACAGGGCGCGTAGACACAAACGTTGTCTGCCGTTTCTTGCATCCGGACTATACCGTTGGTCCCGGAGTTGCACCGGGTCAGCACCCATCGTAAATGAGTGGTCGCGGACTTTACCGCCAGTGGGGAATCTCACCCCGCCCTGAAACGAACTTTCTGGCACAGAGTATAGCGTGGCAGACCGGACTTGTCAAGAGGGCAATTCCGGTTTTGTGCAATTTTTATCAAACTCGGTCTTTTTTTCCGCAGGCAAGCCGGGGCGGCGGTAACATTCTCCTCAGACATGAAATACGGGTTGCAGGTCATTCCATCGCCCGCCCTATTGCCCCGGAGGGCGGCGTGTGATATCATAGAGACGTTGTAAAAAATTCAGGAGGTCCCCATGATTTTCTCGATCCGCGATCTTTCCTTTGAGCTTGGCACGGTGTTTCTGGAAGGGTGGCTCGCCTTTGCCGCCCGGGTGGTGTGTGCCCTGCTCATCCTGCTGGCGGCATGGCTGGTGCGCCGCTGGCTGACCCGCAAGGGCTTCCCTGCCCTGCAAAACCGCAGCTGGCATTTCAGCGGCACACCCATCCTGCTGCGCAGCTTTGCGGTGCCGGTGCAGCGCATGTGCACCGCGGCAGGCGTGTATCTGGCCGTTTCCAGCCTGCCGTGGGCGATCCCCGGTTTCCGGAAGGTGTTCCTCATAGCGTTCCAGCTGGCCATGACCCTGCTGGTCTGCGAGGGTCTGTATGCCGCTTCCGCGCTTGCAAACCTCGTGCTGACCTCCTGCAGCCCGGAGATCCGCTCCAACAAGACCCTTTGTTCCCTGCTGGATACCACCTACAAGGTGCTGGTCATCGTGGTGGGCGTGGCCGCCGCCGCGCAGGAAGTGGGCTTCCCCATCGGCAGCATCGTTGCCGGTGCCGGCCTCATCGGCCTGACCATCTCGCTGGCTGCGCAGGAGAGCGCCAGCAACCTGTTCTCCGGTATCGTGATCCTGCTGGACAAGCCTTTCTCGGTGGGCGACTGGGTCATCGTGGGCGACGTGGAGGGCGAAGTGATCGACATCAATTTCCGCTCCACCCGCATCCGCTCGCCGGACAAGACGGTCAACGTGATCACCAACAGCAAGATCTGCTCCGCCACCATTCAGAACGCCGCCCTGCGCACCATGCGTCCCTATAAATTCACGCTGGGTGTTACCTACAGCACCACCCGCCCGCAGCTGGAAAAGCTGATGAAGGATCTGCAGGCCATGCTGGATGCCAGTTCCCTCACCAACAAGGGCACCAACATCGTGCAGCTGGTCAGCTTTGGCGATTCCAGCATCAACATCCTGATCTCCGCCTACCTGCTTACCAATGTCTACACCGAGTTCCTGCAGATGCAAAACGACCTGAACCTGAACATCATGGACATCATGCAGGCCGACGGCGTGGACTTTGCCTTCCCTTCCACCAGCGTCTACATCGAAAAGAAATAACGTTTTACCGCGCACAAAAGCCGCCGCTCCGGGCTGTCCGGAGCGGCGGCTTATCTGTTTTTGTATGACTTTTGCCCATCAGAGCGCCACATCCAGCGCCATCATCAGAGCAAAACCCAGCACGATGCTCACTACTCCGGCAGGCTCGTCACTTTCCACCGCCTGCGGGATCATTTCCTGCGCCGTCACGCAGACCATGCAGCCCGCCGCCGCGCTCATCAGCCACGGCAAAGCCGCGCTGACCCACTCCGCCAGCGCAAAGGCCAGCAGTGCCCCCAACGGCTCCACCAGCCCGGACGCCGCCCCGGCAAGGAACGCGCGGCTGCGGGTGCTCCCGGTACGGGCAAGCGGCAGGCTGACCGCCGCCCCTTCCGGGATGTTCTGCAGCCCGATGCCAAGGCTCAGCGCCAGCGCCCCGCTGACGGCGTCCGGCTCGCCGGTCAGGGCCAGCGCAGCGGCAAGCCCCACCACCATGCCCTCCGGTAGGTTGTGCAGCGTGACCGCCAGCACCATCCGCCCGCCGTGGCCCGCCCCGCCGGCCAGAAGCTGCCCGGCGGCCTGTTCCAGCTGCAAAAGCCCCACCGCGCCCAGAATCAGCGCCACCGTGGGCGGGACCCACGCGGGCAGAGCCTGCGCCCGTGCCCGCTCGATGGCCGGGAGCAGCAGGCTCCATACGCTGGCCGCCAGCATGATGCCCGCCGCCATGCCGCACAAAATGCGCTGGGTGCAGGGCCTGGACGTCCGCCGCAGCAGAAACACCCCTGCAGCCCCCAGCGCCGTGCACGCCGCCGGGAACAGCAGCGCCCATGCCGTCAAAAGAATCCGGTTCAAAACAGCATTCCCCCTTTTCCCGGTGTATGCCGCCCGCCGCCAAAAGGTGCACAGGCAGCAGAAAAGCCTGCAGGTTTCCCCGCAGGCTCTTCTGCCGCAACAACTCTAAAAAGAGATAAGAGAATGTCAGAACGCAATGTCTTCCTCGTCCGTCTCGACAGGCTGGCTGACCGGCGAGACCTTTACCTTGCAGACCACGGCGTCGGCCAGAATGTACTTGACCTTTGCAATGGCTGTGTCACCGATCTTATCGTAAAGGCGGCCGGCGCTGCAGCAATTGCCCGCCACCGTGCGGGTGCTGTTGGCCACATAGCCCACCTTGCCAAGACCCGGCAGTTCGGCGCGGATAGCCTCGCAGTCGTAGGCGTTTTCCGGCTCCTTGACGAGTTTTACCTTCTGCCCCACCTGAAACGGTGCGGTGCCGAAACGGTAGTTCAGGCCGGTCAGTGTCACATAATACTTCATAGTAATTTCCTCCTTGAAACGTTCTTGAAAATCAAAAGTCCTCTTCGCTGCCGCCGCAGTCTTCGAAGCTATCCTCCTCCGGCAGATCGTTGTCTGCGTCAGACGAACCGAAGTTCCGCCCGAATGCGGTCATGTACTGGGCATAGCCCTCATCACCGGTGCCGAAATAGCCAAAATCGTCTTTCATCGTGCTGTCCTCCTGCAATCTTTTTGTTTTGTGGGAGCCTGTTCTCTCCTGCTGGCTGTATTATCCGCTTTCATCTATCCGATAATCAGGACTTTCAAACACTTTTTTGCATTTTTTGATTTTGTGCTGTCCACCCCGGCAAGTTCAGGATACCACACTTCCTTTATGAAATGGTCAACCAGCAGGCGACATTTTTATTTTGCCTTATATCAAAGAAGCCAGTTCCGTCCGATATTTTGCAACACATTTCTTCCTTTATTCCCTGCCGGTTCTGCGCGGTTATTCTCCAATAAACTGTTACAGAAATGTAACCATTGATAAGATTCTTTTCCGTATCCTTTTTCGACAATTTTTGTGCAGGGCAGTTTACCAAAAAGTGTTTGACTTTTGGCGTAAAATTATAACAAAAGCGTAGATTTTCCCGGATTTATGCAACGAATCACCAAAAAACACTTGATTTTTTTGTAAAAAAGACTAGAATACCATCTTGCAGACAGGCCCGACCTGTAGGGCCGCTGCGAAAAAACATTTTTGTAAAATAAGGAGATTTTAGATATGAAACTCAAGAATGTTGCTGTTGCTGTTGTTGCTCTGGCTCTGGCTGTTGGTATGACCGCTTGCGGCGGCTCTTCCGCTTCCTCTACCGCTGCTTCTTCCGAGTCCGCTTCCAGCGTTGCAGCTCAGTCTGCTGCTGTTGAGTCCGAGGCTTCTTCTGCCGAGTCCGAGAGCAGCGCTTCCGAGGCTGCTTCTTCTGAGGCTGCTTCCGAGGTTGCAAGCGAGGCTGTTTCCGAGGCCGCTTCTTCTGAGGCTGCTTCCTCTGTTGCCGCCTGATCGGTTTAGCACACAGACGATTTGACTTCATCAAAAGGGCCGCTGCACGGTACAATGTGCAGCGGCCCTTTTTGCGTTATGCTCTTTTTAAAAGTGCCTTGATCTCTTCCAGGTCTGTGGCAAAGAAAATGCCCTTCTGCCGCTCCGGGGTGGAAAGCCCCTTGCGGATCATTTCTTCCAGAAGCGCTTTCAGGCTGTCGTAATAACCGCCGAGGTTATACAGGATGCAGGGTGCATCCAGATGCCCCAGCGAAACCATGGACATCACCTCGGCGATCTCCTCCAGCGTGCCGGTGCCTCCGGGGAATGCGATGAATGCATCGCCCAGAGCGATCATCTTCGCCTTGCGCTCGGCCATATCTTTTGTCACGATCAGTTCGGTCAGGCCGTCGTGCTGCAGCTCCGCATCCAGAAAGAACTGCGGTTCCACGCCGGTGACTTTTCCGCCTGCAGCCAGAACGCTGTCGGCGAGCTGCCCCATCAGCCCGCTGCGGGAGCCGCCGTAGACCAGCGCATTTCCGCTTTCGCCGATCCAGCGCCCCAGCGCCTGCACCGCCTGTTTCAACGCCGGGTCGCTGCCCTCGTTTGCGCCCAGATACACTGTAATGTTCATTCGTCTTTCCTCCTGTTGTTTTTGCCGATTATACCACACTTTTCCCAAAACCGGAACCGCCTTGACAGCACCGCCGCCCGGCGGTATGATTAGAAAAAGCGATCTCTTAAAGATAAAGTGAGGTTTCAGACGATGTACACAGTCGGAGAAATGGCAAAAATGCTGGGCGTGCCCGCTTCTACCCTGCGCTACTACGACAAAGAAGGACTGCTCCCCTTTGTGGAGCGGTCGGCCGGCGGCATCCGGATGTTCCGCGAGTCGGATCTGGAATGGCTTCGGGTCATCGGCTGCATGAAAAAAGCCGGCATGTCCCTCCGGGACATCCGGCAGTATATGGAGCTGGTCATACAGGGCGACGACACCATCGACGCCCGTCTGGAGATGTTCCGCCGCCAGCGCAAAACGCTGGAAACACAGATGGCTGAGTTGCAGCACACCATGGATATGGTAGACTACAAGTGCTGGTACTATGAGACTGCCCAGAAGACCGGCACCATCGAAACCCCGAAGAATCTGCCGCTGGAACAGGTACCGGAACCGCTCCGTGCCATCCGGCTGGAGCTGAACCAGCCGCCGGAAAAGTAACACAGTTGCTTGCTCAATCTTTATACACCCCAGAACAATATCCCCAATACCGCAGAAAGCAGGATCATCCCGATGGGAGACGGCGCTTTCTGCGTTTTCTTTTTCCAGAGCAGATGCACGCCCCACAAAAGGGCAAATACCAGAATCGCCCGGCCATCCGGGGCAAAGCCGCCGGAAAGCCCGGTAAAGCCGCCCAGCGTGGAAAGCCCCATCGTGACCGCCGTGGCAAGGATCATTGCCACCACGCAGGGGCGCACCCCGGATAGAAAGGCTTCCACCCCGGCGTATTTCATCAGGTTGCGCAGCAGTGCGGCAATGAGCAGGATGATGCCGAAGGACGGCAGCACCACTCCCAGCGTTGCGCACAGTGCACCCACTAACCCGCCCTGCGACGAGCCGATGAAGGTGGCCATATTGACCGCCAGCGGCCCGGGCGTGGACTCGGACACTGCGATGAAGCTGAGAAACTCCGCTTCGGTGAGCCAGCCGTGCCCCAGCACCGTTTCCCGTACCAGCGAGATCATGCCGTAGCCGCCGCCGAAGGACAGCGCGCCGATCATGAGAAAGTTCCAGAAAAGCTGTGCATAGATCATTTTGCATCCCCGCCTTTCCGCAGCCGCCGGATGCCCCACACAGCCAGCCCGGCTGCGCCGCTGAGCAGGATGTAGAAGATGGACGAGAAAGACACCGATGCCGCCGAGCAGCCCACCATGGTCAAGATGACCGCTGTCAGGATCACCGCGTTGAAGCCGGTTTTCTGCAGATTTTTCAGCATCCGGATGCCCGCCGAGAGAATGAGGTAGATCACGCACGCCTGAATGCCCCGGAAGGCACTGGTCACCGCCGACAGGCTCAGAAACTGGTCAAAGAACAGTGAGATGAGATAGATCACCACAAAGGACGGCAGGCACACCGCCAGCGTGGACACCGCCGCCCCTGCCGTGCCTTCCAGCTTGTAGCCGATGTAAGTGGCGCTGTTCACCGCCATGGGGCCGGGCGTGGACTCGGCAATGGCCACCATGTCAAGAAACTCTTCCCGGCTGACCCACTGCTTTTCCTCCACAAATTCGCGTTCCAGAAGCGCCACCATGGCGTATCCCCCGCCAAAGGTAAAGGCTCCGATTTTCAGAAATGTCGTAAAAAGTTCTGCTGTCCGTTTCATTGCATCTCTCCTTTTTGTCAGTCCCATTGTAGCACGCCGGAGCCTGAAAGAAAAGCCCGTCTTTTTCGGCTTTCCTTTCCATACTTAACATGGTATACTGGAAGCAGAACGACTGCCTTTGGCAGAAAAGGAGTTTAGGATATGAAAAAGAAATTTGGCATCGTAGGCTGCGGTTTTCTGGGCAATATCGTGGCTGACGCATGGAAAAACGGCCTGCTGCCGGATTATGAGCTGGTGGGCGTCGCCAGCCGCACCCGCGCCTCCGCCGAAAAGACCGCTGCTAACGTAGGCTGCGCCGTCTGCGATGACGTAGATGCCCTGCTGGCGCTGCAGCCGGAGTACATCGTGGAGACCGCTTCGGTGGAGGCTGTGCGTGCCATGGCCGTCCCGGTGCTGAAAAAGGGCGTGGACCTTGTCATCATCTCCATCGGTGCCTTTGCCGACCTCGATTTCTACGAGCAGGTCAAGGCCGCTGCCGTGGAAGGCGGGGCAAAGGTGCATCTGGCCAGCGGTGCCATCGGCGGTTTCGATGTGCTGCAGACCGTCACCCTGATGGCGCAGGCGCAGCAGCTGGCCGAGACCGCCGGCATCGAGACCCACACCGGTGCCAAGGGCTTCCGCAATACGCCCGTGTGGGCAGAGCATCTGCTCACTGATACCGAAAAGACCACCGTCTTTACCGGCAGCGCCAAGCAGGCCATTGCCACCTTCCCCCGCCGGGTCAACGTGGCTGTGGCCACCTCTCTGGCTACCACCGGCCCGGACATCACCGACGTGACCATGCACTCGGTGCCGGGCTGGGTGGGCGACGACCACCGCATCACCGCCGAGATCGAAGGCGTGAAGGCCGTGGTGGATATCTGCTCTTCCACCAGCGCCATTGCCGGTTGGAGCGTCGTGGCTCTGCTGCGCAACCTCGCCTCCCCGGTGTGTTTCTATTAAGGAGGTGCCCCATGTTTGAAAAGCTGGTTGCCATTGAGCCGGTCAGCCTGATCCCTTCCGCCGAAGAAGAGCTGCACCGGTACGCAAAACAGGTCGTGCTCTTTGCGGATATCCCCGCCGATGATGACGAGATCGTCCGCCGCATCGGCGACGCCGATGCCGTCCTGCTGAGTTATACCTCCCGCATGGGCAAAAACGTCATCGAGCGCTGCCCGAACATCCGCTACATCGGCATGTGCTGCAGCCTTTATTCGGAAGAAAGCGCCAACGTGGATATCGCCTACGCCCGCACCCGGGGCATCAAGGTGCTCGGCATCCGGGATTACGGCGACCGCGGTGTCGTGGAGTATGTTCTGCACGAACTGACCGGCATCCTGCACGGCTTCGGCATGCCCATGCTGCGGGATGAACCGGTGGAGATCACCGGTCTGAAAGCGGGTATCGTAGGGCTGGGCGTTTCCGGCCGGATGATCGCCGATGCCCTGCAGTTCATGGGCGCAGAGGTCAGCTATTACAGCCGCACCCGCAAGCCGGACGCCGAGGCCGCCGGCATGGCCTACAAGCCGCTGGCGCAGCTGCTGGCCGACAGCGAGGCGGTGTTCACCTGCCTGAACAAGAACGTTCTGCTTCTGGGGCCGGAGCAGTTCCATCAGTTGGGCGAAGGCAAGGTGCTGTTCAATACCTCCATCGGCCCGGGATTCGACTCTGCCGCGCTGGAGCAGTGGCTCACCCTGCCCGGCACCCACTTTTTCTGCGATACCCGCGCCGCAGCCGGCCCGGTGGAAGAAAGTTTCTTTGAACGGGCAAACGTCCACTGCGCCAATGTCTCCGCCGGGCGCACCAAGCAGGCCTTTGTCCTGCTGAGCCGCAAGGTGCTGGACAACATCCACACCGCTCTGGGTGAGTAAGCGGCTGCCCGCCCTTGCATCTTCCCTGCAATTGTGGTATGCTTGAATCGGTAAAAGGGAGTCCGCTGCAGCGGGCTGAGAGTGGGCTGTGTCGCCCAGACCTGTGACCTGATTTGGATCATGCCAACGTAGGGAGATACCGCTGCAGCCTTGCAAAATCAGGATGCGGATATGTCTTTGCCGGCATATCCGCATCTTTTTTTAAGGGAGTTTTGCAGTATGAAAACAGCATTGACCATTGCCGGCAGCGATTCCAGCGGCGGCGCAGGCATTCAGGCCGACATCAAGACCATGACCGCTAACGGCGTATTTGCCATGAGCGCCATCACCGCCCTTACCGCCCAGAACACCACCGGCGTCACCGGCATTTTTGAGACGACGCCCGCATTTCTGGGCCAGCAGATCGACGCCATCTTTACCGATATCCGCCCGGATGCGGTCAAGATCGGCATGGTGTCCTCGGCAGAGCTGATCGGCGTCATTGCCGAAAAGCTCAGAGCCTACAGTGCGGAACACATCGTCGTGGATCCCGTCATGGTAGCCACCTCCGGCTCCAAACTGCTGCGGGACGATGCCGTGCAGGCATTGACCGAAAAGCTGCTGCCCATGGCCGAGGTCGTCACACCGAACATCCCGGAGGCCGAGATCCTTTCCGGCATGAGCATCACCGACGCCGCCGGGATGGAGGCCGCGGCAAAAGTCATCAGCGAAAAATACGGCTGCTCTGTGCTGTGCAAGGGCGGCCACCAGATCAACGACGCCGACGACCTGCTGTGGCGCAACGGCAGCGGCAAGTGGTTCCACGGTAAACGGATCAACAACCCAAACACCCACGGCACAGGCTGCACCCTTTCCAGCGCCATTGCGTCCAATCTGGCCAAGGGCTATGATCTGGACACCTCTGTAGAGCGGGCCAAGGCTTACATTTCCGGCTGCCTGTCGGCCATGCTGGATCTGGGCCGCGGCTCCGGCCCCATGAACCACATGTTTGCCCTGAAGGGAGAGTTTGTCGGTGAGTGAGTTTCCATTTGTTGAACAGCTTATACAGGAGAATCTGCCCATTTGGCATCAGTGTCTGGACTCCGAATTTCTGCGCAAGCTGGCAGACGGCACGCTGGACGAAGCCTGCTTCAAAGGCTACATCGTGGAGGACAGCCTGTATCTGCGCGAGTATGCCAAGGTGTTCGCCTGGGGCATGACCAAGGCACAGACCATGGAGACCATCCGCAATTACTATTCCCTGCTTTCCTTCGTGAACGAAAGTGAGGATGTAGCCCGCCTGCAATACCTGAAGCGCTACGGTCTGACCGACGCCGGGATCCAGTCCCTGCCGCTGCGGCCGGCCAACCGCGCTTACACGGACTATATGATCGATGCTGCCCGGAACGGCGAAGGCGAAGCCGAGTGCATCATGGCCTGCCTGCCCTGTATGCTGAGCTACGGCTGGATCTTCCAGCAGCTGTTGCAACGCTCCCCTGCTGTACTGGAAACGCCTTTCGGCGCTCTGGTGAAGGACTACGCCGATCCCGGCTATGCGGACGCTTGCCGCGAGTGGACTGCCTACGCGGAAAAGGCCTGCACCGGCATCTCCCCGGAGCGCGCCGTCCGCTGCCGCGAAATCTTTACGAAATGCTCCGAATTCGAGCTGCATTTCTGGGAAATGGCCGCCAGCCCCCGGGATGATGTCTAAAGCGGAATTTGTCTGAGGATACACAACACCCCTGTCTCAAGAAATCAGAGACAGGGGTGTTGATCTGTTCTGGGCAAACTTTATTTTTATACACAAAAATCCCGCCCCGGAAAGCAGTCGATTCTCACAGGACGGGACCTATATTATTTTTTCATATTTTAGCGGAGATACGTCTAGTTTTTACTCGAGCTCGGTAAGTTCGGATTCTTACTAAACAAATTTGTTTAGTAATTTTATCCTTGGATGTTCACTTTTCCATGAGATTGCTGTGGTAGATGTGGCTTGCTGATTTTTTAGTATCATGATAGTATCACACAACCAGCGGGATCTCTGTGAGTATTATAACGTATTTACGTTCAGGATGCAACCGTCTTTTAAGGATTACTTCTTGCTTGCATCTGCCAGATAGTTTTCTCCCCATTTAC
>ERZ791840.604-NODE-604-length-22754-cov-3.971893_pt1 | contig 22754 bp, 22 predicted proteins | sample MGYA00510291_ERZ791840 | MGnify/ENA primary metagenome ERZ791840 (study PRJEB30046, sample SAMN00715256) | human gut metagenome | study: EMG produced TPA metagenomics assembly of the A metagenome-wide association study of gut microbiota in type 2... | reverse complement strand
TTCTGAGAAAAGTGATAAAGTATTAATTATAAGATAATTGATGCAGAACAAAGAATCTCTTCATGAAACAGATATAAATAAGATACCTTATTTAATCACGTTTAAAAATATCTCTCGTATAGACTTTGTCAGCCACATCATCCAAACATGCATCATAGCGGTTGGCAATAATGGCCTGCGAGATACGTTTAAATTCCTCCAAGTCATTCACGATAAGCGAGCCGAAGAAAGTACTGCCATCTTCCAATGTAGGTTCATAAATCACCAGTTTGGCACCTTTAGCCTTGATACGTTTCATTACCCCTTGAATGGAACTTTGGCGGAAATTATCCGAGTTTGACTTCATGGTCAACCGGAATACACCAATAGTTACCTCCTTTTCTTTCTCCGCATCATATACACTGTTACTTCCGTATGCACCGGCAATGTGCAGCACCCTATCGGCTATAAAGTCCTTACGCGTACGGTTACTCTCCACAATCGCCGACATCATATTCTGAGGCACATCGTCATAGTTGGCAAGCAACTGTTTGGTATCCTTGGGAAGACAATACCCACCATAACCGAAAGAGGGATTATTATAATGTGTACCGATACGGGGATCCAGACCTACACCATTGATTATGGCTTGCGCATCCAGCCCCTTCATCTCGGCATATGTATCCAGTTCATTGAAATACGACACACGCAGTGCCAGATAAGTGTTTGCAAAGAGCTTCACCGCCTCTGCCTCTTTCATGCCCATGAAGAGCGTGTCAATGTTCTCTTTCAATGCACCCTCATGCAGCAGCCGGGCAAATATACGTGCAAGTTCTTCCGCCTCAGGATTTCCGATGGCACGAACTGCCGCATTCTCTTCCGCTGACACCCGGCCTTCCAAATCAATCATCTTCGGATAACCAACGATAATACGCGAAGGATACAAGTTATCATAAAGAGCTTTACTCTCTCTTAGAAACTCCGGAGAGAAAAGCAGGTTAAATTTTTTTCCTTTCAATTCCGATTTATACTGGAACATTGGTGCATACTTCACATAAAGCGAACGGCAATACCCCACAGGAATGGTTGATTTAATCACCATCACGGCATCCGGATTAACCTCAAGAACAAGGTCTATCACATCTTCTATATGATGCGTATCGAAAAAGTTTTTCTGAGGATCATAATTGGTAGGTGCCGCTATTACTACAAAGTCAGCCTCCTTGTAGGCAGACCTGCCATCCAGCGTAGCTGTCAGATTGAGTTCCTTTTCCGAAAGATACTTCTCGATATATTCATCTTGAATAGGCGACTTCTTATTATTAATCAGTTCCACCTTTTCAGATACCACATCCACAGCAGTCACTTTATGATGTTGTGCCAGCAGTGTCGCAATAGACAGTCCTACATATCCGGTACCGGCTACAGCAATCCGCAGTTTCTCAAAATCTTTCATGTCAGTTCAATTGGGTTATATAAATCAATGATGGATTATTTCATATAAAAGTCCTTATACCATTCAGCAAAATTTCTGAGGCCTTCCCGAAGCGAAGTATTCGGTTTGAAACCGAAATCCCGTCCCAAAGCAGTAGTATCCGCATAAGTCACAGGCACATCACCCGGTTGCATCGGTACTAATTCCTTATGTGCCTCGAAGTCATAGTCGGCAGGCAATACACCTGCCCTTATCAGTTCCTCCTGCAATATTTGGACAAAATCCAGTAAGTTCTCAGGATGATTATTGCCTATATTATAAACTTTATAAGGCGGTATAGGCAGACCATCTTCACCCATCCTACGTTCAGGAGCTTTTGCCATCACACGCATCACGCCTTCTACGATGTCATCCACATACGTAAAGTCGCGCTTACAGTTCCCATAATTAAATATCTTGATTTTCTCACCTTTCAGCAACTTATCGGTAAAACCAAAGTAAGCCATATCCGGACGACCTGCAGGACCATATACCGTAAAGAAACGGAGACCTGTGGACGGAATGTCATAAAGTTTAGAGTAAGCATGTGCCATCAGTTCATTACTTTTTTTTGTAGCAGCATAGAGGCTCACGGGATTATCCACCTTGTCATCGGTAGAATAAGGCACCTTTTTGTTCGAGCCATACACGCTCGACGAAGAAGCATAGACCAAGTGTTTCACCCCCTCCCTGCCCTCATCATACGAATGGCGGCAGGCTTCCAATATATTATAAAAGCCAATCAGATTGCTTTCGATATAGGCACCCGGATTCGTGATGCTATAACGCACCCCCGCCTGTGCTGCCAAATTCACAACAATTTGCGGCTGATACTCATCAAACAGCTTGTCGACAAGTGCTTTGTCGGCTATGTTTCCTTTGACAAAGACAAATCTGTTTCCAAACTTCGTCAATTGCTCCAACCGCCATTGCTTAATGTTCACATCATAATAGGTATTCAAATTGTCCAAACCCACTACAAGGGTATCGAGCTGTTCCTCCAGCAGGCGCATACAGAGATTGCTGCCGATAAAACCGGCAGCTCCAGTTACTAATACGTTCATGGTTATGATTGATGGATTAATGCGCTTTGCGCAACTACACTTAGAGAATGGCTTCCTTTATCTTTTCAACGATGTATTTCACATCTTCATCTGTCACCCACGGACCTGCTGGCAAACAAAAACCTACCTTAAAGATTTCCTCCTCCACTCCGTTGGTGTAAACCACTGCATCTGCATATACAGGCTGCTTGTGCATGGGCTTCCACACCGGACGGGTTTCAATCCGGTTTGCCGCCATAAACACACGCAATGCCTCCACGTTGTCATTGGGCTGACAGTCTGTCGTGGCACTCTCCACAGCTTTTATCACACCGGCAGCACCGCCTACGGCTGTTTTTATCACCTCTTTATAGGCATTCTCCTGACCTTGTACCCTCACATTGGCATCCAGCGTAGCCGTACAGAGCCAGTAATTAGAGTCATAACACGAATCGGCAGGTTGCCGATGGATATGCACGCCCCTCACCTCTTTCAACAGTTCCTCATAAAGAGCCTGCACATGCTTGTGATGGTCGATATGTTCCTGTACCACCGTCATCTGTCCGCGACCGATACCTGCACAAATATTACTCATACGATAGTTGTAGCCAATGGCCGTATGCTGATAGTAAGGATAAGCATCACGCGCCTGCGTGGCATACCACATGACGGTATTCTTGTCCTCCACGCTCTGACAAACCAAGGCGCCACCACCCGAAGTCGTAATCATCTTGTTCCCGTTGAAACTCAACACACCGAACTTACCGAAAGTGCCCAATATCCGTCCGTCAAACTTAGAGCCAAAGCCCTCGGCAGCATCCTCCACTACCGGAATATCGTAACGGTCGGCAATTTCCATAATCCGTTTGCAATCGTAAGGCATACCGTAGAGAGCCACCGGAACAATCGCCTTTGGCTTCTTTCCTATCTTGGCGATACGGTCTTTTATCGCCTCCTCCAGCAGCACAGGGTCCATATTCCAAGTTTCCGGCTCAGAACCCACAAACACAGGCTTGGCACCCAGATAAGTGATAGGATGCGAAGAGGCACAGAAAGTAAAGCTCTGTACCAGCACTTCATCTCCCGGACCGACACCGCAAGCTATCAATGCCAAATGTACTGCTGCCGTACCCGCACTCAGTGCCACCACTTCATGTGTGCCGCCCGTAAACTGTTTCAAATCCTCCTCAAAAGCATTTACATTAGGTCCCAAAGGTACTACCCAATTGGTATCAAATGCCTCCTTCACATATTTCTGTTCCAATCCGGCTTTGCTCATGTGGGCGAGGCAGAGATAAATTTGCTTGTCCATAAGATATATATATATGATTTACAAAACTATATTCTTGATTACTTTACATCGGTTTCCTACCGCTAAAACCCCATCCGGAATATCCTTTGTGACAACTGAACCAGCACCTACAATACTCCATTTCCCAATCTTTACTCCAGGAATGACTACACTACCGGCACCAATCCATGTCCCCTCACCCACTTGTACATTACCGCAAAGTGTACAATGAGGAGAAATATGTACATAATCCCCAAGCCTACATTCATGATCTACCGAAGCACCTGTATTAATGATACAATGACTCCCAATACGACAATCTGACTGAACGATAGCCCCCTGCATTACAACAGTACCTTCTTTTATCACAGCCTTTTCCGAAATAATTGCCGAAGGATGAAAACCCCGGCCATATTCCACTTGTAGCTTTTCTGCTATCTTTCTACGAACACCATTATTCCCGATACTGATTATCAACGGACCACAGACTTCCGACGAACGTAATACGGGATAGTCAAAAAGAGTATGGATTTTTTCATTATCATCAAACAATGCTTCAATCGGTTCATTATTCGCACGCAATATATCAATGATCACTTTGGCATGACCACTGGCACCATATAAATACATTTTCCAATATTAATTATTTCCAGTAAAAGCCTCCATCGTAACCGAAGTTTCCGAACTAATACCTTCGCGTACAAAGACCTTCTTTATTGTCATAAAAATGATTTTCAAATCAAGTAAAAAAGAGCAATGATCCACGTACCACACATCTAGTTCAAACTTCCGTGTCCAACTGATGGCATTGCGACCGTTCACTTGTGCCCAGCCCGTAATCCCCGGACGGACTTCATGACGACGCGCCTGTTCCTTGCTGTATAACGGCAGATATTGGGGAAGCAAAGGACGAGGGCCTATCAGGGCCATATCCCCTTTCAATACATTTATCAGTTGGGGAAGTTCATCTATCGAAGTGGAACGTACAAAGCGTCCTACTTTAGTCAAACGCTGAGCATCCGGAAGCAGATTTCCATCCACATCCCGCTCATCCGTCATAGTCTTAAACTTGATTACTTTGAATATCTTTCCGTTCTTTCCCGGACGTTCCTGCATGAAAAATACGCCTGCACCTTTGTTGGCAAAGTACAGCCAAAGTGTAATGATAAGTAAAGGAGCAAACAATACGCCTAAAGCGATAAAGATTACACAAAAGTCTGTAACTCGTTTAAAAAGTTTTTTGTACATAAGCTATTACAACTAGCTACCAATACTATCTATAGCTTCTAAATAAGCCTTTACTATAATATTTCTATCAAATTGTTTTTCAACTTTTTTTCTTGCTGCTATGCCCATGTTTTTCTTCTCTTCAAAAGACAAATCAAGAAACTTACGGACTTTACCTATAAGATCTTCGGAATTCTGTTGTTCAACAATAAACCCATTAACTCCATCATCTACAATTTCTTTGCAACCACTACGATTGGTCGTGATGACAGGTCTTCCACTCGCACAACTTTCCAAAAGAACATTCGACATACCTTCAGGATAATAAGTAGGATGAACGATACAATGCACGTTTGCAATAAAAGGACGGACATCAGAAGTCATCCCATGATAAATTATTGTCTTATTATTATTCAACTTTTTCAATTTCTCCTGATATGCATCCTCACAATAACCCAAAATATGAAATTCCGTATTAGGATACTCTTCACGAATAGCAATCGCAGTATCAAGGTATTGTTCTATCCCTTTCTGTTTCATTATACGACTAATAAAAATAAATTTCACCGTGTCATCATTTGGATAATCCATCAATTGAAAACGGATTAAATTTACACCCGATCCTGGGATTATAGAACCACAATCAGGAGTCAGATTGTGCATTTCACAAAATCTTTTATTTTCCTCATTTTGGAAAAAGATTCTTCTTGATTTTCTCAAACCAATCTTATAAAGCAAAAATACAATCTTCTGAATTCTTGATGTTTTTTCAACAGCAGTTCCAAGTCCAGTAATATTCACAATTTGAGGTATACCATATAATCTGCAAACCATCCCTCCATAAACATTGGGCTTGATTGTATAGGACAAAACCACATCTGGTTTTTCTTTCCTTATAAGATTTACATAATGGCATATCAACATAAAATCTTTTACAGGATTAGTACTTCTACGGTCTATTTCAGTCGTCACACATTTTGCTCCTATAGCTTCCAACTCATTCATTCTTTTATCAAAAGGCGCAGAAATAGTTATGAAATGCCCCTGTTCAATAATAGCTTTTACTACTTCAAAGCGAAAACTAATCAACCCTGCCACATTATTAGCTAACAATAATATCCTCATCTTAATCCCTATATTTTACAATCCTCGCAATATTTCCTTACAATTACAAGCGACCTATATAGCGTACCCGCTATTTATTAAGCAGTCACGCCTATATGAGTCTTAGAAAAAATCAGCAAAACTTTCTTACGATGCATACTCTTTTTCTTCCTTACAAGAAGACATATAGTAACATGAAAACATAACAATGATGTCCTCAATATACAGGAAGACAAGAAGATCCAATCTATTATAAAGAGTTTATTTATTATTGAATGTTGTTATAAATCAAATCAAGAGCCTTGCTGGTTGCATTTCCATATTCTGTTTCATACTTATTCTTGAACGGAATAACATACTCCTCGACTACCTTTTTAAAATCTGCCTCCTTAATCACCTTAGTCAGTTCACCTTGATCTTCCTTATACAAAAGTTCCTTACGAATGTCAAAATACAGACCTCTGATGGCATTATACTTATCATAATCGTATGGCCACAAGAAGATTGGTTTATCCATAATGCAGTAGTCGAAAATAATGCCCGAATAATCAGAAACAAGAAGGTCAGAAGCAATCATAATGTCTTCTACGACCTCATAATTTGTTACATCAATAAAGAAATCATTGTTCTGTTTTGTATCCGAACTGATGACTGGATGAGCTCTATATAACAAAACATAATCATCGCCCAGATTCTGTTTCCAAAGGTTTACATCCACATCAAATACCTCTTTAAAGTTAGCCTCTTCTCTAAATGTTGGTGCATACAAAATAGCCTTCTTTCCTTCTGGAATTCCAATTCTCTTGCGCAATTCACTTCTGTAGTCTTCCGTATAATGCACCAAAATATCATTCTTAGGCATACCGATTACGTGCATCTTGCCTATTGGTATTCCGAACATGCCAGCATACACATACTTCTCAATATCAGAAGATGCAAAACAGCAATCCCACTTGAATGTTGATAAAGTCCTGAAATTAGCAGAATCAATAGCATCTTTACCATCCAACTTACATAATACTCCATGAGTTGTGTGCATATAGTAAGTATTGATGCCTTTAAAATTGAGTGCTCGTTCCACAATTACGTTCGTCACCCAAACTCTAGCCCTCAAGGCTATATTGAAATACTTAAGGCTGTTGACGTTAACCGTATTTGGAATGAATGGATATTTCTCGGGATTCTTAAAAGCCCAATATATGATATAGTCCTTGAAACGTTCATCCTTCAACATGGCCTCATAAATCACTCGCGTACTATCGGAATAATGACGTCCACCATAACATACAAAAAGCATGAGTTTACCGTCTGGCTTCAAGAACAACTTGTACAAATTTACCAAACCTGACATTACGTAATAGTAGACGTAATAAAGTAATTTACTTCTTTTTATCTTTGTTGTGATATCCATATTTATTACATTTTTCATTTGAACAATCGGAGATATAGAACTGTAATTATTTTATTACGCGTATCCTTATACCACTTATGAAAAATATTATAGGAACTTTATGCTTCATACAAAAGGACTGGAGGAACTTGACATGAGGTAAAGCCTTGGTCTGGTACTGAAAATAAAAACTTGCTAAATCTTCGCTGCTATACATATCTTGCTAATTTTAATTTACAACGAAGGCTAACATTTCATTTTGAACTTTTTAAAGTGCTTACATAGCTGTGTATATCATAAAACTATAAGTTAAAGATTATACAGAAAATTAACAACAATCTATTATCTGCCATTAGTTTACAAATTATTGCACAAAAATAAACACTTGAGGTTTAATTATCTGATTGATAATTAAATCTGCTACATTTTCAATATCCACAAACTTTACCGACTTAGGCAAATCAACATTAAACGACTTCTTTACCTTAGCTACAAGTTCATCAGTATAGACGAGAGTAGCGTCAGTTATATTCTCTACTCCATCACAATAAATTGACTCACGGTTAGCTTTACGCATCTGGTCTATAGTCCATACAGACTCATCAAACTTGGCAGTAGCAGTTACTCCATCAATAATTATAGGATAACCACCAATTTCACCATTTACCCCAGGAGTATGTATTTTGACTTGTTTTTCCTCTCGAAGAGCAGTAAGCACAGAGAATATGATATCAAAATTACTGGAAGCATTCATCATATTGCGCTTCTGATCTACAGGCATTGCTATAGAACAGGATTTAAGAAGTTCTTCCTTATTAAAATCCATATCCTTGCCTTGAAACTTTATATCAAGCAAGATGTCCTGACCTTCTGCATGACCTTCCTTAGAAATGACAACATCATGAAAATGTGATACCGCAATAGTTACATCAATGTCATTAAAATTCTTTATACCATATTTCTCTGCAATATAGAATTTTATACGAGGCACAAGATGATTCAAATTACCACTACCAAAGTCAAAATAAGCCTTACCCGCAGACTTTAGCCAAGGAATAACAGCATCGGAATATGAAGTATTGATTGAGATTGCCTCACAGTTGGCCTTATCGTATGCCTCCATTATATTCTTTGCATATCGAATAGAAAGCGGAGTCCAAATGCCGTATGCACGAAGATTACTCCATGAGATGCTACCATACTTCAAACCAGAGTAAACTCGACTACTATTTACTATGAAGTCAGGCTTTTCTGCTTCAAGTACAGCTGCAATGCTGTTCACATCGTTAAGGTCGCAGTTATCAACCACCTTAATCTCGCTACGGCACTGATGACGAATGGTTGAAGCAGTACGAATAATATTTATATCCATCTGCATCTTTTCTGCATTACGTCCTACCACAACAAGACGAAGTTGTGAATCACCTAGTGATACAAGATAATCCAACAAGTAGCATCCAACGCTACCCAAACCAATAATCATAATAGTTATTGGCTGACTATTTTCAACCTTCCCTTTGAGAAGGGAAAGTTTTCTGTTCAGTATTTCCATTTTAATAAAGTAGAAAACGGGTTTGTAATAAATTTAGAATCAACAAATCGTAATAGAACTGTTGTAAGGACTAATATGCAAACACAGAGAAACAAGGCCTGGTAAAAATTAACTTGCAAATAGGTTGATAATATGTGTGCAAACATGCCTTGTATTACATAATATGCTAAAGTCTTTGATCCATAAGCACATATCGACTTGGGGAGGTTCACAAACATTAAAACAGCGAATGTAGTAATAATTGATCCAATATAAACCAATACTTTCAAAACAAGAAGCATTCCTATATTTTGATTGTACAAATTTGACATGTGCCACACATTGGCATTATTAAACTCTAATACATGTAGTATACGGCCACTATAGATGAGACAAAAAGCAAAACATACTAAAGAGGCTATAGCCAAAACAAGCTTTATGCATTTTGAAACATCAGGAATAATAGGCAGGCCTTTTACTCTTCTCAAGAAACCCATCATAAAGAATGGTAGAAACATACACGACCGTTGGAACGATAACAGGTTACCAAATTGTTTCAACGGAAGCATGTATGCAAATACGGCCAACAAGCAACTGAATATCAATAACTGCCCCCCGCACCCATTATATTGTACGACAATTTTGCCAACTAGCTTATTGATAATCAACAGAAAAATAATATACCAAGTTATTAGGCTGATTAAATACCAGCCTGAGTTCTCCGGATTTAGTAAAGGGATGATACTTCCATAATAAAAACATTGAGGAATCATCACAACCAAAAATGTTTCCAAAAGCATAAAACCTTTACTAATCAGTTTTTCTTTATTCTTAACATTTGCATAATAACCACTGATAAAGACGAATAATGGCATATGAAAAATGTAGATTATAGAATAGAGCTTATTGGCAATAGGATTGCTTAAAGCAGGTTCTATTACATGACCGAATGTAACCAATACAATGAGCAACTATTTTATTCCATCTATTCTGTAATCTCTTTCTAATACAGCCATATTCATTTTTACATCAATTTTCTTACAATATCATAATCTGCAACAGTATTGCAGTTGAACCAGTCAGTGAAAGTCACTACATCATACTCTTCACTATTCATATCACTAAAGTAAGCCTGAATTATTTCAAGATTAGTACCTTGAAGTTGTTCTTTTGTAAGCGAATCAACAGTCTTCAAAAGCCTCTCAGATGAAGAAAATTTCCACATCTGACCACTGTTGAAGATTGCCTTGAATGGCTCTGATACAGTCAATGTCTGATGATTCGTATCATATAAATACCTTGGTTTGCCATCAACGTTAATGTATAACGCAACTGCCTTATTCGAGTAGATTGGTTCTCGGTTAATGGTAATCACACTCTTTGGCGAATTATACACTTGCCTGAAATCTGTAGCCATAAAGAACAAGTCGCCTTCTACGAAAGTCACATCACCTGCCTCCTTTATTGCCTCTATACCTTTGTATAAACTGTAGCCGGAGCCATAGTCTTTGAAATGCTCGTTGTAAACAAGTTCTATTTTTTTGCCATAACCAGAGAGTTCGTTCTTTACAAATCTTCCCAACTTCTCATAAAGGTAGCCCCCCACAAGGATATATTTATCGTACTCACCACAATTCTTCAGCAATTGAGCAAGAAGAGCGTATTGAGGTTCATCGGTATAATACAAGCATTTGAGGGTTTCTTCCTTAGTGTCGCGATTAAAACGCGTAGCCGTTCCAGCAACAGTTATAATCAAATATTTCATTTCTTGATACTATTTACACACATCGTGAGGCCTTCATCGAGAGTGATGATAGGTTTCCAGCTAGTACGGGTACGAATCTTGTCCGTATTGAGCAATCGACGCTCAGGATCAGACTTTCGGTAACCTTCGAAACGGATATCCACATCGTTGATGCCCATTTTTATTGCAATCGTCTTGACTAGATCAATAATGGCAATTTCCTCTTCAGTAGCCACATTATAAACAGTACCATCAAGAGCATCCTCAGAAGCGATGAGCTCCATAACGGCACGACAGCTATCAATATTATGAAGGAAGGTACGTTTGTTCACCTTCGAGTTTTCAAGAAGGGTTACGGTATGGCTTTCAAGCAGATTATCAATGATATGAGGGATAATGTGCTCTGCAAAACGCTCGTGCCTGCTATATACATTAGCAAAGCGAATAGAACAACCTTTAATTCGTCCCTTGCCAACAGCATCTTTCATAAAGAATTCAGTCATCAACTTGCCGCAAGCATAACTTGTACGTTGGCTATGTTCCGCTGTTGACATTGCCAAATAATCAGATTCTTTCACACCGCCATTCTCATTCCAAGACTGCATTGAGTAAACCTCCGAAGTTGAACAATTAATGTAAGTATCAGCCCTCATAGAAATGGCACGCTCCAAGAAATCCTTCATAGCAAGGACGTTAGTCTGAAAAGTACTCTCTACCTCATAGAAATGCTTTGTATGGACAACAGCAGCACAATTGATAAACACCAGACGGCCATCGCACTCAATTTTGAGTTCTTTCGCCTTATCGCATACTTCATCCATCTGAGCGACTTTGTTAATGTCGTAATTATAGAAGATGAACGAGGGATTGTCAATAATGTCTTTAACGGTATCAATAGAACTTGCAAAGAAGTTGTCGAAACCGATTACCGTATGACCCTGAGAAACAAACTGACGAGACAGTTCACTACCCGTCATGCCAGTAACACCACTTATTACATATAAGTTCTTCATTTATATTCCAAATTTTAATCGTTCGCTGTAAAAAGTATCTATCTCTTTGGGGAAAAGAGATTGTTCAGCTTCAATATCGTAAGGAACTGCATTGAAATGGGTTTCCCCCGTTTTAAAATTGATATACACATATTGTGCATATGGATTCTGATTGCGAGGTTGTCCAACTGAACCTGGGTTGATAAAAGTCGTACGTTTCTGATTGCGCATGATTGGATTGTCAACTTTGAAGAATACATCTATCTTAAAAGGTTGATGAATGTGACCGCTCAATACGTAGTCAAAATCCTGATACTTTTCATCTTCCACTTTTGCTGGAGTCAGTTTTCCCCAATAGGGATCATCAATAGTTCCATGTAAAAGAAGTACTTTCTTACCACCAATTTCCAACTCTTGCATTGGCTCTTGCATCACATTGCTTATATAATCAATAGATGTCTGAGTGAGATGGTTTCTTGTGTATTTGGACATCACACGAGCTCTTTCTGAAGAGAAACATGAGAGTTCCCCATCAATCAAAGCCTTCTCGTGATTGCCCTTCAAATTGGCAAGTAATGGAATATTAACAGTTTGTATACGTTCAATAATTTCATTTGAACGCATACCATAGTCGATAAAGTCACCTAGACTAATCATGGCATCTGGCTGATAGTGTTTCTCAATATCAGCTAGAACCGCCTCAAAAGCAGAAAGATTGGCGTGTATATCAGCAAACAGAATTACTTTCATACTTTACTTGTTAAGAAATTCCATAAAAGCCTCTTTGTTCTGAATAGGAGTTGTAGTTGGACGGCCAAGGTCCTTGCGGTTTCCCTTTTTTACGCAAATCTGAAGGAAAACAGGACCTTCTGCGTTCTTGAATTCTGCAAGTTTTGCTTCAAGTGCCTCCATAGTTTCTACACTATAAGCAGCCTTGTAGCCTACAGCTTGAGCAATTGCACAAAAATCAATCTTGAGACCAACAGTAGGCTGACCACCAACAGAATCGTGTGCGCCATTGTTGAACACAATGTGCACATAATTCTTGCATTTCATGCTGGCTGTAATAGCCATATTACCCATGTGCATGATGCTGGCTCCATCACCATCAAAACAATATACTCGACGCTCAGGCTTTTGGAGAGCTATGCCGAGAGCTATCTGGGAAGCATGGCCCATCGCCCCTACAGTAAGGAAATCACGTTCATGACCTTGGCTCCAAGCAGTACGTGCCTCAAAGAGCTCGCGAGAAATCATACCAGTAGTTGATACGATACAAGCATTATCTTCAATGTTTGAAGCCACCTTCTGAATCGTCTCTTCGCGAGACATTGCCAGTTCGTTTACCTCAACGCTCTGAAGCTTATAGGTATCGAAAGTATCCTTCTCTATCACAAGGGCATAGCACTCGTTGGTTGCCTTCATGAAGTCGACAGCTATTTTTATCTGCTTTGCAGCTCCCTCTTCATCCTTTGGCAGAATAGCATAGTTGATACCCATGGTATTAAGCAAACCGATTGTCACCTTACCTTGCTTCACATGCTGAGGTTCATCGTGAACTCCAGGGCGCCCTCTCCAACCGATAACGAGGAGCACAGGAATGTTATAAACGTCCTTGTCGGTAAGAGAGGCAAACGGATTAATGATATTGCCTTCACCAGAGTTCTGCATATAAACTACAGGCACCTTACCTGTTGCCAAATGATAACCTACAGCAATACCCATGGCCCCTCCTTCGTTAGCAGCAATAATATTCTGCTCAGCAGGAAGGTGGTCGGTAATATATGCACAAATGTTCTTGAGCAACGAATCAGGAACACCAGCATAAAAGTCTATGCCTTGTTCCTTGAGTATATTTACAAAAAATTCGGGTCTTACCATTTGTAAAATAGTTTAAGGGGTAAGAAATTAATGTTTACTTCTTCTTTGTGCCTGGAATAAGATTAAGAATCTGTTTGATAGGCATACAGTACTGCTCAGATGCTTCAAGCGAACGACTAGTATAGAGGATGGTTTCTGCACATTTAACCATTGCAGGATAAGCAGAACGAAGCATGTGATTAGCATAAATCACTACATTAATACCCCATTCAGCAAGTTCCTCTTCTGTGAACTGGTTATAAGTAGTAGGCACAACGATGATAGGAGTATGAGCATTCTTCTCGCGAAAGCGCAAGCAAAACTCCTTGATGTCCTCTCCAGACTTCTCTTTGGAGTGGATCATTATACCGTCAGTACCTGCCTCTACGTAAGCATGACAACGCTCCAAAGCATCATCTACAGTCTTACCAGCAATGAGAGACTCACAACGGCTGACAATCATGAAGTCACGAGTAATTTGCGCTTCCTTACCTGCACGAATTTTAGCCTGAAAACCTTCGATTGTATCCTGAGTCTGTACAGCATCAGTACCAAAAAGTGAATTCTGTTTCAAGCCTACCTTATCTTCAATTATAACGCAAGAGATTCCCAAGCGCTCAAGGGTGCGAACGGTAAAACCGAAGTGTTCAATCTTGCCACCAGTATCGCCATCGAAGATAACAGGTTTTGTGGTTACTTCAAGGGTATCATTGAGGTCATGGAGACGGGTAGTCAAATCGACAGCCTCAATATCAGGCTTACCCTTAGAGGTAGAGTCGGTAAGGGAGGAAGCCCACATGCCATCGAATTCACGCTCCTGACCATTCACCTCTACCTTAGTATGTTCTGCTATGAGGCCAGTAAGACCATTGTGACTTTCAAGAATACGTACAATCGGTTTAGCTGCAATAAGGCGACGGAGAGAAGAAAGACGCATCTGAGGAGTTACACCAAGAGCATCAATCTCTTGTTTGATACCAGAAGCAGAGATGTTTTGGGTGTAAGGAATCTCGATAACCTCACCACCCAACTTTTCCATTACTTTGAATACCTCATCACGGATATACTTGTCAGGACCAACCTGCCAATCATCACCATGAATGATGTAATCAGGCTTGTACTTAAGGAGATTAGAGACATAGCTCCAATCATCCTGAGGGACCACCCTTGATACGTTCCTGATGCTCTCAACAACGTTCTTTCTTTGCTCCCAAGTGAGATAAGGAAGTCTACGGTGGTTAGCAATCGCCTTATCAGTGAACAAACCGATTATCACATCGCCATACTCAGTAGCTTTGTTAATGATGTTAATGTAACCCGGATGCATGATATCGCCTATCATACCAAGATAAACTGTCTTTGCCATTATTATTTAACATTTTTCAAATTATTATAAAGAGCATCTATAGTCAATCACCTCAATTCCTCCTGCTTGAGAATAAGTGTGCAACAAAATCGGCTTTCTACCATCACTCAGGACTATACTCTGACCAGTGAGTTCTGCTACCTTTTTATCTTTAATAAAATCAAAATTCTTATTTGTCTTATACACAAAGATCGACTCTCCATATGCACGACTGCATTTTTGTGCCACTCGATAAATTTCTCCATCTACAGAGAATAACGAACCTGCGGGACGATTAATCTTCTTTTTGTCGCGATACTCGTCAACCCTAATTATCTTCATCGTATTCATGTCAAGAATAAACTTCTCAACATAATACTTAACTGTAAAGCTATTTGTTCCAACCTGACGATAAGTCAAAAGAGTGAATGTACCATCTTGATTAGAAATAACAGTTGTGTCACGATACAATTCTCCAGAAAGCAAGACCCTCTCTCGCTTCCAAACTTCCGGGAAAGAAGTAGCCTTGTAGAGTACAATCTCTTTGGCTGCTCCTGTTTCAGGTATCATGTAGTACTCGCCATTATACTTATAGACAAATGGATAGCTCATGTGAGTAGGAGTAGCTATTATGATTCGGAAATTCTGTGGCGTTTTGTCTATCACATCGAATACCCCTAATTCACCTTTATGAGTAGCATAGTTATAGGCTTCAACAAACAACCAAATTTTACCATTGTCCTCAAATAACAGAGGATCCGCAAACCAAAACTCATCTGTATTTGGAAGGATTTCAAAAGGTTCTTCTTTTCTTTTATTGGTCAGAATACCATCAAAATTAGTTGCCTTTCGATATGCAATTCCCCATACTGTCGTTTTAGCAAGTCCAAGTTTGCGACAAATTCGGGAGTAATATAAATTCATAAAGTATCTATTATCATTTAATTTTTGCGAAATTCATTGATAGCCTGTATAAAGAAGGCATTACGCCTCTGCTCAAGCAACTTTGGTTCATAATTCTTCGAACGATTAAAGTTGATTCTTGCTTCTCGTTCCATCTTCTCTTTGCTGAAGCCTTTAATGATATTCACTAAAGTATCGACCTCTGTACCATTGTATGTAAAAAGCGAACCTTGATCTATGAGTTCAGGAATACCTCCTACTAACGAGCAAATGCACGGAGCCGCCTTAGTCATAGCCTCAAGGATGGTTCTTGGAAGACCTTCTGAACGACTTGGATGAATATAGATGTCAATATCCTCGAACCATATTAGAACATCATCGTGTTTGAACTCTCCGAGAAACTGAATCTGATTCTCAACTCCTAATTCAATAGCAAGGTTGCGCAGGCGATCGGGATTACCTGCTCCTACCATAGTAAACTTATAGTTGGTCAACCCTTCAGCTTTTAATTTCGCCAATGCCTTGATAACTGTATCTTGTCCTTTCAACTCCGCACTTATTGAACCCACAGACCCCAAGACGATAGTTCCTTCTTGCTTCTTGATTTTATCCAACCGCCTCACCAACGATTGCTCATTAATGTCAAGGAATTCAATGTCTGAACAGCCAAGGCTTTTACCCCTGCAAGGGTAGTTGTTTTGCAGATATTCCTGCGTCACATAGCACGCATAATTAGCCTCTCGAATCATGCGATGAGTGTAATACGAGAGTGGATAGGCCGACAAACGTACCAACAGACGTGAATGAGTAACAGTATTGCGAAAAATATCTTCATTCACCACAGCCAAATAAGGAATGTGTTTCTTAAGGCAAATGGTGCTAGCAAACGAAGCTGCAATACCACTACGCAAATAGCAAAAATCTACATCTTTTAGAATCTGCTGCATCATGCGTTTGATGATAAGAAGGTTTTTGGGGTTGCGAAACTCTGGTATCTGTTTGTAAGTGATACGAGAATTTGTTACATCCTTATATTTTTCCACCTCATAAACACTCTTTCGAATGATAATGCCAGCATAAACAGTCAAAGTATCCTTCTCTTTCAATCCCACAAGAAATCTAGAGAAAAAGTGTTCTGATTTAGAATGATAAAAATGACCATTGTAATAGTCAATTTCCTGATCTTGAATATATATCACATTCATTGTAACATTTTTTTACGCCTCACACATCTATCAACTTACCTACATATGGAATCTTCTTTACAATCATTACGGCTATTGCTTCCATCACTACACATATAGCAAATGCGACTACGGCAATTGCCACTGAAGATTCAACGTTCAACAATAGCACTACGGCAGTTCGTGCTGTAACAAGAGCAAAAACATTCAACCAATAGTAGCCCAATGAATTCTTGCCGACATACGAAAGTGCATTGCTTAATGGCTTGATATTTAATATCCAAAATACTAAAGGCCATACGAACCAACAGCTGATGGGCTGTGTCAATATATTAAAAACAGATAGAATAATAGACTGAATATCAACTACAAATATTAAGCATATTGGAACCAAAAGTATCAAACTGAATACCATAGATTTCTTGCTCTGAATGAAAGAACGAAACCACTTAACTTGTCGCAAAAAAATGGCCTATAAGGAAGAATATAGAATAATACGTCAAATAAGTCACTAAAAGGATATTGTCGTGAATGTGAGAATAGATTCCACTTAACGATTCACCAGCGATGGCATTGCCAACTTTAAAGCAAGATTAACTACAGAATACGACAAATAAGGCACTAATAGTCGCATTACCTTCCTCTTGATGTTATCCCCCAACTTCCCCCCCTCCCTCAGGAAGAGAGAACAAATAACCAGACATCATAAAGAATAACACTAAAAAGTAGGTAGAGTTCATGGCAGCTGCATGCTGACACCAAGACAAATCATATATATTCAAAGGATACAGAATAAAACTGTGGTTCAACAAGACACCCAGCATCGCAATACCCTTGCAAATATCAAGTTCAGAAAAATGAGGCTTCATGAGTTTTTTCATCACACGCTAATTGAACATACATTTTTTTCTAGACTTTCGTCGTTTTCTTCGTTTCCATAAATCCTTAACAAAGCATACAACCCAGCAGAAAAATGTAATCATCACAATATTCTCAAATCCATACATTAGATATAAAATGACAAATACACTACCAAATAGGTTCATCATAAGACTTTGTGACGACTCGGAACTCTTTGCGATGAAACAGATGAGAGCCAGTGCTAATATAGTTCCCCAAACGACACCAAAATTGGCTATAAACTCAGACCATACGTTTACTTGAAAGTTACTCCCAACTATAAAATCATTACCATTACCACAAAAGGCATATGACGTAAGATTATTGAAGAACCCGTATGGTTTATTTTCCCAAAAAATTCTAGGAACATAAAATGTTAAATTGTACAATAAACTTTGTCCATCATATTCAACCATCTTAGCTCCTGTTAATCGACTATATATAGCAAGTTTGGTTTCCCCCTCACGAGTGAAATATGCTCTATATTTCTCATAGGTACTAATGTCTGTTCCTTTTTGAGTGATTTGACCATAGACGACAAAATACATCAAAACAATTGCAGCAAAGACAAATACCTTCTTAAAAACAAGTTTTCGGTCTTTTTGATTTTGAATCTTGATAAAGTCTATCATCAAAATTGCCAACAAAACGAATATTGTGAGAGTGCGCTTACCATCAATCCATGTGTCTATTATCAATATAAAGTATACATAAAGCGATGAAACTGTTGACTTTCCCTTAACGAGATAAAACAATATCAGAGATAAAAACGAGACGTATAACAGGTATAACAATATCATCGAATGATATAAATACTCTACGTCAAAATCATTATAGGTATTTGTGTAGAAATAGCTAAACTTGAGGTAGATCTGAGGAGTAGGGGCAACTAATACAGCAATTATTGGAACAAACATTAAGAAACCAAACAATAGTTTCAGTTTACCAAAGGATATTACAATGTTTCGAATGTTAATTTCTTGTCTATATGGAGCATTTTTATCACCTTGGTAATTCATTATCATCATAGCTAGCAAGCAAAACAATCCATAAACATAAGCTACAGAATCATCAGCCATAGCATAATACAGATAAGGATAGTAAAATTTGAATACCCTAATATCATTAAATAAATGTACAAAAAGAGGCAGTACCTGCATTATATAGAAAATGAGTACACAGCCATGAAGCAGACTATACCGCAATCTCTTTATGCTCATTAAGGCCTTTATTGCCATTACGGAGCATAGAAGAAATACTATTAATACATACAGTACTTGCATGTCATCTGTTTATCTTTTCAAAATAATCATTCCACTTTTGGCAAATAATATCCTGTTTCAAAGTTTTGCGCAAGTTAAAAGCATTATTACCCAATCTATATGCATACTCTTTGTCTTCGATAAGCTTAAGTAATTGATTGCTCAAAGATTTAACATCATCCACTGGTACAAGAATGCCATTTTCTCCATTTTTTATCAAGTTACGTGGACCACCACATGGACAGTCTGTAGAAATACATGGAAGACCTAAAGCCATAGCCTCAATGAGCGCATTAGGCATACCTTCAAAATCAGAAGAAAGTACATATATACCAGCTTTATAAATGGCTCTTGGCACATCGTTAGTGGCTCCAGGGAGTAAGACCTTACCATTCAATCCTAGATCAGATATCAACTTCTGATCAGCTTCCCTCTCAGGGCCTTCGCCATAGATAATAAGTTTATAGTCCGAATATTTCTCATAGATAGATTTGAAAGCCTTAATAAGCATTGGATGATTTTTCTGCTTATTGAGGCGACCTGTTGTGACAATAGTTTTCTCTCTGTTTCCTTCAAATGGTTTAGTTGGTAGTTTTTCGACATTAAACAGAGGATTAGGTATTACTACCGAGTTTTTGGCAATGCGACCACCATAAAAATCACGAGCGGCATTCGTCTGAAAAACATAACCGTCAGCAAAGTTTATTAGTATACGGGCGGCAAATTTAGTCGTAATTTTGCCGGCAAAATGAGATGGAGCATTGCGCTCTGATACGATATTCCGCACTTTCAGTCCAAAAGTTGCGGGTATATCAAATAAACATTGTGGTGTATCTAACGTAAGCATTACATCGGGTCTGAACTCTTTAACAGCCTTGCGTATGCTACGAATTTTACCAACAATTCCAGACTCCATATACTTGTATTGTATATTACTGAAATCATATATCTCTTTATCATCATCGCGCTCGTATCCGATAATCAGCAACATTTCATGTTGCGTATTCTGCTGCAACCAATTAATCAAATTGATAACAACCCGCTGAGTACCGCCTAAGCCCATATGGCATATACTAAATATTATTTTCATACAATAGTCGCTTTGAGTTTACCGCTAATTTGCTTAGCTTTAATGAAACGATATATTAACTCTACAGTATAGCTGAAAACGGCAATATATACAAAAGACATAATGGAATTAAGCTGACCTGTAAAGAAGAAAAACAACAAGGCTGTCAAATAGCCTATAGTGGTGACAACAATGCTGTAGAAGAGGTATTTATTATAACCAAAACCTACAAACATAACATTTGCAATAATCATACTGACTGACAATATAATTGGAGAAAGAAGAAAAACGCGAATAGGAAGCAAGTCAATATTTTGACAAAGAAAATATGCAACAATATCATCTAAAAAAATATTTATCAATAAGCACAACAAGAATGCACTTGTAAAGGATATGACAGCCGTGAGATAGACTTGCTTTATACTTCGGGTTTGAGCCACTCGTGGAAACATTACACTTGCCAATACCTCAAAAGGTTTGGATACCATCGCGCTGAGTTTCAAACAAAGATCATAGACCACCAATTCGGACATCCCAACACTGGCACCAATTAAGAAATAGCTAAACTTGTCTTTAATGGTACAGACCATATCGGTGGCAAATAGCGACAAAGAATCTTTGAGATAAAATTTCATACCATCAATAGTAGGCAAAGTAAATTGAATACAAAACTTATTCTTTACCAATAGCAACGAAACTATGCCACTGATGAAAAATCCGAAGGTATAAATAATAGGCACCCAAAGGTAGTCACCTGGATTATGTACCATAATAAAGATAAGCGGAATGAAAACCAGCTTGATGATAATATCAATCATTGAAGTAAATTTCATTTTCTCTATTCCCTGAAAGAAGAATCGAGGATAGAGAAAATCCTGAGACACGAAACCATACATTAATACAAATAGTAACCAGTACTCCCTATACATAGGTACGAGCAATACAATAGCAAAATAAAGAACGAAAACTGCCACAAATAGACAAAATCTCAATGATATGACATTGCATAATATACTTGAAAGTATCTTCTGATCGTTTCTATTAAAAGAAACATGTCTGGTAACAGCATGATTAGTGCCAAAGTTGACAAGTATCGAAGCATAAGCAGCCAGCATTTGCGAAGTGAGTATCACTCCATACAACTCCTGTCCCAGCACCTTAATAAGGTAAGGATAAGTTATCAGCGGATATAATAATATAAATATGGTAGAGAGCGAAAGGAACAGGTAGTTTTCGACTATATCTTTCCGCTTTTTTATCATCCCAATAATGTCTATCATTTCAATACTTAGTTAATTTTCTTGGTCAGTAGGTATTCGAAGTTTTACACCTTTATAATCACTACTTTCTGAAGAATGGATTCTATTAAGATGTATAATAATTCCATATGCAATCTAAAACTTATATCAAGTTATTCGGAGATAATTCCCAATGATGGCATCAGCATCATCTGTTGTCCACTTCCCAAATCCGCTGGCTGGGAAAAAAGTTAATTCTCCAAAATATATAATATTGTTTGTATTGTATAAATCTACTCGTATGAAGGGATGACTATTAGAGAGATTTTCTGCTATCGAAATCATCTGTGTTAAGTTAGTTGGCATCTGAATACATTTATTAGAATCAGGCTCCAATCCTACCTCACCAAATTCCAACAACTCACCTTCTGGTGAATAGTAGTTGGCATGATGCTCTACAAAACGTCCAAAATCCACTTTGAAAAATTCAACACGACCATTAAAGCAAAAAAACTTGTAGTCAGCAAGATACGACTCTAAGGTATGCGACTCTCCAGCATCAATAAATTTTTCAGCTATCACTTTTCGAGGCACATTCTTATATGGCCATTCACGCATACTTGCATAGATGTCAACCGTAAGAGATTTAGCCAGTTTTTTAGTAGCTTCTTGCTTATTAAATGTAGCTTTGTCTTTACATATAACAACTCCACAACCTCCACCTCCATGAGTAGTTTTAAGAACGAACTTGTTTGGAAGAGAATCCCAATTAATATCTTCTGGTCTATCCCAAACTCCGAGTGTTGGTATGATATGTTCACCACCTATCAACTCGGAAACATATTGCTTAACCGCATACTTATCTACCATCTTAGTGTATTCAACTTTACGGTCGTAAAGCTTTAGCCATTGCAGTTTCTCAGTGAATGTCCTTGGATTCTTCCAATCTATCCAATGTCCCATATTACATCGATACTTCAATGATAAATATGGCTTATCAGGCAGAAACCAAAGACATTTAGTAACAATAGCATCAAGCAATATGCTACTATCTTTCATACAATATTGGATTTTTTGAAATATTGATTGCATCTTTAATCATTTTGTTTTGTAAAATAGCGTACTCATCAACGATTATATTGTATTGTGCTGAAGCAATAATCGTAAGCACTCAATTTAGGGCATCCCCCTTTGAAAGGGCACTTTTCAGTGCCCTAA
>ERZ791840.601-NODE-601-length-22825-cov-7.768863_pt1 | contig 22825 bp, 24 predicted proteins | sample MGYA00510291_ERZ791840 | MGnify/ENA primary metagenome ERZ791840 (study PRJEB30046, sample SAMN00715256) | human gut metagenome | study: EMG produced TPA metagenomics assembly of the A metagenome-wide association study of gut microbiota in type 2... | reverse complement strand
TGCCGCCAGCCACTGCCAGGCGACATCAGCCAACGTACCAAAGGCACACAACGGCGACAACACGAAGAGCAGTATGCTCATATATATTATTAAGGTAGTGAGCGGAACAGCCACGATGTTAGCAAGAATAAAATATAACGGCACATTGCCGAAGTAGTACATCACCAGCGGGAGCACGAACGTCTGCGCTGCAAGCGACACGAACACGAGCGACACGAGCTTGCCCACCACTCCCCGTCGTGAATAGCGCACATAGAAACGATTGTTTCTAACCATTGCGTGCCCTATCACAATGCCCAACACCGCAAGGAACGACATCTGAAAACCCACATCCCACAGCATCGCCGGACTCGCCACGAGGATTATCGTGGCGGCAGCCGCAAGACTGTTCAGCGTGAGGTATTCGCGCGAGAGATAGCTCATTGAGGTGTAAAGCGTGAACATGGCAGCCGAGCGCACTATACCTGGCGACATGCCGACCATAAGGGCAAAAAGCCATATCAAGGTTATTGTAGAAACGAGTCCGACAACGGTATTACGCAAACGCCCAAGAAGCAGTGCGAGCATGGCGTAGATGATGCCGAGATGCAGACCCGAGAGTGCCAGCACGTGCGACACGCCGGCTTTTGAATACGACTCACGCAGTTGGGTGGTGAGCGCAGTCTTGTCGCCGAGGGTCATAGCCGCAATTGTGGCATACGCATCCTCGGAGACAGAGCTACCACGCAATCGTCGCAGCAGCCTTTGGCGCAACGATTGCAGCGACAAACCCAATCTGCCGAGCCAGGTCATTCCCCGAACACTTACTTCTACACGCTTCCAAGCGTCGGAAGCGATGAACGTTCGCGCAACGATATCGCGCACCATGCGCTGCCTGCGCCAACTGAAACCGCCACGCAGAACGCGTGCGTCATCGTCGAAGTGGCTGAACACGGACCGCGCGGTGATGCCATCGCCAACAGTAAGCGACAACGCAGCGGTGTCGGTATGGCTCTTCTGGAAGTAGGCGTTCACCCTATGCCCAACCAGCCTGCCCCGAACAATGGCAAGCTCGCACTTGAACGAACGCTTTTTCTCTATCGGTTGCGCCACGACAACCGCTTCATACGCTTCTTCTTCGCCCGAAAAGGCATACCTTTGCTGACGCTCTACATAGGCTATGCGCCACGCTCCACCCGCCACCATAATGCCAAACAAAATGAGGGTTTGCACTATAGCATGGCGATTGAGCAGATATAACAAAAGGACAACGGCAAGCAAACCGACGAACAACCACTGCCACAGCACGAGCGGCACACAGGCTGCCGTCGCATCGCCTGCACAGATGCCTGCAATGAGGCACATGGCGATGCGCAAACAAGGATATAATTGTAACTTGCCGTTTGTTTTCATTCGTCGTTAGTAGTAAAAAATCCATCCGCGTCGGTCGATACGGACATCTGCGTCGACCGATACGGACATCTGCGTCGGTCGATACGGACATCCGCGCCGACCGATACAGACATCTGCGCCGACCGATACGGACATCCGCGCCGACCGATACGGACAATTGCACCAAATCAATTTTCTGATTTACTCGCCCCCTCTATATCCCTCGTCTCCTCCTTTGCTTCAGTTATCGCCATCTTGATGACCATGCCAATAAAACCAACGACAGCTAATCCTATTACTCCTAAAATTATTTCCCACCACATTACTTTTCTAATTTTAAGATGTTTATGATGTCCTGTATATTCACAAATAATGAGCCTATCACTTGAATTTAGCCCCGATAAACTGTGGCACCTTCCACATCATCTTCTCCAACTTTGTCAATGTAGGATTCATGCCGTGCGACTGATACATTCTGATATCCTCCTTCCACATCTGCTTCCTTCGAGCGGAGTCCGTACTAAGTCCGCCCATGCGCATTCTCACGATATATTCATGCAGATAAGTGACGCTCAACTCGCCGCCAAGCAGATAGCGGAATAGGAAGTCCGAGTCGGCGGCTATCTTATAGCTCTCGTTATACAGTCCCTTGCGCTCTATGGCGCTGCGCTTGATATAGCAAGTAGGGTGCAGCGGCAACCAGCCATGACGAACTTTCCACAGACGATAGTCACCACCAATCCAGTTGCGCACCACCTTATCCGTGTTCTCGGCATTCACAAACAATCCGTCACCATACAGAAAATCGGCATGAGTCTCCTCAAACCGCTTCACTATATTGGATACAGTCTGAGGAGAATACAGAAAGTCGTCCGAATGTACCAGACCGATGACATCGCCAGTAGCAGCCCTAATGCCCTTGTTGATAGCCTCGTACATGCCATGGTCAGGCTCAGAGATTATCTTACTTATCCTGTCCTTATACTCATTGATGATTGAGAGCGACCCGTCCTTAGAAGCACCATCCACCACGATATACTCAATGTCAGGATAGTCCTGCGCCAACACACTCTCTATACAACCGCGTATAGTTTTCTCGCGGTTGTAACAACTTGTTATTATTGTTACTTTCATAAACCATTTCGATAAAGTGTCTGTGTATGTAAAAAATTAGAGATGATTTTTATGAGTAATGGCTCTGTAACCTTTCATCCAAGGCCAAGCCAACATTTCCATAGGATTGATAGGGAAAAAGCGAATAAGATTATACAAGAACAAGCCATAGTAACGTAAGAGATATACCTTACCTGTTCCTAAATTCATAGAATGCCCAAAATTACCGCACTTTTCCACCCACGATAATAACCTTTCCGACATCTTTCTGACATCTACTGCGTTAATATCAAGATTCCTCTCGGTGAAGATTTGGCCATCCATTCCTAAATATTTTACATTGATATGTGCTAAAATCAAGAACATCTGCTTTAGGTGTAACTGGTCAAGATAGTCAAGCAATCGTTCCCAATCAAGAGATGAGACTTTGTCAGTCAACACTACTTGCCAGTCGATAATCTGCCTAAGCCCTAATCCCGCTGTGATTACATGATTGAAAGCATGAGTTGTAAGAAGAAGCATATTTAGTTCATTGGGAAGGACGTGTACTTCATATCCGCCAATATTTACAAATGTATTATTTTGAGAGGAATCAAAGTCATCGGCAGTTATCCGTTTCAATCGCTCATAATATGGTATATATTGTAGTTTCTGAATTGCAAAATGTACCTCTACCACAAGTTTTCCTTTACGATAAGTAGAATGAAGCATAGTCTTATCTGTCAGTTCACAGCCCCATTTTACTAACAATTCATTTGCACGTTCAAAATCATGTGGCACAACATATACATCTATATCACCAGACCTCCGATGTAATGGATGCGGATAAAAAACCGCACATGTCTGCCCCTTCATAATAGCATACCTAATCTTATTGTCATCTAACTTACGGGCCAAGGTTTCAACTTGTATATCCATCCATTGATTATACTTTTCTAAAGTCATAAGACTTCCAACTCGCTTAAGTCTTAGGTTGTCATCGTTAGGAAGCAACAATCCGCTTAAGTCAAACAGCATTCCATCAACAGCTTGCTTTCTTGCAACCTCAAAAAGTTTTTCAAAATATACATCGCCTTGAGGCTGTTGTCCATGCAACACACATTTGAGCGCAGACAAAAGTTCTAAGAACTCATTACTTAGTTTCATTTTCAACGCCGTATTCAACATTAAGGCAATCATTATACACATTGATTATTTCCTGTGCCATAACATTTGCCGAGTATTTTTCCTCTATCAGTATTCTTCCATTACGTCCCATTTCCTCCAACTTTTCTGTAGAAAGGGATAAAAAAATCCGAAGCGTCTCCACCAGCGGCTCCGTGCCAATCTCGATCCATGCACCAGCCTCAGAACTGTTAAGGTCATTCCATGGCGTTCCCATGGTAGTGATGACAGGCGTGCCTGAGGCCAGCGATTCAGCGATTGCCAGACCGAAGTTTTCAGAGTGGGTAGGCAGCACAAAGAAGTCGGATGTCTGGAACAGCCGCCATTTCTCATCCCCATACACGCCCCCAATGAGCTGCACGATGTCTTGCAGTCCACGGTCACAGATCATCCTCTTCATAGCCTCCACATAGTCGGCGTCGCCCTCGCCAGCCACAAGAATCTTATATCCCTGAAGCTCATTGTGAAGCACGTCAGCCGCCTCTACAAGGAAGTTGATACCCTTCTTCACATGCACGCGCGAGAGAAACAGAATCTGTCGCGATTTCTTCCACGACCTCTTCATCTCAATGCTCTCCGCGTCAATGCCCAATCGCACCACCTTGATGTTAGAGTTATATCCCAGCTTCAAGAGGTTATCGCGTTCGCTCTCCGCCGTAGCCTGAACACAGTCAGCCCTTTGCACCGCTGCCTTCTGATACAGCCACAGCGCAGGCACCTTCCGCGTCCAGTAGTGTCGCTTTATAATCCAAGGCTCCAGCATGCCATGCGGCGTCAGCACCACCTTGTATCCCCGCTTTTGGGCAATACGCTGCACGGCAGCACAATCAGGAACCCAACAGCAGTTCACATGCACGATGTCAGGTTTTATTTCATCAAGCAAGAAAGCTATCGTCATTTTCCAAGAATAAGAAAATGGTTGATATTTAGGTACATAATGCACTATACAGTTCTCCATTGGCAAAGGATTTTCTGTACGTTGTGTAACGATATGAACCTCAGCAATCTTACCTAAATGTTTCGCTAAAAGCTGCATATATGTAGACGTACCGCCTGCTTCCCGGTCTATGCATGTTATATAATGAATGACCTTCATATTTAAAATTAGATTTATTTTTTTTTTATAGAACCACAATCGATGCCGTATTCGTCAAGGAAATATTTTCTAAGTTTTTCCCTGTCCTTTCCGCATGTTCTATATGCCTCCATCATTTTTGCATCAGCAAGGTTTCTGTACCATAGGCATTGCAAAAAACAATATAAGAAACCTTCAACACCATCAAGAAATCCGAACTTAAAAATGTACCTATATGCAAAGAACCCCCATGCTCTCCAAAAGAGAGGTAATTTACCATAGAAGTTCTTTTTCTGACGTTTTCTCATAGCATGTCGCTCAAGTTTCTTATCAGAATCAGACTCATCATCAAATAGACCTATTTCATTATGAATGAGCATCATGGCCTCTTTGATAGAGTGAATGTTATGATTAGCACACCATTTAGTAAGAGTAATAATCTTGTCATCACATATGTCATAGTTCCAATTTAAGATAGAACCATCCCTTACTTCAACGTGCTCATCTATTAATCGTGTTTCAAAATGAGCTTTGCCTAATCGGAAAATTCTAATCATCGCTTTAGGATATGCTCCGCCATGTTTCATCCATCGACGCATAAAATACTCTCGCCGATTTATAGATATTGCATTGACGTCATTTGAAACAGAATTTAGATCTTTCATCTTTTCCAATAAAGAGTCTGTAAAATACTCATCAGCATCAAGACGCATCACCCAATCTGTATCAAAAGGCACATTTTCCAATGTCCAATTGAATTTCTTCGCCCAATTGCTATCTGGCAACCATTTATAATAAAAGACCTTGGCTCCCAAACTCTCTGCTATCTCCACAGTTTTATCTGTAGAATATGAATCAATAACATACACTTTAGATGTCACTTTCAACGCACTGCTAACAGAACGTCGAATGTGGTGTTCTTCCATGAATGTTGGAATGAATATTGATAAATTTTCAACCATTATTTATTGTTTTTCTATATCATTTTTCAATATTGCTATACCTTCTTGTAACGAAATTTTTGCTTTCCATCCAAGTAAAGAGATGTTGTTTGCTATAGGTGCAACAGCATGCATAATGTCTTGTTCTGAATACTCTCTTCCTCCCCAGTTTGCATTTATTTTATTATTCCAGACTTTTTCCATAACAGAAGCGACCTCTCTTATAGAATGTCCTTCTCCCGTTCCAAGATGGAATTGATAATAAGATTCTTTTAGACATGAAAGTTTTTCTATTAAGACATAGAAAAAATCGGCCATATCATCCACATGAATGAAATCAAGAATTTGTTCTCCTTTAGTAAAGTCAACAGGTTCTTTTGCATCAAAAGCATCTATCATGTAGTCTATAACCTTCTTATAAGCATTATACCGACCATAAGGTGAATATACTACAACATTAATCCAGTTCCATTTAGATATAGTCTGATAATAACGTATTATAGAACGTTCTGCTGTTTTTGTTGCTGAATATAGATTATTCGGATGATATTCACCATCACCATTTCTAAATTCAGAGAAAGTGCCTATATTAATAAAATGCTTACAATTTGTCTGGGATAAAGCCTCAAGCAATAAAGTTGTAAAAGACAAATTGGCATCAAGTAGTTTTCCAATACTATCTTCATCATGACGACCAGTAAAAAAAGCTGCCAAATGCAACGTTACATCAGGATCTTCATTTATAACTTTGTTAATCCAATTAGGAGATGACGTAGATATCACATTTAAAGATTGGTTGGCAAACATCATCAATGCCTTGTCCTTATTTCGTACCAAAAGCACTATTTCTCTTATGCCTTTCGAAAAAAGAAAAGGTATCAATGTTTTGCCAACAAATCCTGTAGCTCCTGTTATAAGAACCTTCATACGTTGAATTTATAAGAAATTTCTGACAAATCAACCTTTGAAGCCTCAGAGTCGTCATGAACTTCTGGAATTATATCCATTAACATGGATGTACCTTCACCTACTCCTGCAAATGCCATCCAAAGACCAGGCTGAACAGTTAAACGCTGGTAGTTATCTTTGGGTGAAAGAATAATCTCTTCAAATTGTCCTTTTGTCTTGCTTCCTTCTCGATCGTCGTAAACAACAAACTTTACCGCACCTATTGGAACAACGATATTCAATACCATGCGGTTATGACGTTTCCAACCTTTTACCATCCCTTGCTTGATTTCAGAGAAATATGCTTCTCCGAAACCAGCGAACCCTTTGTCGGTACAATGAATGGCATGAAAAATATCACCCTTTGGCACAGCAATGTGTTTCATGGGGTACAACTCTACACCTTCTATCATATTACTTTGTCCAATTTAAGTTTTGATTCTTAGCCTCTTTTGTATAATATTCGATTTGCTTCTTGGTCAAATCGAACATATCAACGTTTTTGCCATCATAAAATGCCTTATACCACTCTGCGATGATATGAACACACTGCTCATAATGCAAAGTAGAGTGCCAATTGAGATATGCAAGAGCCTTATCACAGTTTAGCTTTAAAAGAGTTGCTTCCTTAAAAGGAACATTACCCGTTAGTTTTGAAGCTTTCTCTTTATCCAAGCCCCATTCTTCTGCCAAATCTTGTGTCAACTCGAAAACAGTTTTTGTTTGTTCGGCACGAGGACCGAAGTTGTATGCCTCTCCATTTTCCGACTTGTTCTCATACAGGTATTGGCCAAGTGTAAGATAACCGCTCAAAGGCTCTAATACATGTTGCCAAGGACGGGTGGCTTTAGGACAACGAATCTCAACAGTCTCACCCTTAGAGAAAGCCTTCACGCAGTCTACAATAATGCGGTCTTTAGCCCAATCGCCACCACCTATAACATTTCCTGCACGAGCTACACCCATTTTGATGTTAGGCATGTTTTGGATAAATGAGTACCAATAGCAACGGATTGCAAGCTCTGCTGCACCCTTTGAACCAGAGTAAACATCCTTTCCGCCAACCTCATCAGTTTCGCGGTAACCCCAAATCCATTCTACGTTGTTATAAGCCTTGTCTGATGTGATAAGAACGCATATGCAGTCCCAATATATATTTCTGATAGCTTCAAGAACTGATGTTGTACCTATCACATTTGTTGTCATTGTGTCAAATGGATCTTTATAAGATGTCAACACCAATGCCTGTGCTGCCAAGTGGAAGATAAAATCGGGTTTTACTTCCTGAACATAAGCATTCATTGTCTCTTTGTCACGAATATCGCCAAACTTATGGTGGATCTTATCTTTAAGATTACATACGTTAAACATACCTGGCTCTGAAGGCACATCAATAGAATAGCCATAAACCTCTGCTCCTAACATGGTAAGCCATGTAGAAAGCCAAGAACCCTTAAAACCAGTATTGCCTGTTATCAATACTTTTTTTCCCTTATAAATGTTGTTAAATGCCATATAAAAATAGTGTTTTAAAAAGTTTTATAAATTAGTTGTGTGAGGAATCTCACGCTCCCATCTTTTCCAAGGAGCAGCATTTGTTGCCAAAAGCTTCTCCAACAAGTTTTTCTCTCGTATGTTGTCCATACATTGCCAAAAGCCCTCATGAACATATGACATCAATTGACCTTCACTTGCTAATCTCTCCAATGGCTCACGCTCAAAAGCTTGTGAGTCGCCATCAATATAGTCAAAAACCTCTGGCTGAAGAACCATATATCCAGCATTGATAGGTGCACCGTCAATCGCATTTTTCTCTCTAAAGGAGCGTACAGCCATATCTTTTGTTATGTCAAGCACTCCTTTTTCCTGTTTCATTTTTACGGCCGTCAATGTTGCTAATTTGCCATGATTTTTATGAAACTTTAGAAGCTTGTCTATCTCAACGTCACAAACCCCATCACCATAAGTCATGAAAAACGGTTCATTACCAACATACTTTTGAATACGTTTAATGCGTCCACCAGTCATGGTGTTATATCCTGTATCAACAACAGTCACTTTCCAAGGTTCCAATTCACTATGATGAACTGTCATCTCATTTTTTCCACATCGCCAATCGAAGCTTACATCACTATTATGCAAGAAATAGTTGGCAAACCACTCCTTTATATACTCTTGTTTATAACCAGCACAAATAATAAATTCGTTGTGTCCATAATAAGAATACTCTTTCATGATATGCCAAAGAATCGGCATACCGCCAATCTCAATCATTGGCTTGGGTTTAAATTGACTTTCCTCGCTGATGCGAGTGCCAAAGCCACCTGCTAAAAGTACTACTTTCATTTTTTATTAATTAATTAATAATCCTTTTCTTTATAAATTTTGCTGGATTACCACCAACAACAGTCCATGGTTCAACGTTTTTATATACAGATGCCGTAGCACCTACAATAGCGCCAGCTCCTATTTCAACACCCATTCCGACAAATGCCATGCTGGCAACCCACGCTTTTTGACGTATGATGATAGGTGCAGTAACAAGTGATTGGTATGCAGTGTTTATCATACTGATGTCATGGCCTGCTGTACACAGATATGAGTATTGTGAAACAATAGCATCGTCTTCCAAAAGCACTGTGTCTTGATTGTAACATATTACATTTGGTCCCAAGCAAGCACGATGTCCCATGTGAAGATTCCAAGGAGCCCATATCTTAACTGATGCATACACATTAGCATCCCATTCTATATTGGCACCAAACAGCTTTAGTATAGCAATACGCCATTTTCGAAAAATAGGTGTGATGAAAGGATGGAACAAAAAAGCAGCAGTTACATTCCAAAACACCCGTTTAATCTTTATGCTCTTGGATACATATCCAATATCATGCCTTTCAATATTCGTCATTGAGTAATTTCTTTATAAACATTCATATATTTTTTAGCTATTTCCTCAGCATTGAAACGCTCACAGTTTTTCTGTCCTCTGTCAATCAATTCTTGGCGTTCCGTCTCAGACATGTTAAAAATCTTTATATAACCATCTCTTATGCTGTCTACATCAAACGGATCTACCAAAACGGCACCATCAGCCGCCACGTCTTTCATTGGCGAAATGTTAGATGTCAACACGATGCGTCCTACCTTTTGCCCTTCTATTATAGGCATGCCAAAACCTTCAAACGTAGAAGGAAAATTCACGATATCGCAGTTTTCATATTCCTTGCGTACTTCATCGTTAGTGATGTTTACAGCGTTAGAAAAGTCAATATGGTTTTCTTCTAACAGCTTCCTGTTCTTTTCAGATATTTCTCCTATAATCCGTAGATGACAATTTAAGCCCTTCAATGCAACAATGCTTCTCGACAGATTTTTTCTGTCAACTGTTCCTATGTGCATTATGACAGGTTTGTCGTGGTTAAAAGGTTTAGGAGTGTATTTGAAACCACCCAACAGCGGATTTTCTATTATGCAATATTCTTTTAGATGCACCTCTTTTAATGTTTGTTCTTTAGCAAACTCTGAGATGAAAACAACCTTTGCCGCCCGTTTTAGAGGATAAATGTAAAGCAGCTTCCACATAAACTTTTTTATCCCATGCAAATCGAAATAGTGCATGATATCATGAACAGTAACCACCGTTCGCTTGCCGTCAAGGAAAAGAAGAAGAAAATGGTCGGCACCTGTGATATGGTTGATATCTTTAGTACATTGCTTTCGTCGAGCAAACAGACCGTTTTTTAAGATGTCCTTTATTCCTGCAAAAGAAGATGGCATTTCATCTTCTAAGACGATGTTGTTTTGTGAAATTCTTTTGATTATTGGAATAAAAACATTTTTTATGGAATGTCCACCATTTGGTTTAAAATAATGTATTATCATATCTTTAATAAAGATTAAATGTTACATCTTATTCTTTACGGCAGCCAATGTCAGTCCACCAGCTAATATGCTAAAGCCTAAGTTTGTTGGGATTGCCCACTGTCCTTGTGGTATAGTCAAAAGCATTCCTGCACACAACATCCAAGGAAGCAAATCTTTTCTGTTAACAAGGCATCGGTAGCACCTTTTAAATACATTTATAGAGAAGATCAAGCGAACAAAAATGATTGTCCATCCAATGATATAGCCACACTCACCAACTATACGAGTCCATTCTACCTCACCATTAAATCCAAAAGCATACATATCTCCTCCCATAAGGTTCGCGCCAACATTTGTTCCAAGCCCTAAACCATAACCAAAGAATGGTATATTGAAATTTGTAAAAGCAGCAAATAAACCACCTGCATATCTGTCTCCTACAACTCCTTCCATACCTCCCTCAGCCTCATTGGCTGTCTCTAATCGTTCTCTAAAGGCTGCTATAGCCTCACCGCCTATACCAAGAGACAGCATCACAGCAATAACAATTATACCTATTATTATAAATTTAAAGAATTTACCTTTTAATCTGTTTTTTCTTAAAGCTGCAATAAACAAGAAAAACAAGAAAACAATGGTCTGGAAAAAGTTTGTTCTTGATATTGATGTTGGTATGGCGATAAGGTAACAGGCAAGCATAATATATAATGTGAGCTGGGGAATTTTAAATTCCTTTGGCAATGAACTGTTTTCAACCAAGAAATATAATAAATAACAACCCACTATTGCTTGATAACAAACATATCCTGATGTGAAAGAGAAGGTTCCTGGTGGTCTGAAATAGCCCATTGCCCCTCCAAATCCTGCAGATCCTTCTCCACCAACACCCATGTTTACCCATGCCGATTGAGGGGAACTAAATTGCATAACAATTAAAATCGTCATTGGAATTGATAAATAAAGAACAAATCTACCCATTTTCAATAGGTCATTTCTGCTAAGTAGCTTCGCTATGATAAAAATCATTGGAAAATGGAAGAAATATATACGCCAACCGAAGATGGCAACAACCAAGCTCTGATGTCCTAACACTAAAGTTAAAAGTAGTGATATTGTACTTACAAAACACATAACTTCTACATATGTGTTTTTAAGCCACCCTTTCCTTATTGCTACAAAATAGAACCATATAACAATGGGATCTCGCACCAACAATAAAGGTGTCGCCAATGGTTGTAAAAACCATTTTCTTAAAGCTCCCTCAAAAATTAATAAAAACAGATAAATCCATAACGCCATACGGTATTTCGCGTATGGCTCACCTGCTGTAAGCTTTTTAAGATTAATATAATTCTCCATTCATGAAATCTTTTATTGAATTTGCTAATTCATTTTCATAAATACCCCAAGCCCTTAGTTTTGCGGTTTTAGCTGCCTCTTTACCAATAAGAGCCAATTTGTCCTTCTTCGTTAAAACATCATTTATAGCACTAATTAAAGATGATGTAGACCCCGCTTCAACCAACCAACCGTTTTCTCCATTCCTTATGAAATCAACAGCACATGTGCGATTGGTTGCAATGACAGGTGTCCCTTGTGACATTGCTTCTGTAATCACCATTCCAAAACCTTCGAATAAAGATGGAAATATTAGAACGTCAGCTTTACGCATTTCTTTGAGAACATGGTCATGTGCTAATGTTCCTATATATTTGTGCTTTTTAAGTTGGTTCTGTAGGGCTATACAGTTTGGATAGCTATTATATCCTACAATAGTTAATTCTATATCATCATGATATTTATCAATTGCCTCAAACAGATAACTTAGTCCTTTACTCTGGCTTAATCTACCAACATAAAGAAATTTCAATTTCCTGTTGCTGTTGTTTTCATAAGTTCGCTCTTCATATACGTTTGGAAAACCGTATGGAATAACTTTTATTGGTGATGACAGTGAGTGAGGGTAGTATTTTAAAATTGACTCTTTTGTAAATGAACTTGCCACAAATATGCAATCAGCCAATTTTAATTCCTCATCTTTCCTCATTAGCTTCTCTTTGCTGTCACCAAACACCCCCAAGGTTTCTGCCCATTCTGGATTTTTCTTAGCTTCATCTGCAAGTAAAGACTGATAGCAACGCCAATGAACTATTGGTAAATCAAAGAAGCATTTTATTCCTTTTTCCTTTGCATAACGGAACGTTTCAAGAGCTCCATCGTCGTAGGCATAAACGCCATCTACATCGTGTCTTTTTATGTACTCTTTTACTTTTCTATCAATGTGATGATAAACATCGTCTACAGTAACTGTTGGTATAAATTTTATCTTTCTTTTAAGAAGTCGTAGCAGTTCTCTAAACGGATAACTTTTGATAAACTTTCCTAAACATGCGTCAAACGAACGTTTCTTAAATTCAGAAAGTCCTGGCAGCTTTGACAGCATATCATATATATTTCCAGGCAAACAAGCTACACAAGTAACAAACGCCTCTAACATCTCTTTCTTATATAATGCAAGAACAGCATGGCGAGTATTCTCATTCCCTGTCGGATGGGAAATTATAATTTTATATTTCATTCTTATTTGTGAAATCGTGTGTGTTTATATGTTTGAAAGTCTCCACCTAGTAGCGATTCAACCACTAGTCTTGAATGGATGCACTTTCGTTTTTTTAACTCTTTTGCTGGGTTTCCGCTAACAACAGACATTTCATCTACATTCTTAACCACAACGCTACCGCTGCCTACTACAGCTCCATAGCCAATATGTCTGCAACTTGGTAAAACCAATACTTTAGTTGGTATCCATACATAATCTTCAATAACAATACCATAGTGTTTCTGTTCCCATTCGGGTGAATCAATATTATGAGATGTAGTAATTATTTCGGTACCATACCCGATTATTACATGACTACCTATGTTTACAGGAGAACGAAAGTCTATATCGTCTGTCTGAATAGATGTACAATCGCCGATTGTTACATTCTCATTCATTTTTTTTGCCAAAGCAATTGACATGATAACATTCTCGCCAATCTTTGCTCCTCTCTTCCGAGCTATACGTCTCGCCTTGGCATATTTGAGATGTTGCTTCCAACGAATTAATAAACCCACAAAAAAGCGTATTTTACTTCTATCTTGCACAGATTTTTCATATAATGATCGATTGTCTTTTTTCATGTGCATTAATTGTTTTTTTTATATTATAAAAATGTTCCTTACGATATCACCTATTTTTTCCGATATAAATTACATCCATGAAACAAATTATCTTATAACCACGGATCTTGATTCCAAATCATTATAAATATCCTGCATAATATTTTTCGGTTTGAGAATATTCCGAAGAAAAATCAGAAAAGTCAACAGTATATAAGAAATTCTTGAAGAGTTAGATTTTCTTAAAATACCTAACATAATTTGAAACAATCTTGCTTCAGGTTTATAATTACATTTTTTCCAAAAAATAGTTTCTTTGTTGAAAGATTTATAATCTTTCAGTAACAAAGAAGCCCTTAATGCTCTTAAACGATGTTCATACACATAATCAGCTTTTAAACGCTCTTTCTCTGCAGATTCCAAACGCCATCTTTGTGATAAACCTTCCACTAAACTCTGAAATGATTCATTTGCCATAACCAGTTCTGTACAAGAATTTATTTTAGATGATAATTTTCTGCCAGAATTATCAATAACTAAATAGTGATAATCTGCCGTTGATGTAACATATAAGGAACGTATATAGCAGAAATATTCAAATATAAAAATGTGGTCTTCATTTATTGACAGCTTTTCGTCAAAAAGAATAGCGTTGTTCTGTATTATATCTAGAAGAAATAATTTTCCCCAAGGATAGCCATTGTCTTTTAGGTTTTGGCTAAAGAAACATTTTGCTATGTCTTTTTTATTGTCTGCATATTGTTCTGAATATATTTTTTGAGAATACAATTTCCCTTCTATATCATACAAAGCTCCTGATATATATAAATCTGCTTGAATCTTTTCAACTTGAAAATTCTCCAGAAAATCTGGCTCAATCCAATCATCAGAATCAATAAATGTGATATATTGACCTTGTGCCTTTCTTATACCATAATTTCTTGCAGAACTTACACCTCCATTTTCTTTATGATACACTTTAACTCTCTTGTCTTTTTTCGTGTAATCATCACATATTTTGCCAGAATGATCCAAACTTTCATCGTCAACAAGAATAAGCTCTATATTTTTATAAGATTGTTTCATTATACTGTCTATACAATGAGATAAAAATTTCTCTACATTATAAACAGGTACGACAATACTTATCAATGGTAAATCAATATTATTATTCATCATTATATTATGTTTTTTATGTGCCACATTGCTCTTTAATCCATTCTTCCACAGCAGGAGTGTCTATAATTGTCTGCAGCACGATTCTATCCCAATTATTTACATCTGCAATAGTGTCTTCTATTAATACCAGGTGCAACTCATAACCATTCCAATTATAGTTATGATTAAGAACAAAGCATGAATATTCGTTTGGAGCTTTTACACTTGCCAGTATATCAGAGCGCAGTCCACTCTTTGTCTGTACCTCGAAATGTAATTCCATATTGTTTATGTAAATTTAATTCAAGTTTAAGCCTGCATCGTAATTCTATTATTTGCCATTGTATATAGATATTTCTTTTAATATGTTATCCAAATAAGCATTAGCCTTTTCTCTCTGCTGATCAAAGTAGCAGTTAGCTTTAGACCATTCAATATTGTCAAAAGCATGATCAACGACATAATTTGTATCACTTACCGGCATTAAACGACTTTCAAGCCCCATGCCACTAAGAACAGAATACATTCGAGAATCCTGTCCGTCAATGTCAAGCTTTTTGGCTTTTGATAAAGCAACAAACGGTGTATTGAAATTTACAGAGAAGGCAAAACCGTGGAAAGAATTGGTTATTACTAAATCGGAGGTTGATATATAAGACAGCCATTCCAATATCGTAGGCTTGCTGTTACGTTTTTTATCCAGGAAATTGTATGAGTGACAATACACCACCTCATAACCTTTCTTCTTAAAAGCATCCATAAGCTTATATAGATAAGGCTGAGTGGTATCAAGAGTTACGATATAAAAGAAAATACGTTTCCTTGATGTTTCGTTCTTCTCTGTTTTAAATGGTAAAGCCTTTTGCCATTCTTTCTTATCTAACAAGAAGGTCGGATCAATAATGTGTTCTGCTTTATATCCTAAACTCTCACAAAGCTTTACGCCACTATACTCTCTCACACTTATAGCCTTATACTTCGCCAAGCATCGTTTAAACAAGGCCTGATGTTCTTCAGACATAGAGGTGCGGCAGAATGAAGATGAGAAAGAGAATCTTGGTGTTGAATCTGGTAAAAAGTCGAGTAAGAAACCACGGTGTGTATCTATAGCACCAAATGAAGCCCATACCTGATCACTTCCGCTGACAAAACAATCGGCTTTAGGACAATTGTTCTTTAGGCTTTCGAAATTTGGATAATATTCAGAAGTGTAAGACATGTATTGTTTGCGGAAATCGTCAAATCCTCTATCTTCTGCTTCTTGCTTGGTTGCGGTCTTTCGCTTAATTATTTGTAGTATGCTGCGCTCTCCTTTGAGCAAACGCATTATCTTTTTGCTCCATGGATCTATGTTTACTGAAAGATTGTCCTCTCGTCCAAAACGGATGATGAAAGGTTCATGTCCACGTTGACGCAATAAATGTTCTGTTGCAAAACCTTGCAGAACCTGTCCATAGTTATTGGGGGTGTCCCAATATGTAATTATTCCTATTTTCATTTTATTGACTTGTATAATTTTTTAGCAACATTAAATATTCCTAACTTGTTTACTATGAGCTTAATTCCATCCAACACTCTTTCTTGAAAAGTCTTTACTCTAATGCTTAGAGGTCGTAGCTCTTCTAAAGATTTGTTGTCAAACTCAGCGAAGAACCTTGTTCTTGTCTTGTTTGGTATGGCATGTTCTGCAAACGCACCTTCTAAAAGATATGCTTTCTTTATGTCAGCTTCAGAATCAGTTTCTATGACAAAAGCTTTGTCTTTTATTTTTTCAAAAGCAAGATTCCCTTTGTCTGTGAAAATGTAAACAATGCTACACCCTTTGTCATCATCAAATTCTGGATGAATTTCGTTAATCCACCAATAGTCACCTACAGTTATATCAGCTCCACTTCTTCCGTTTTTAGCATGACAGGCATAACAGCTCGGACGAGAAATGGTGTCTGACAGGAAGAAATTCATGAAGATGTTCTCATAATGAGGAGAGCGAAAAACTGTATTTTTCTCACCTTCGGCTGACGCCTCGGCGAGGGAGAGCGAAAAACTGTATTTTTTCCAGCCATGAGTTTTATCTCTAAAATTTATGCCTTTTATAGAAGGCATATCTTTTAGAGATTGAAAAACTGAATTTTTTCCAGCAACGCCCTTACGGGCGTATTGTTCACTGAGAAATTTACGCCACACTTTGGGGCTTGGAGCACTATGGCACACAAAATCCATCGTGATCAGGTTTTCATAATCCTTGCGAAGATAATGACGCAAACCTGAGATTTGGCATGGCGTACCAGTGAATAAAACTTTACGGCCTTCTTTTAGAAAGTTCTTTGCTTGTTTATAAGTGTCACCGATTCTGCTTTGTACATATTTAGATCTGCGAAGCATGTCCAAATCTTCTAATTGTTCAATGTATGTATGAGCGACCTCCCAATTGTTGTCATAAGCAGCACCAAAAACAACTCCGTCTTGACTTAGAACTAACTCTGCCAATAAAGAAAAGGCTCCGCCGGAAGAGCTTTTTAGTCTTATATCTTCAGACTTGTTCGAAAATGCAAATATCGAGGCAGGTTTGTTTGGATCGGAAACATTTAAAACGGGGCATACCTTTTCACATAGTCCACAATCAATACATTTGCTTTTGTTAACGATAGGGTATCGAAAACCCTCCTCGTCTTCTACCATACTGATGCATTGCTTCGGACAAGCTGAATAACAGGCTGAACAACCGCAACAATTTGCTTTGTCTGAAATACTAATTGCCATTTTTATTTGATTATTTAAACTCTGGGAAATTGCCTTTTCTTCTATCTTTTTCCTCTTGTGACAAAAACAGATGTTTTATTCTTCTTAAAAGACATGATGCCTTTAAAAGTTGAAATGATAAAGATGGACTTGTTCTTAGTAATTTCTTACTCCATGAGTTTTGGTTGATTCTTTCTTTCCAACTATTTAATGCCATGTGCACAACATAGCTTTTATTGCTGTCAAAGAAAAGTGAATTCAAAATAAAGGCTTCTGGTCCAAGCACTTTAATGCCTTCATCTAAATCGTGATTATTAATATTATATGTATAACCATATTTTATTCCACATTTGGTTATAAGACAACCTATAATCTGCTCTCTGTCTTGACCATTTCCAGGTTGATACAGAAAATCATGTGTGTTATAATAGTCAAGACAGTCTTTGATAAAAGGATGGTGTGGTTCTGATAATAAGGGTGCCGCACACAAAGACAGTCCTGCGTTGTTTATCCATTTATCATTACCTTTTCCAAGATTTGTTGAAAAATCAATAATATCTCTGATTTGCTCATACAGTCCTGGATAATATTCATGAGAACTAACCACTCGGTTGTTTAGAAGATTATCGAAGTTCTTTATCACATACTCATCTGAATCAAGATATATTCCTCCTTCATGATAAAGTGCGTATATGCGAACATAATCTGCAACGAAGGCCCATTTTTTCATTGCATATGCTTGTTGCACAAATGGTACAGAGTTAACATCGAAATTGTCCTCATTCCAGAGTTTTATCTCATAGTCGGGACACTTTCGTTTCCAACTCTCAATACACCACGTTACAACCTTTGGCATCGGTCCTCGACCGAACCAACAATAATGAATTATTTTTGGTATCATATTAACTCTTAAAATTTATATTTTTCACCACAAGTGATTTTTTATCAGTATTTTTTATACCGCTATTAATTGTTGTAATATCTCCTTGTACCTTTACGGAATCAGAATATGTCTTCACCAAATTCATATCATTAAACTCTTCAAAATTAGAATAGATAAATATTTCTTTTATATAGCAATCCAATAGTTGCTGCAACCTCTTACTTTCTATATTTTTCAATCCCGCATATTCGTTATATTTATTAATCTTACTAGAATCAATCTTTATTACCAATTCAACGTCATAACTTCCTTTAAAATGAATTTCGGGTTGGTATCTATCTTCCCCATAACCTAACTTTACACTCTCAGTCTCATTCGGCATTTTTATAAAATGCTTTTGAATTGTACTTCTCAAAATCGTGAAAAATATATTTATGCCTGTTCTTTCTATTTGTGAAAGAGATTGCCACCAATCCTTAAATTCCAAAAGCTCAAAAGTTGGAAGATGTTTTAATATATTGTATTTATTTATATAATAAATAAGTTTGGAGCCATAGATACACATTGCATTATATCTAATAAAGAACAGCTCACTTTCCGTAAACTGTGCTCGAATAATTTTTAGATAATCCTTTTTATCACTTTCCCTTAGTTTTGAACTATCTATCAGATCATAAATACGATATATGGTTCTAAAATAAGCACCAAGTTTTGTATGATTTGCCGTGTAAAATAACATATAATAGTTTACGGCTCGTTTTCTGTTTTCCTCGTAGTTCTTTATATTTCTATATTTCGACTGCAAAATTTGTTTTTCAATATCAAAGAAGTCTTTGTTGTTATATTGATCTACTTTAAATTTTTTCTCACCTTCTTCATAAACCGGCTTCAATCTCTCACCACACATCTCAGATACTTGCGACTGGTAAAGTTTGAGCAACTCAAAAAACAAATCGTGAAATCGTTGCCGCTCTGTTTTATAGAGGCTCTCTTTTGTCGCTTTGTTTTGGTACTTAAATGTTTCAACCATTAAGACTACGCCAACAAAAGCGAAAATAGTTCCTAAAACTCCACCCGTAAAATCGCCATAGGCGCTCCAAAGGTCTTTGTCAACAACATAGTCGTCATTAAACATCTCTATTGGATGCCCCCACTTGAAAATAAAATATGCTAAACATATGAAGGCAACAGCAACACATGCATATATTTTTATTCTAAAATAATATGGTAGTTTGTCTTTCATGAGAGCACTGTTATAATTAGTCTTCTGTAAACAACACTTCATCTCCTCCTAAACAAAAAGTATCCCAATCAGGTATTTCTTCTTGCACAACAACACTCTTAGTGTCTTCATTTAAAGCAAAAAGATCTGAAATGTTTTTGCATGAGACTTTGTTGTACACTCTTCTCTTGCCCTCTACAAGCCATTTTGCTGGAGTTCCTGCAAAAACAGAATACAGAGGATACTGTGTATAGTCCTTATTACAAAGACTTTTTGCTGTAACTATGGCATAGTCTGGAGTCTTTGTCCCCTTCATAATATGGCAATTATTTCCAAACCAGTTATAGGCCCCAATTTTTATCGGCATACAAGGTCTTCTAACTTTCTTGTCGTTTATATCTATAACAGTATGAAAGTCGGTATCCATGATAATGCTTCCAAAGGCAATCTGCGTAGACTTTCCAACGTCTAAACGTCCCATAACCAATACCTTACATACCTCGCATATTCTGGAATCTGGACCAAAAGTAATATATCCTCCCATATTATTGATTGTGGATCCTCCCTCAACCAGGAAACGACCATTAAATTCTATTGTACCAGCATTGACAAAATAAGTTTTATGTCCTTTAAAGAAATTTGTACGCCCAATCTTTATCATACCAGAGTATATCGCATCTGCTTTGATAACAATATGTCCGTATGAAGATATTGTAGTATTTGAAAACACATGTATCGGCAAATGCCTTGCTTGCGAGAAAGGAAGACACTTGAAATTGATAACAAATGTCTTGAACCAGTTAATTTTTTGACGACGCAAACTTTTTAACAAAAATCTCATCATTTTGATATCTTTAATTTTGAAATAAACTTTTTCTTTAATACATTCACAACAAAGCCTCTTTCACTAACATCCAACCCTACATAATAAATAATTATTAGTGAATAGAATACAGAAATCGGAGTTAGTATGAAAAGTCTAAACCAACTTTCATCCATACAATGGCATATAACCGCAGGTATAATGAAAACAAGAATTGTTATAACTATTGTCTTGATTACTATTTCTTTAATAAAATATCCAAAACTATAGTTAATCATCCGTTGCAACATATATGCACTTGCCACCATAGCCAAAAACATAAATGCAAGAAAAACAACCTGAGCAGCCTCAGGCTCTGCTCCAAACTTATAAGCGCAATATAGAACAGGACATATCATCAATAGAATTCCGTTTACAACAAACTGATAATTCTTAAGCTTACCATAAGCCATAGCTGCTGTAACCTGTGGATTACGCATTGCCATAATCATACTGCAAAATAAGCTGAGACGCAAGAAAGACACTGCATGAGGTGGAACATTACCTAACCATAGTGTAAGTAATAATTCTGCCTCACAAAACATGGGAACAGCCATTACAAGCATAAGATAATAAGAGAACTTAGCACTGCGGTTCATCAGTTTATGCATGTTTTCAAGATCGTTCTGCGCATAGTTTTTTGTTATTTGCGGATTAAGAGCGACTTGAAAGTTTGAGCTGAACTGATTGATGATGTTTGACGCCTGACCGGCAACACCTTGAGCTGCATTCATGGCAGGGCCAAAAAACATGTTCACTATCATCGTAACACCACTTCCATATCCTGCATAGGCCAGGTTTCCGGATATTGTCCAAAAAGCAAGTCCCCACATTTCTTTATACATAGCTTTGTCCCAACGGAATTTCAAACGTGCCTCTACAAAATGTTTATAGCAGTAAGAAATGATAAGAACAAAATTGAAAAAGAAAGCAGCAAAAAGCAGCAATGCATAGACAATGAGCTTATCAACTGTTATGACGTTAAGAACAAAGCAGATGAGAAGTTTTGTAACAACGTCTACAATTGAGAATGCTGCATAGGCCCCCATGTGCTCATGTGCCATTATAGCTCCATTGAACGGAACGTTCATAATGTTGAGCAACATGGTAATGACAGATATCTGAAACACTACAAATGCGGCATTCATTCTGTCGGCTGGTATCACAGCATGGCTATAAAGATACCACACGCCGATGCTTTCCACTAACAGGAAAATCAGAATTGCAATAATGCCTTGGGCTGTAAGTCCTACGCCAAATACCTTCTTTAAGTTTTCAATATCTCCCTTGCCTAAAGCAATGGTTATCCATCGTTGAGTTGCTCCTGCCATCGCTCCATTAAGTACAGCTAATGCCCCAACGATACCTCCAACGACATTGTATATACCATAGTCTACTACTCCTAATGAGTTCAAAACCACACGGCTGGTATAAAAACCAATAAGCATGGTTACGAACATTCGGCAATAGAGCAACAGGGTGTTTTTCGCTATTCGTTTGTTATTATCTGATGTTTGAGATGACATATGCTTAGTAAATATTATTGTTTATATGCATCATATGCAGTCTTATACATTAACTCACTTTCATTTTCATACTGCTCTTTACGCCCCTGTAATGATGCTAGCAGTTCATATACATGCTTATATATGATTTGGTGAGCTTTATTTGGAAGAAGCGACTCTACATATTCATCCATTTGGAAATCATTTTGTTTAATGGCCAAATTGGCAAGACGCCATAAATCATCATTAGCCATTTTTTCTATTGTTACATAAATTCCATCTTTATAGAACTTCCCTACCTTGTTCTCAATTTTTAAGTAAATCATATCCTTGTTTCCTGTTATTGTAAGCAGTTTCTCCTGCTTCCAAACTATTCATTGTTATTTTATAATTCTCGATACTATCGCCAGATGGTGTCCTTAAAAACTTGCTATCAGGCATTCCCTCATATACCTTATAATCTGCTTTGCCATTTACAATAGACTTTTCTGTATATAAGATATAGTCCGGTTTGATAGAACCTCCTATCGTACTATTATGCGTGGACACTATGACTGGCATATTTTTAGACATTTCTTTTATCAAGGCGTTCACTTCGTCTTTCAAGAAAATATTGTCAAACGAAGATTCTGGCTCATCAATAATCAAGATGTCAGACATCATAGCATCTTTTACTTTCGACAAGAAATTAAATTCTGTACGTTCACCACCAGAAACAACTGTTCCCAATGAATTTAAGATTTTATATTCAACCTTTACAACAATAGTTCGTTAAAATTTGAGATAATGGCTAAGCAGCTTTACGTTGCCAGCCA
>ERZ791840.600-NODE-600-length-22827-cov-28.436940_pt1 | contig 22827 bp, 19 predicted proteins | sample MGYA00510291_ERZ791840 | MGnify/ENA primary metagenome ERZ791840 (study PRJEB30046, sample SAMN00715256) | human gut metagenome | study: EMG produced TPA metagenomics assembly of the A metagenome-wide association study of gut microbiota in type 2... | reverse complement strand
CAGCTTGCGCTAACGAAGAAGACGGTATCGGCAACAATGGTCCTGTTGCTGCTACCGTACAGGCGGATATTGTTAAAAACATCACACGTGCCACCACTGACGATACATGGTCTAAGAATGATGCCATTGGCGTAAATGTCACATCAACAGGCAATACAACAGGAGACAACAAAAAGTATGTAACAACAAATGGGGATGGTACTTTTGAAGCTGCTGACAATAACAACATCATCTATTTCAAGGACAACAAAGAGACAACATTTAGTGCATACTATCCTTATAACAAATTCTTAACTGATGGTAAAATGAATTGGAATATAGCTGAGGTAGTAGCAAACCAACCTTGTAAGGCTGATGTACTTTTTGCCTCAGGAGCTACTGCAAGCAAAGCATCTCCAATTGTGAATTTTACAGATATCGAACATCGCTTTAAGCATTGTATGAGTTTGGTTGAATTCAAAATTAAACCAGGGCAGGGTGTCAAATATAACAATTATAAATTCAATCGCGTAGAGTTGAAAGGAATATTTACAAGCGGTAAATTTGACACAAGAACAGGTTCGGTTGAAACTATTGGTGACAGAGCTACTCTTACTCGTCCTTTTTATGATGTACCTTTTGAAAGCGAAGAAAGTTTTGCTTATATCATGTTGCCGCAAAGCCTTGAAAGCAATAAGATGGATATAGAAATTTACTTGTTGTTGAATGATAGCGAAGTAAAATACACAACCTCTATACCACCATCCACCAATGGACAATTTGAAGGTGGCAAAAAATATACATACAACATAACTGTTAAAAATACGGGTATTACTATAGAAGATGCTACTATATATCCTTGGGAAAATGGTGATTCAAGTGATTTAGACGCAGATATAGATTTGTAATGATAAAGAAAATACTGACATATTGCGCAGAGCAACTCAATAGCTATCTTGGTCGATACTACCATCGACCACAAGGGCTTGCAGAAGTTGGACATATAGGTCAAAGAACAGGAGAAATTCCTAATAAGGTAATCGTTTCATTGGTGAATGTGGAACGAGAAACTGCAGGAGGTATCTCAAACAATGTTCAGACTTATGGTGGCAGCTTCACATCCTCTTCTGCCCCATTCTTGCTGAATCTGAAAGTAATGTTTGCGGCTGTTTTTGAGGAAAAGCAATATGCGGAATCATTGTCAGTATTTTCCAAGGCATTGGCGTTCATACAGTCACAGCAGAAGTTTATGGTTGACAATGTGAAATATACTCTAACTTTGGAAACAGTATCCACATTTGACTTCCATAACATTTGGACAACAATGGGAGGGCAATATTATCCTTCTGTTGTGTGTAAACTCACTGGAGTTGTAATTGATTCCAATGAAATTAAATCAAGCGGTTCAACTGCTCAGAACACAGAAGTACAAACATAAAATTGACAGCATGAGTACATATCGTTCATTATATAGCTTTCGTATAGAGCATGAATACTTTGAGGATAGTAACGGTAATGCCTTGATGTGTTCTGTCCTACCTTCAGCACAAAAGCTGATGGCGCAACGAGGTTTGCTATTTCGACAGACTGACGAAAACGAATGGACGATATTGTATGATACGGAAAATGCAGGTTTAGATACCGAATCTGACATCATTGAGTTTGGAGTCTTGATGTCTGAACCTGCATTTGTTTTTTACACCGAATGGCAAAACTTCAATCCAATGGTTGCCTATCAGATAGACTTACCGATTGGAAAGTCCGAAGTTAATGCTACAGACGTGATAACTGAAATAGGAGTGAAAAGGAGTTTTGGAATACCATTTTGCACTATAATGATTCATTTGACAGAAGAGTTATGGCAAGCAGCAAAGAAGGATGTTCCACTGAAGAACACTCTAATATTCAAAACTCCTGAGTGTTTTTGGGAATATGTCTTCATTTGTCAAAATACGAATAGAGAAATATCCTCAGAATACTTGAAATTGGAAACAGACAAGGAAATACTAACGTTTAAATCATTTGAAAGGACAAATGAATTTGGAAGAAACGCATTCCGCACCGTATCGGAGAAAGCAGTGCCGATGCGGGAACGCTATGACATAAAATTGAATCTGATTGTTACCCACGACAAAGAGCAAAAACAATATTTGCTGAGAAATATAGAGCATCCTATACCAGGTCAATTCAAAAGCAAAGCGGATAAATTGAGACAAGTCTGCTATTTTTAGTAACCAAATGCAAAATGCAATCTGACTACAGATGCTTTTGTTTATCAAAAATCATCAATGCGTATGGCACAAATGAAGACCCCAGGCGTTTACATTCAAGAGAAGAACGCTTTTTCGACAAGTGTTGTCGAGGCCGCAACCGCCATCCCCGCTTTCATTGGAATCACAGAGAAGGCTGTTAATGGTTCGGAATCCTTGGCTAACAAACCTTGGAAAATAACCTCAATGACTGAGTTTGTTCAGTACTTTGGAGGTGCACCAAAACCAGTGTTCAATCTGAGCATAGCCACAGATCCCAACAATGCTTTATATTGCAAAGAAATTGTCGAAGGGCAATACTTTAAGGTGTCAAAGCCTTCTGCCCTTTATACCTTATACTATAACATGGTCATGTTCTTTGCGAATGGAGGTGGAACTTGCTATATTGTATCTGTCGGAACTTATAAAAAGGGAAAAATCGACAATGACAATATAAAATTAGCCTTAGACTCGTTAAAGAAGATTCGTGAGGTAACTTTGATTGTCGTACCAGAGGCTGTTAATACCGCAAAAGAAACCTGCAAGAATATTCAAACGGATGTGATTATGCACTGTGGTGAAATGCAGAATCGTTTTGCAATCTTTGATGTGCATCCAAAGGAAAAAGATGAAGACCCAATGTCGCAACAAATAGAAGACTTCCAAACAGGCATAGGTTCAAATTATCTTTCTTACGGTGCAGCATACTATCCTTATTTGAACACTTCTGTTATAAGTGATAAGGATATTGACGGAACGGTACTCAGATGGGAAACCGCTCCTAAATTGGAATCTGTATTTGGAGAAAACTCTAAACTTCAAAAGTATTTGGATGATTGTTTCAAGATTGAAGAAGGAAAAGAAATCACCGATACAGCGCGCAACAATGCACATAGTGCACTTTTGATAAATTGGGATGAATATAAAAATGCCGCCAACAAGGTTAAGGAATACCTCAATCTACTTCCTCCTTCTGCTGCAATGGCTGGTATCTATGCAATGGTGGACAACACCCGTGGTGTATGGAAAGCTCCAGCAAATGTTTCTCTCAATTATGTAAATAGTCCTACTGAGACTATAAGCGACCTTGAACAGGAAGATCTGAATATGCCAATGAACGGAAAAGCGATTAATGCCATTCGTACATTCCCTGGTGAAGGTATTAAGGTTTGGGGTGCTCGCACACTTGATGGAAATTCACAAGACTGGCGTTACATTAATGTACGTCGCACCATGCTTTTTATCGAGGAATCCGTAAAGAATGCAGCCAAGGCTTATGTGTTTGAGCCAAACGTTTCTAATACATGGCTCAATATGAAGTCTATGATTGGTAGCTTCTTAAATGGTGTATGGAAACAAGGTGGTCTTGCTGGTTCTGTTCCAGAGGATGCATATTCTGTTCAAGTGGGCCTTGGAGAAACCATGACGCAAGACGATGTTCTCAACGGAATCATGCGTATTACCGTGTTGGTAGCCATTACTCGTCCAGCAGAATTCATCGAGATTACCTTCCAACAGCAGGTGCAAAAGAGTTAAGGAATGATTTAGTAATTGATTAAAAACAAGATATTATGGCAGAGACTGGTGCAACACAAAGCCAAAACACTTGGCCGGTACCTGAATTTCACTTTAGTGTGGAAATTACCAATGTAGGAGTTATTTCATGCAAAGAGGTTTCAGGGCTTGAGACTGAATTTGACGTAATCGAATATCGTGCAGGCGACTCTCCAGAGTTTACAAAGACGAAGCAGCCTGGTCTGCGCAAGACAAGCGACATTACCCTCAAGAAGGGAATCTTCATGAGTGACACCAAGATGTGGGACTACATTGGACAAGTGAAGATGAATACTATTCAGCGTGAGACCATCACCATCAAGCTACTTGATGAGTCTGGAAATCCTGTCCAAAGCTGGCAAGTTGTAAATGCTTGGCCGAAGAAAATGCAAGTAGAAGGTTTCAAGGCAGAAGGTAACAGCGTGGCAATGGAAACTATGACGCTCGCTCACGAAGGAGTCAAACCTATTTAAAATTAGAAGAAAATGTCAGCAAATACCAACAACTGGGCACTTCCAGTGCTATTCCACTTCAGCGTAGTGTTCAAACTGCCAAGTGGTGATGTCATAGCCTCCTTTAGGACGGTAAGTGGCATAGAACAGGTGTTGGAATTGCAACAACAGGCTCAGCAAGGAGACAATGACCTATGGTTGCCAACAGGCGTAAGCCATAGTGACATTGTCCTTGCTCGGGCACTCGAACCTCTCTCTGACAATATCAACACGTGGGTGACTGACTGCATAACCTTCAAGGAAACAAACAAGAAGATAGAGCCATGTACATTGATTATTTCATTGCTTGACGAGCAGAATAATCCGATAAGTTCCTGGGAATGTCTAAGAGCTATCCCATATAAATGGAAACTTGACGATTTGAATGCGGAGAACAGCAGTTTGGCGATAGAAACATTAACACTTAAACACAGTAAACTGAGGAGGATTAAGTAATGCCAATTGTTATCAAGGAAATCAGGGTGAATACAGTGGTGGAGAAAAAAGTCATCACTCACCAAGAAATATCAGAGGAGATTTATCACAAGATAAAGAATGAGATATTAGAAGAACTCGAATGCCATGTAGATGAAAATCCACAGGATAAGAGGAAAAACAATCGCTAACATTTGTAGCTTATGGAATATCTTATCATACAAGCATATTCTGATGACAAGTTCAGAAGCAAGCAAGGTGGACAGATAACGATTTTACTGAATCCTGAAAATGTCAAGACAGGAAAGAGAATACGTTACAATAAAGACAAGCAACTGGGAGCGATTGGCAAGAACAATATCTTTGATAGATATGACTCAGAAAACCTCTCATTCGATTTTACCATTGACTGTACAGGTGCTGTTGAAGGAACACTACAAAGCGATACTGCTACCGCCAAGGTCAAAGAGATAGAGGACAGCGTATATTGCTACAATAGCGAACTGCACAGACCGTCCTATGTAGAAATCGTTTATGGTTCGGTTATGTTCAAGGGACAGGTCGCCAAGATGAACGTAGATTATTCTTTGTTCAATGGCGCAGGCGATGCACTTAGGGCAAAAGTTGGAATGGAGTTCGTTGGCTATATGGCAAGCGATGAGGAACGCAAGAAATATCCCAAGAACTCTCCTGATATGTCTCGTCTCATAACAGTCAAGGATGGTGATACGCTTGCCAAACTTTGCTACGAGACATACGGTGATTCTACTTTGGTTGCACAAGTGGCAAGATTTAATAATCTCAACGGATTCAGAAACATTCCAGCAGGAACAGAACTTCTGTTTCCACCATTGAGAAAAAGTCAATAATATAACATATAAGGAATATGGCAGACTCTCCATCAAAATACAAGGACAGAATCGTTGCATGGACTATCAATTGCGACGGCAAGGCACTGGACGACTCCTACAAGTTGGTTTATGCCCAAGTACATCTTGCCATCAATCGAATAGGAAAGGCTACATTGAAGTTCTATGCTGGCGATATGGACAAGCAGACTTTTGATGAGACTGATGCCAATTCTTTCAAACCAGGAACTGCCATACGCATTGATGTTGGCAACATTGACAAGCAAAACACAATCTTTGAAGGTGTTATACTTGAAATAGGTATAAAAATGGGGCGAAACTCACGCTCCACGATGATAGTGGAATGTAGGGATTATGCTTATCATGCGACACAAGGACGTAAAAATCGGATATTCGAGAAAAAGAAGGATTCGGAAATAATAAAGGACGTTTTGAAAGCATACGGTACGGTAAATGTCGATGCAACTTCCTATCAACATCCCGAAATGGTACAATATTACTGTTCCGATTGGGATTTTGCCTTGTCGAGGGCTGATGCCAATGGATTATTTATATATACAAGAGGACAAGAAATAAACGTCTTTAAGCCAAAGGTAAGTGGGAAGCCAGTACTGACCGTTACTAATGGCGTTGATTTAATAGACTTCGATGGCGGACTTTCGGGTAGTGAGCAATATGGCAAGTATGAGGCTGTTTCTTGGGATCCTGCCACGCAGAACCAAGTGAGGCAAACTGCATCTGCGCCAACTTTGAACGAACAAGGCGACATCACCATCAAAAAGTTGGCAGGAGATGATAGTCAAATATTGCAAACTGATGCCCCTCTCGACAAGAACGCCCTAAAGCAATGGGTTGACAGCCAAGCGTTGAAAGCTGGATTGGCAAGATACCACGGTTCGTTCAGCTTTTATGGAGCTGCCGAAGTCGTTCCTGGATGTATCATAGAGCTAAAGGGATTGGGCAAGCGGTTTAATGGAAAAGTCTATGTGGGGTCTGTGACGCATACGATAGAACGGAATGAATGGATTACAAAGGTAGGCATGGGAGTTCCTGCCAACAACATAACAGACGAAGCAGATGTGATTGCTCCTACCGCCGCAGGATTTTTACCGGGAATGGAAGGGCTTCACATTGCGGTGGTCAAGAAACTTGATGGTGACATATCCAAGGAATGCCGCATACAGGTAGAGTTGCCATGGATGGATGGCGAAAAGAAATTGCTTTGGGCTCGCCTTTCGTCAGTATATGCCACCAATCAGTCGGGAATCTTCTTTCTTCCCGAAATAGGCGACGAGGTGGTCGTGGGATTCATCAACAACAATCCCAATTACCCGATAGTCCTTGGAGGGATGTATGGAAGCAAACACACTCCTCCATTTGGATATGAGGCAAAAAACAGCATAAAGGCGATTGTAACTCGTTCAAATATGTCTGTTGAGTTTGACGAGGAAAAGAAAATCATAACAATTCAAACGCCTGCAAAGAATACGATTGTGATGAGTGACGAGGGAAAATCCATCTCTGTTACAGACCAAAACAAAAACAAGATGGTCATGGACAGTAATGGTATAGAACTTAGCTCTTCAAAAAATATAAAGCTGACAGCGAAAGGTAACATTGCACTGAATGCAGCCGGAAAAGTCAGTATAGATGCAAAATCGGATGTCGATATAAATGGAACAAACGTAAAAGTTACAGCCAAAGTCGGTGCGAAGGTCAAAGGCAATGCTACGGCGGAACTATCAGCTTCTGGTCAGACCACTGTCAAAGGCGCAATGGTAATGATAAACTGATAAAGATATGCCAAATGCTGCAAGATTAACAGATATGCACACCTGTCCGATGCAGACACCAGGACTTCCTCCTGTTCCGCATGTAGGCGGTCCGATTATTGGGCCAGGAGTGCCAACGGTACTGATAGGAAAACTTCCTGCAGCCGTTATGGGCGACATGGCTACTTGCGTTGGGCCGCCCGACACTATCATTAAAGGTTCAACAACAGTGATGATAGGTGGTAAACCTGCTGCAAGGATGGGCGATACAACAGCGCATGGGGGTACCATCATCATGGGTTGTCCTACAGTTATCATAGGTGGTTAGAAATGATTAAATGGATACGAGATATGACAGATACAAAAACGTTCTTAGGAATAGCATGGAACTATCCTCCACGCTTTAAAGGTGGCGGAAGTTCGCAACCCACTGAGATGGTTGCAAACGAGGCTAATATTCAGCAAAGCATTATGACCTTGTTGAGTACATCCCCTGGAGAAAGAGTACATCGTTATGAGTATGGTTGTCCCATTAGGGAATACGCTTTTGAAATGATGACGGCATCCACAAGAACGATGTTACGAGACCGAATAGAACAGTCGATAATTCTGTTTGAGCCAAGAGTGATAGTCAATCGGATTGATTTCGAGGAGAAACAAGACGAGGGAAAAATGAATGTCCTTATAGACTATACAATAAGGCAGACGAATCGACGAACCAATATGGTTTATCCATTCTATTTTGTAGAGGGAACAGATTTAGTAAACTTATAAAAACAAGATATTATGAGCATAAGAAAAATTATCTATGCAGTAATGGGCCTTATGGCTATGGGCTTTACAGCATGTACGCAAAATGAAGATATGGCTCCAACGCTGAAAGGGCAGGAAATCAATGCCACTTTCTCTGTTGGAGGTATGCAGACTCGTGTCAATACATTGGGAGACGGTAACAGTTGGGAGAATGAGGACCGAATAAGTGTACTGCAAATTTTCGGTGATGAAGATACTAGAACTGGTGAATATAAATATGTGGAAGAAAATGGGTTATACCGTTGGGAACCTATCAGAAGACTTCGCTGGGAAAAAGTGGGAAGATGCGAATTGATTGCTTGGTATCCTTCTGATATAGCCAATCCTTCTATCTATAATTTGCATACAGACCAAAGTGATGAGACAAAGTTGAAAGCTGCAGATTTAATAAACGGATATTGGTACGATGTCCCTAAAGATTATGTAGACATACATATGAAGCATCGCATGTCGCTGGTCACAATAGTATATCATGTTGGAACTGCGGATTATCCTGATATGGATATTAGTGAACCACAAGTGTATTCAAAAAACAACAGTGTTAGATTTTTTAGAGACCAAGACCAGGGGAAATTTGTAATGAATACACCTTCTGGTAATCCTGATTGGGTTAAAGCCTGTAAGCATGACGATGGTATGTTTTCAGCAATCGTTATCCCTGGTTCATACAAAACTGGCGAGATTTTCGTGAAATTCAAGATAGGCGACCAAAACTTCCATGCAAAAATGAAGTCAAATACGGAGTTTCAAGAGGGCCATCGCTACACCTACAAACTCGATGTAGGAAAAGACAAAGTGAAACTGACCCAAATCAGCGTAGATGATTTGAAAGGTTGGGACAGTAACAACGAAGAAGAACTCAAATAATTGGAGGAAAGAATATGAAAAAGATATTTCAATACATCATGCTGGCAGTCGTTACTATAGTAATGGCGTCATGCACAAGTGATATAGAAGAAACAACCGCAACAACAGGCAAGAACAACGTACAGTTGGTTGTTGGTGAATTTCCTGCATTCGGAGATTCACAGACTCGTGCTATTGGTACACCAGATGAAGGCAAGACTTCATGGGCTAAAGGAGATGAGTTGCTTCTGGAGATAGACAATACCTCTTATGGAAGACATAATGCAACCTTTACATATAATGGCAAGAGTTGGGAATTGACAAGTGGTGAATTGGTTTATCTGGAAGGAGACCCTGCATATATATCCCATGTATATTACGCCCCTAATTATAAATGGTCTAACACCTCATTAATGTTGAAAAAAGGTAAGGTAGCAGGAACGGATGAACTTATCGAGGGAAAAGCTAGAATCACTGGTAATGGTGAGACTATAACCGTTTCTTTTGCCGAGGCAACACGCAAATATTCACGTTTGCGTATTGCAACTCTACCCAATGAGCAAATAACAGTTGATACCGAATATTTCACTCCTGCGGGCAGCAGCGATATGGAACAGAACGGAAATTATACAATTACTTCGGATGAAAAGGGCAATGCCTATTTATATGGTACTTTTGAAAATAATTCTGAAGTTACAGTGAAATATAGAGAAGCAGCTTTGACAACTTATACATTCTCGCAAGCAACAGAGAGTGCTAAGAGTTATGCTCTGGATGCTACTGTCATTTCGGCAAATAGTGCAGAAGAAATAAAGTCAGCTATTGAGCAAAAAGTAGCAGATGGCAAGACTACTATAAGACTCAACCTCGCTCCCAATGCTGGCACTAATGAATTTATGGCAATAAGAGAAGCCATCAAAGGTGCCGCCCCTAACGACTTGGGTACAATTGAGTTGACCATTATTGGTGTAGAAACTATTCCAGAAGAGGCATTCTATAAGATGTTGCAACTTAAGTCAGTCAGAATGTCTGACGTAAAAGAAATTAAGAAATATGCTTTTAAAGAGTGCCAATATCTCACTGTAGTAGAAGCGCCGAGTCTTAATAAACTTTGTTCTGGTGCATTTAAAAAATGTGATCAGCTTGCAAAGCTGACTTTTGGCCCTATAAACTATGCTGATGAAAGAAATTGGCCAATATTTGAAGATATCACCCCAAATATAGATTTAATTTTGTCAGACTATCAAAAAGAGATGATTGAAACTGACTCTTATTTATATACAGCTAATAACGATAGAGATTATGCTGGTAGTGATGAACATAACAGCAAAAATTTCCTTGGGCGTGAATTTAGGTCCATAACATGTAGATATAAGGTTAAATAAACATAAGAAATCGGTCTACAATAGATTCAAAAGTAACTCCAATAACTATTTGCATATGAAGTTTCAAAAAGAAAATAAAAGAAAACAGCATAGAACTTTATATAATGAGAAATCTCACAAAGTTTCTCAACTTGTTACAAAAGAATGGTGGAATGACGGGGATTTATTTACTATAGAAAAGTCTGATTTAAATAAAGGTACAGGTACTACTGAGAAGACTCGTTTGTATGTAAACACAAACTGGCATTCTGTTCCAACTACGGTAAAATTTAATTATGCCATTAGTACATCATCGAAAGAAGATGCTATAAATGCCGTCAAAAGAAATCCAAATTGTTTCAAATGTGATAATGCAAAAGCAGATTATTCCTATGGAACAGGACGCTATTGGGACGCAGGGCATAAATTAGCTAGGCAAAATGGTGGAAAGGGAGATGTTGAGAGCTGGGTATTCCCTCAAAACCCTTCTATGAATCAAGGTAATAGTAGGTTAATGTACAATCAGCAATATACTTTTCCATTTTGGAGAGCACATGAAAACGATTTTCACGACAAGATGAATAATCTACACCCTTCATATGGATGTTGGTGGGTAAAACTTTAATAATTGTATAATTTCTAATTTAAATCATATGGAATATACTAATGTATCTAAAACTCGCTTGTCTAGAGTTTTACAAACAAAAAGATGCAATATCATTCAGAGATATATGGTGGATGCTAATTATTTCCAAGGTGGCGCAAATGCTAGAATAAAATATCCTGTGGGTGTTGCAAGAGGAGGCAACAATGAAGTCCATGCAGCTCATCTAATAGCCCACCGATTCGGTGGACCTCCAGGTGGGGATAACATAGTATTTATGCTTGCACAAGGGAATCGTAATATGGAAGGAACAGAAACGCGTGTTTTCAATTATATAAATACTCATGAAGGATGTTTAATAGACTACCGCGTAAGGTTGATAGGGAATAATCCTCCATACAGAGGGGCTGACATCACTGCATTCGATTTGAATAATCATAACGTACAGATTTAATGTATCTATAGTCCTATGGTAAAGAATATAATTGCATTATATGGGCAAAAAGGATTTGCCAGCAACGAGTTCGAGATAGAGAAAAATCTATTTCAAAATTTTCATGCTATTGAGTATGACATATATGAAATTTACCATAGAATAATGTCAAAAGATACCCAACAAGTCTTTTCTGCTGATAATAATAAGCAAGTTGGGATGCACTCCTCTTTATGGTATAACCATATTCTAACTGTTCTTGTGGATATTCGTCATAAAAATTTGAAAGAATATGCTGTTTCGTTTGCCAATGGTTGTGGTACAACACTACAGAATGAATATACAGAAGACCTGCGAAACAAGATAGAGGGATGGATAGGTAGGTTATCTATCTATTTGAACAATGCCTATACAGAAGGTATGCCAACACCTGCTGTTCATATTGCCGAAAGTATAAAAGAGCAACTTGAAAAGTCTCTCCCGATAGCAAATTCATCTCCTCGTAGGCGTAACTTCATACAAAGAATGTTAGACGAGAATAATCGTCCCTATTTCTCGATGCTCGGTGTTGTTGCGGATATTCAGTCGAAGTTCGACTTTTATATGGACCAGATAGAGAATAGCGGTGATATGGATGCTGCCCAAGCTCTACTTCTCACTTTTGTACGAAACTATTGCCGCATTGTGAAACAGTTTAATCATAAGTTTGAGGAATTACCAAGTTTCTATCTCCATGAGATATTAAAGGCGACACCGAAAGATGCTATTCAAGATAGTACATACGTTATCTTGCATCCAAATACGGAGATGATAAACAAGACGTTTTCACTTCCAATGGGTACACGTTTTGTTGCAGGCGAAAGTACGGAAGGAAATACGCTGTATTATTCTCTTGCAGAAAAAGCATACGTTGTTCCAACCATACTCGAATCTGCACGTACTCTGTTTCAACAAGGAACAAGAGTAATCACTGCCCCTATTGCCCTTGATGGAAAGGATAATAGCGTGCTCTTCAAAAACAATAATTCTGCCAACAAGCAGCAAGAGTTAGGTTGGGCTATAGCCTCTTCTATGCTATTACTTGCAGAGGGAACACGAAATGTGTCTCTTCGCTTTATGATGGCAGGAAGAATGGATTTGGCGCAATCGGTTGCAAGCAATACCACATTTCGTTTGTTTACAAGCAACGAGGACGGTTGGACGGAGAGAGAACTTTCTGTTGTTTACAATAAGCAAGAAGAATGTCTGTTGTTTACATTTACAATAGCAGATGGAGATAATCCTCTTTCTGTTTGTAGCAAAGACATTCATGGTATAGATACGGCATATCCTACAGTACGCATACTCATCAATGATTTGCCTATCAACGTTACAGAAATGGCAAGTGTCCTGTTTAGGGATATTCAAATAAAGGTAGAAGTTTCAGATATCCGTACTTTTAGCCTGTATAGTGAAGTTGGCGAAATGGACTCCACACAACCATTCTATCCGTTTGGTACAACGGGCGAAAAAGGTTCGTGGTTCATTTTCGGTAATGAAGAACTGGCTGCGAAGAAAATTCAGAGCGTGGTTCTGAAAGGAACATGGAACAAAATACCTGATGGTGGCTACACCTTATTATATAAAGACTATGACTTAGAGCAGCCTATAAAAAATGGCAGTTTTAAGGCTATCTGCGAGTGGCAGGAAAATAGTCAATGGAATGTTTGCGGCAACTCTCCTATTCAACTGTTTGAAACTGACAAGAACAGAAATGTCAAGGAAGATGTGGAGTTGACTTTGAATATTGCCGACAATTCACTATTGGGGACAAACAACTCGTATGCTTATACCAAAAAGGCAAATGGATTCTACCGCATACGGTTGAGTGAGCCAAGCATTGGCTTTGGCATGGATGTATATCGCAAGCAATTTGCAGAGATCATGGTATATAACAGCAAGGCTAAGGAAAGGAATCAGAAACCTGTACCAAACATGCCTGTAATGCCGATGCTTGCAGATACAACATTGTCTTATACAGCAGTAGATTGTTTAGGTGAAAAAGGTATATTATATAGAATCAATGATACCAATGGATATGAGAAAGTTGAGTTGGAAAATGGCAATATACCACTACTTCCCGACCTTGGCAAACATTACGTATATCTCAATCTTACAGAAATAGACCATGTTAAGCAAATTAGGTTCTATTTCAATCTGCGGTATGCGAAATATGGTAGTCGTATAGGTTCTGTCAAAGATAGTGGCACATCCGTTATAGAGTATAGTAATTGTGGTGAAAGCCAATGGAAACGCTTCCCATCGGAGTGCATCTTGCAAGAAGACACAAACGGATTGACACGTAGTGGATTCATGGTGCTAAACACTTATGACAACACTAACAAATGCCTGTTTACAAGTAACGAGGTTTGGATTAGAATTGGTTTTGAAAATGATGTAGCTCCCAACAATATCATTGTTGATGGCATCTATCTGAACTGTTTCAAGGTACAATGTGAAAATGGTGATGGTAGGCAGCTACCAGCGGATTCAATATCAGCCTTGACTATTGAAGATCCAAGGGTGTTGGAAGTAAGTCAACCTATAGATGGCTTTGGTGGAAAACTTGCCGAGGATGAAAAAGCGATGTCAATAAGAACTACTACTCGCATATCAACCCGTAATCGTGCCTTGAATGGCTGTGATTATGAGAAAATGATATTAGAGCGGTTTGATGACATCGAAAAAGTTTGTTGCATACCAGTGGTTAAAGATAGCAGTGATGTCCGTATAGTTGTGTTCCCTCATCCCGAGAAGCGTGTGTTGCCACAGTTGCCAAATTGGAAACTGGCAGAGATAGAACAATATATAAAGAGTTTTGTTTCACCTTTTGCCAAGCTTCGAGTGGTCAACCCTACATACGAGACGATAACAATCAACATGACGGCTATATTAAAGAAAGATGGTGATGCAGATGAAGCGCAGAGGAGACTATACAGACGTATCTACAATTTCTTTGTGCCGTGGTTCGTCAAGGCGCAACTACCAGAACTCGGCAAACGCTACTCGTATGAGGAACTGAAAGCATGGTTGGTGAATGACGAAGGTATAGAGCGTTGTGTCTCTTTAACTATAGAAGGAGGACACAATAAGCCATCTTATGATGCCAAGGGTAAACTCGAAGATGTGTATTACCTCAGTAGTACTGAAAGCGGTATCCTTTACCCAAAGGATATAAATATCACAATCACCGATGCTGGTGAAGGAATTGAAGATTCAAGTATTGGTACAAACTTTATAATTGGTTAGAGTATGAGCGACAACAAGAAAAATAGAGAAGAACTAAAGAACTATTTCCGTAAAGGAAATGTTCCGACAGAAGAGCATTTTGCGCTTCTGATAGATTCTGTGGTCAACATCGTAGATGACAAACCGTTGTTTGCTACTGATATGCCGGAGAATGAATCTCTAAAAGAAGAGAATACAGAAGAGAGGATAAAGCCTGAGCAAGCAAGTGAAACTTCGGTTGATGCGTACTTGACTATACCGGCAGATGGCGATTGGTATCAATTACCTGTAGAGTCCGCTGTAGATAAAGAAATTGATGGTTGCAGAATCTATCGAGTTTATGCTTCATGTTACAATAAACGAGATGATTCCTATGACCTGTGCGTAGCGACAGCCTCACATTGTAGTGGTAATGATAGAAAAATCCTATCACCACAGAAACATTGGTGGGGATGGTCGGGAAACATCAAGATACGTTGGTATTATAAAGATGACCAACTATTTCTGCAAATGCGAAGTAAAGGAGATAAAAAAGGAGTGAAGGACATAGCGTATCGAATAGAGAAAATTTGGAACTTCACAAATAGTGTATAACCCATAAACTATACGACAATGAGCAACAATGGTATATATATTAGCAGGCAGTCAGAAGATGAACTCTATGCCGAATTGCAAAAGAGAACCATTCAAGAAATACAAGGACTATCTGGGGATGTGTGGACTGACTTCAATCCACATGACCCAGGTGTGACCATTGCAGATGTGGCCAATTATGCCTTGACCGAATTGTCGTATAAGCTTAGTTTTAAACTGGAAGACTATCTTTCAGATACTAATGGCAAATATTCCATTCAAAAGTATGGTTTGTTTCCAGACAATGAAGTATATCCTACCTCACCTGTAACTACGGATGATTATCGTAAGTTGATTCTTGCGCATTTCCCTGCTGTGGAAAATGTTGGTATTGAAACAGACTGTGAGCATGGAATATATCATGTCCGTTTACGTTTGTCTCCGTTTTTCAAAGGTACTGACATTACTAAACGAGTAAGGTGTTTTTTCCACAAACATCGTAACTTATGTGAAAACATAGGTGACGTGAGTATCGTTGAGCCTCAAAACTTATTATTTAGTGCTGATATAGAACTTGAAACAGACGTGGACGCTATCGACGTATTGGTGCAGATTTTCCATACTGCCATGTCCTATATTTCTGGGGCAGTGAAAATAGAGGCAAAACCACAAGATGATTTCGCTGTACTAAGTCCTGATGAGTGGTATGACGGAGCCGTTGAGGATGTCCGTGTCAGTATTCCAACGCAAAAGAAAACTGAAACGGAACTGTATCACATATTGATGGACATTAAGGGAGTTAAAAACTTCAAGACCTGTTATTTCTATGAAGATACTCCAGACGGAATCTGTGAATACCGTAGGAAAAATGATTTTAAGGGAATTTATAAGTTGGAAATTCCCAACGACCTTAGTTTCATAAAGGTTAGAGTGGGTAATGAAACGGTTGCAATAGATTTCAACCGTTTCAAGGAGAAGTTACGTGCTTTCTATTTTACGAAGAGTACATCAAGAATGCGTTTCTACTTACAGGAACACAAAACTAAAGATGGAAGTTGGGAGAACTGCCCAACAGAAAGCTTGCGTGAAGCTACATACAGAGACGTGTATGAGCATTATCCTCTGGAAAATGACCTTCCACGTTGTTACAAGACAAGCGAAAAGGACTTCACTAAAAATATGACCAATGAAGAAAAAGAGGATGTAAAGAACTTTGGTAGTTATCTTGCTTTGTTCGATAAAGTCATTGAAAGAGGTTTAGGAGAATTAGATAGCGTGAAGACTTTGTTGTCCTTGCGTGAGGATGGTGTGAACACAAAAATGAAACTACGCTATCTTGATTTTCTTGACAACCTGTATGGTGTAGATAGCGAACAAAAGTGGCAATACGAGTTTGGCAGTTATGGTGAGATGGAGCCAGAGATGATACGTCGCAGAATGAAATTCTTGCAAGCGTTGCCAATTCTGACTCGTGACCGTTTCAAGGCTATGGATATAATGGATGAACGGTCAGTAAAAAATGTTGCTGTCATAAAGCAATATGTATCACTTCTTCTTGGATTTCGGAATAATGAGCAAGTGTCTGTTGGTAATGTGTTGCCAAGCCATAATCTAATCATTATGGGGGAAAGTAGTAAAGGCAAGCATTTTAGAGACAAGCTCAACTCTATGCTGATAGATGAGAAGATGCTTGATGAAGAGTCGGTTATGTCTATCATTCCAAACAAGGCTCCATCTACAGAAAAAGAAAAGCAGTTGAGATATAAATATATACGTAAGAATCTACCGATATTCAACACGAATTTCATCAGTGGTGGATTATTCCGTAATGGAATCAATCTCAACAATTACAAGATAGTGGAACTGGAGCGTGAATATTTATTGGTGTTCCGCAATGAGGAAGATGGTGAATGGATGAATCTTGGACGTTCAGAAGACAAGGAGAAACTGAATGGCTGGGCGAATACACTATGTCGCTATTTACAAGAATTGAATAATCTTTGCGAGGCGATGTATGTGATAGAAAAAAATCTTTTCATTCCCTCAGAACCATTTACGGTGACTATAGTCTTTACAGGTTGGACAGCAAGGACTCATTCTCCTCAATTCCGAAACAAATGCTTGCAATTGGTTCGTTCCTTACTTCCTGCACACCTAAAGATGGAGGCTTATTGGTTAGGAGCGCAACAAATGCAGTATTTTGAAGAGTGTTACCATTTGTGGCGTGACGGACTTGATGGAAGCAACACCTCTGAAGTTCAGAAAGGCTATCAAAGTTACATGATGAAAATACTGACTACAGACTTTACTGTTGGGGGTAATATCGAAGAAGATACAGATAAAAATAAAGGAGATACATAATGATTCATGTAGGCAAAATATCATTCCATTTCAAGATGGCGGATGAGCAATTCGTCAAAGGACTTTATGCGAATTGGAATGAGTTTTGCCAATCTTGTTTTACAAAAATATTAGAGGAATGTCTTGGTAAATATGATAACAAAGATTCATATATAGAGGTTGATACTCTAAACTTAAACATTGGCTCTATTGAGCAAAAGGACTTCTATTCTGAGTTTCCTAAACGTTTGCGTACAGAATTGGAAAGGATAATACTGTCAATTTCTTTAAAGGATAATCCTTCTTCTGTCCAAAGGAAACGTTTGGACAATCTGATTCATTACTTAAAATATGGATTCTGTCTTCCAGAATGGAGTATGCATGATTTTGACCTTTTTGAAGATCTTATGTTTTTCAAAAATGAAGAATCAGTATTTGGATTATGCTTTAGCGCATCCTATTGTTTTGAGCGGTTAACAAGACAGCTTGACAAGTGGCAGTTAAATATATTACTTACTCATTGGTTTGTCGGAAAAGATAGTGAACACAATCAAAATATAGTAGTTTGGACTATTCAGAATTTTGATTGTATGCGTTTTCTGCAGGGATATGTTACGGACAATCCATTATTGGCAAGGCATATACCACGTCAGTTTATTGATGAGAATGAAAAAACTGGATGGAATCTGATTTTGTCATGGTTGAAATCTACAGCATTTGGATATTACGAGAAACAAAGATGTCTTGCTGTGGTTTTAGATACAAGCCCCCAGCTTGTTCTTCGCTTCATTCGTGAAACGACAGAAGACAATATAAAGGATTTGGCATTATTGCTTGATTCAGAGAGTGTTCATAGTATTATTGTTGCAGAAACGGAAAGTCATGCTGATGTTGATATTCCTGAATATTGGCATCATCTATATCTGTGGTTAATAGAATACTATCCATTCAATGGCGTGGCAATGTTTGGTGACAAGCAACATTTTATCATACACTTACATGAACGATTCTTGTTTTTTATCCGCAAGCGTTCTGTATATGCATACCTTTCAAAAGGAGAACTTACCATGCGCTTTTTATTGGAAGTGTTTGGTACTGATTATTGTTATGACGTATTGAACTTGCTATATCATAATCAAGCGTTGAACGAGGATGGCTCACCAATTAACTCTGATTATTTCAGTCGTGAGATTTACGAGATTCTACTAAAGTTGTCGCTTTTAAAAAGTGAGGAGAACTACAATAAAGACATTATAGATAATTATAATGAATTAGATAAAAACGATGTTTTTGTTGATGTAGGTGACTTCTTGAAAAAGATAAAGCCATTTGAGACCTGGTTAATGGACAACATGATTAGCATAGTCCAGAAAAGAGAATTCTTGACATTGTTAATTATGACGCAACCGCAGCAGGTGCTTTGTTGGCTAAAAGAAGTCAAAAACATAAACGTCTTAGAATTTTTGCTACAGGTTGTGAGCACAGAAAATGTGTTCACATTGGTTTCTGTTGTATCATATAATGAATATTTATTGCTTTCGTCCATATATTCATCCCTTAATGAAGTAGCAAAAGAAATACCATGGATGTGCAAGATCGGTATTGTAGATTTGAAGAATATTTACAAGAATTTGGTTGCACATTGGCTTGTTTCAGACAATTCTATTCGTGGAATGGAATTGGTAACGGAAATCGTATGCAATATCTATACAGTTATCTATAAAGGTGTAAGCTTTGATGGATGGAATAAAACAAGAAAAGACAAAGACACTTCTTATGCAATATCTGAAGTGCTTACTGTATTGGCGAGAAAAAATATAATAGATGTAGCTTATACTGAATATATTCCTGCATTTTTCACATACGACACATCTAATGATGTCAAGGTTATCGTTGCCAATATACATGCTATCATAGAGAACTCCTCCTTGTCTATATTAGCAAAACGCAATCTTTTATTATTGTGCTTAGATGCATATACTGGCAAAGCGGAGATTATATTCAGAACGTTAAATGAAAAGGGAATATTGACGCAGGTCATTGAGTTGCTTGACACAACAGTGTTGAGAACGATAATTGTGGAAATGGCAGAAGACGTAATAAAGATTGGTTCCTCATCATCATTCGTACTCTTTGTTGATTGGCTTGTTTTGCATGTTTCTGATGTGGCATCAATTTGTTCTATTTCAAAAACTGTTCTCATTCAAAGAATTATAGAGCAATTAATCAAAAGTGAATGGCACATTGAAACAGTAGAAGAACTTGTGCCGTTTACTAAGGATAAGCTTATTCCTAATGGTCAAAATAAAGATATTACTTTTTCTTTGACATTTATAGCAAATATTGCTTGTGTTGAAAATGCTCACAATGTGATGGAAAAGATAATACGTTTGTATAATGCGACCAATGTGTATTCTCTTTTATCATTAGGGAATAACAATACAATTGCAGTATTGTTTGCTCGTATGCAGGAGTATTTAAGGGGGCAGAATATTTGTATTGATACATCATATAATGCCGCTCGAATAGCATTTGAAAAAAGTTTGAACGATAAGTATTTACTGACTGAGTGGCTACAAAGTTCAGATTACAATGTTTCTATGAAACGGCAGGTGTTGGCTTGGTTAGCAGAGAATGCACCACAAACCTTTATGAGTTTGTGGCAAATGTCTCTGACTGAGAATACCTTTTCTATTTGGAACGACATTGTTGATTTCCAAATGCTAAAGGAAGTGTTCGTATCGGTAGATATAAAAATAGCTAAGGCATTTGTTCATATCGGAAATGTAATCTACCAATGGGTAAATAAAAACGCATTATTAGCAGGGTCTTTGTCAGCAGAGAGTCTGTTAACATTGCTGATGCTTCAATATGTGAATGAATGCTTACTTGTTGGTAAATTCTTGACAAACTTTAAAGATATTGCAAGATTCGTCATATCTTGTTTGGAAAAGAATATCATTATGCAAAGTGGTCTTGCTGGTATAGAAGAAAGGGTTCTAAAAGATTTAGAGAAACATCTTGTTGATACTAAGAGTTACGAAAAGCAGGTGACATTAAGAGCAAATGCAGATTGCTTAAATGAAAATATAGTTTTATCAAGAAACGTCTCTTATGAGGGAAAGGCTAATATTGAATTGGGCAATATTAATCATTTTGCGACTAAGTGCCTTATTCTTTGCAATGAAGATTTTGAAATGTTGGCAAAATGGTTGTCATCTTCAGAAGTGAGTGACACAGAAAAGAGACACCTATTGCGTCATTATACTCATTGGCAACAATTTGTCTTTTGGGATTTTATTGAATATATGTATGCTTCCGATACTTTTGAGGTGCAGAAGCTTACTGAATGGATAGATATTGAAGATTGGCTAATACTTATAGCCCGAATATCCTATTCTTGGGCTGAAAGTTTGAAACAGTTGACTGAGAAATTGCAAATATCTGATATGGTATCAGAAAAACTAATCTCTCATGCTTTTGTCTTATTTGTAGCAAGACATAGCAAGGATGATTGGTATAATTACAAGCTTATGGATATTGCGAAAGATTATATCGTTGGATTGAAAGATGTTGCTGAACGCAACGGACTTAAAGAAGAGTCTGCTGTCTTGGGACAAGTTGTAACAAACATCCTTTCAGAATTAAAGATTAGCGATATTAAAGAAGTCGATTTAGAATCAATGCCAAAACCAAATTATTTACCAATAGGTAATGCTGGCTTGTGTTTATTCGCTCCATGGCTACTGCGTTTGTTCGACATGCTTGACTTATTAAATGAGAAAAAAAATGAGTTTAAGAATATAGATGCTAAAGTTCGAGCAATATTTATACTGCAACGACTTGTTACTGCGGGAGTGCGACTCTATAAAGAAACAGAGTTAGCTTTCAATCGACTTTTAGTTGCTTGTCCTTTCAATGTTCCTTTGCCAAAGAATATTGAATTGACACAAAAAGAAGTTGAGACGATAGAATCAATGTTGTCTGGAGTAAAAGCCAATTGGATAAAGTTAAAGAATACTTCTGTCGGTGGATTCCAGAGGAGTTTTATTGAAAGAGACGGATTTTTGGAACAACAAGATAAGAAGTGGGTGTTGGCTGTTGATAACAAAGCTTATGACATATTGCTGGACTCACTACCATGGTCGTATAAGACAATACGCCTACCATGGTTGAAAAAGCCAATCTATGTTATGTGGCGAAATAAAGAAGAAATTGATAATGAATATTAAGTATTAATCTGTAAAGTAAGAAGTTATGAAAGCAGAAAGAACATATAAGAAACAAGCGTCTCGTACTCTTGTGCAGAAAAAGAACAGAACAGGAGTATGCCAAACATTAAACTATCAATTGGGTAATATTCTTGAGAAAAATGGTCCTCTACAGATGAAAACCAAACTCATGAAGCATGAAACTGGTAATTTCTACGATGATTTTCTCTCACAAACAGGAGAGGATGTAGGAACTCGTGTTGATGTTCTTTTAGACCCACACGATATTCAATATGGGTCTGAGCCTGGGGCTGATTTGAATAGAACGATGAATGCTATTAATAATAAATGGAATACGAATTGGATAAAAGGTCATTTACTAAACCACCATTTAGGTGGACCTGGAATAGCTTCTAACTTGTATCCCATATCGAGAAGTGCTAATAGTTATCATTGTAGCTATGTTGAGAATAAAGTGATAAATATGTTGGGAAATCTTTCTGGAAAACAAGGAATTTATTACTCTGTTAAAGTAACAGAAGCCAATCATAAAGTTTCAAATCCAAATTCAAAACTTACTTGTGAAGCTTATATTGTTGACGATGTTGATAATCCTCAAACAAGAAATGTAATATTTAAAGGTATCAATATATTGTCAGAAGTAAACGCTAAACCACAGCCTGTTTGGGCTAACAGTTTCAAAATCGATCCAAAAGAAAACCTGAGACCTGAAAAAAGATTCAATTCAGGTTGGGGATATGTATCAAATGGTAAATATTTGTGGAATTCATACAATTGGTAATTATGAGAATAAAAAAAGTGAAGCAACTCCATAGAAATAGGAGAATTCAAGAATTAAAAAATGGAATTGTAACGAAAATGGTTGATAATAGAAATAATATTCAAAGAAATGTCAAACCGACTAATTCCAATTTTCGAAATCAAACAGGGCTTCCCAATAATTTAAAATTGGGAATAGAGAACTTGTCTGGGTATTCTATGGATGATGTTCGCGTGCATTATGGTT
>ERZ791840.591-NODE-591-length-23090-cov-3.125809_pt1 | contig 23090 bp, 19 predicted proteins | sample MGYA00510291_ERZ791840 | MGnify/ENA primary metagenome ERZ791840 (study PRJEB30046, sample SAMN00715256) | human gut metagenome | study: EMG produced TPA metagenomics assembly of the A metagenome-wide association study of gut microbiota in type 2... | reverse complement strand
CGAGGTTGGTGATACAGGAGATGCCGCAGACTTCGATTCCCATGTGGCGGGCAGCGATCGTCTCGCAGGCGGTGCTCATGCCTACGGCATCAGCCCCACAGGTGCGGTACATACGGATTTCTGCCGGAGTTTCATAAGATGGACCGGTAAGCTGAAGGTATACACCTTCTTTCAGAGGAATGCCGAGTTTTTGGGCTTCTTTCTTTATGATCTGCTGCATCCGTTCACTATAGGCTTCACTCATATCCGGAAAACGGGTTCCAAGTTCTTCGACATTGGCACCGATCAGTGGATTAGGGATTCCACTCATAATCTGGTCTGTGATGAGCATGAGATCGCCCGGATGGAATCCGGTATTGATTCCGCCTGATGCATTGGTAAGAATCAGCTTCTTTGCGCCTAACATTCCCATCAGCCGCACCGGAAGCACCACATCTGTTACCGGATACCCTTCATAATAATGTACACGTCCCTGCATGATTACAACCGGAACTTCTTTTACATAACCAAATACAAATTGTCCTTTATGTCCTACAACTGTCGACACCGGAAAACCTTCAATTTCTGTATATGGAATGATCTGTTCTATCTTGATTTTTGATGCGTATTCGCCAAGACCGGAGCCCAGAATCACTGCCACTTCCGGTTTAAAATTCATTTTTTGGAGAATGCTTTTCCGGCATATTTCCAGCTTTTCATAAATTTCATTGCTCATACAGAATTCCTCTTTTCTATTATTCTTCAGAGTCAATCCTCTCTGTTTGTAGTTTCTTTATTTCAGCATTTTGCAAATTTTATCTTTTATAGAATCATCGGCAAATGCAGTATCAATTGCATTTTTCATCATCTGAAGGATTTCTTCGTCCCGGATTCCATAATTTTTCTGAATAAATTCCAGTTCTTTCGTAAGGCTGGTGTTACTTACCGTTCGGTTATCTGTGTTGACCGATACTTTTAAGCCTGCATCCAGAAATTCCCGCATCGGATATTCCGCCATGCTGTTTACAGATTTGGTCTGTAAATTGCTGATCGGACACATCTCGATACCAATACCTGCTTTTTTTGCCATTTTCCGGATCTCCTGGTTGCCACGCATCGCGATCCCATGCCCGATCCTTCCAGCTCCCACGTTTATCGAATCTATGACATTCTGTGGATTTCCACATTCTCCGGCATGGAGAGTAAAAGGCATTCCCATCTTCTTTGTCTCTGTAAAAATATCCATAAATTCAGACATCGGATACAATGCTTCTGCTCCTGCAAGATCTGCTGCACAAACTCCGGATCCCAGATATTCTCTTGCCGTCTTGATCATCCGCATATTATCCTCAGCGCTGTGATGCCGCATTGCACAGACGATCACACCATACTCGATTCCAAAATCTTTTTTTCCCTGCTCCATTCCGCTGATTACTGCTTCGATCACCTTCCGGCTGTCCATCTTTTTTGTCTCTGACAGAAGCGGAGCAAAACGGATCTCCGCATAACAGACATTTTCTTCGTTCATCTGGGAGAGCAGATCATACGCAGCTCCGGAAAGTCCCTCTTCATCCATAATACATCTGCCGGGAAGGTCAAATTTTTCCAGATATTCATTCAGACTTGTACAGTTTTCTGAAACACTGAGTTCTTCAGGTCTTACAGTTCTTCCAAGCCTTTTTTCAATAAATGGTCTGCTAAGAGAACCGTCCAGATGACAGTGAAGCTCAATCTTTGGTAATTCTTTCAAGGTTTCCTGTGTCATTTTTCATTCCTTCTCTTTTTCCTTTTCTTCAAAAATCTTCTTTTGGAGTCTAAGTCCTTTCTCATTCTGTAAGATTGAATGGTCCGAAACCTTTTGGCAACATTTCTTTCAAGGTATAGATATCATAATGCTTTGCATCTACTGCAAGAATGATCTGAAATGTCTCCGGATCGCAGAATTCCATCATGACCTGCCTGCATACTCCGCACGGCGGTGCATACTCTGTCACAACACCGCCCTTTCCCCCTACAATACAGATTGCATCAAATTCTTTTACTCCTTCGCTGACTGCCTTGAAAAATGCGGTACGCTCCGCACAGTTTGTCGGTGTATAAGCCACATTTTCAATATTGCATCCCGTATATATCCGTCCATTCTTTCCAAGCAGCACAGCTCCCACTTTAAAGTCAGAATAAGGGGTATAAGAATATGCAATCTGAGAAAGCGCGATTTCTATCATTTTTTTAATTTGTTCTTTTTTCATTCTCTTTTTCCTGCTTTTTCTTGCTAAATAAGTTCATTCAGAATCGAATGCCCGATCGTTCCTTCCGGCATTTTTACACCAAAATTATCTGTGACCGTTGCCCCGATCACTGCAAAGGTATTTTTCTCCATAATCACGCCACCCTCATCCATCTTTTTGGAATACGCCAAAAACGGTACATATTCCCGTGTATGATCGGTTCCTGTGTAGGTCGGATCGTTTCCATGATCGGCGGTAATAATAAGAAGATCATCCTCCCGCAGTTCATCCAGCAAAATTCCAAGATTTTTATCAAATCTCTCAATCTCATGTCCGTAGCCAACCGGATCGCGCCGGTGCCCCCACTGTGCATCAAAATCAACCAGATTTACAAAGCACAGTCCGTCAAAATCTTTTTTACAAATCTCAATGGTCTGCTCCATTCCATGCACGGAGCTGTTGGAATGATACGATTCTGTGATTCCTTCCCCGCAAAAGATATCATGGATCTTTCCGACTGCGATCACATCCTTTCCCGCATCTTTCAGTGCGTCAAGTGCAGTCTTTCCGGTCGGCTCAAGTGCATAATCCCTGCGGTTGCTGGTTCTTTTAAATTCACCTTTTTTCTTTCCTACATACGGTCTTGCAATGACTCGTCCCACGCGCCATTCATCCTTCATCGTGATCTCTCTTGCGATCTCACAACACCGGTACAGATTTGCCAGATCAAATGTCTCTTCATTTCCACAAATCTGCAATACAGAATCCGCAGAGGTATAGACAATCATTGCACCTGTTTCAATTTCTTCTTCCCCAAGTTCTTCAATGATCTTTGTTCCGCTCTCACTACGGTTTCCAATCACTTTTTTCCCGCAACGTTTTTCCAGTTCTGCGATCAGTTCCGGTGGAAATCCATGTTCGGTAAAGGTTTTAAATGGTTTTTCTGTATAAATTCCCATCATTTCCCAGTGTCCGGTCATCGTATCTTTTCCGTTACTCGCCTCTTTCAGTCTGGTAATTTTTCCAACCGGATTCTCGATTCCATACATCTTTCCCCCGGTATGCAGATTCAGCATACCAAGCTTCTGAAGATTTGGAATCTCCAGTGTTCCCATTCTGTCTAAAATATGACCAAATGTATCTACATCCCTGTCACCGAATTTCTCAGAGTCAGGCATTGCACCAATTCCGAGCGAATCCAGAACGATCACAAAGATTCGTTTATATATTGTTTCTTTCATTTACCGATCCTCTTTGATCAACTTTCTGATGGCTTCCACTGCCACCTGTACTGCCATATCTGTATCATGTACTACCGGATTTTCAAGTCCCAGTTTTTCTCGTTCCTGATTTGCCATTACAAGGAAACACGCCCCCACGCGTACATGAAGCTTTGCTGCCACAATGTAAAGTGCTGCCGTCTCCATCTCTGATGCCAGACATCCCAGTTTCTTCCAGGCTTCCCATTTATTGATCAGTTCATAACCTGCCGGCATCATCTCCGGCTCATGCTGTCCGTAAAATGCATCTTTTGACTGTACCACTCCGGTATAAAATTCACAGTCCTTTTCCTTCGCAGCACTGACCAGTGCGTTCACCACCATAAGGTCTGCCACTGCCGGATATTCGATCGGCGCATATTCTTTGCTAGTCCCTTCCATTCTGACGGCACCCGTAGCAACTACTATATCCCCACTTTTTACTTCCGGCTGTATCCCACCGCAGGTTCCAATCCGTACAAACGTATCAGCTCCACATCTGGCTAATTCTTCCATCGCAATTGCTGCTGATGGTCCCCCAATTCCGGTAGATGTAACACTTACCTTTACGCCATCTAAAGTTCCTGTATAAGTGATAAATTCCCGGTTATCCGCAATCATCACCGGATCTTCAAAATACTGTGCTATTTTTTTGCAGCGCTTTGGATCTCCCGGGAGAATGACATAACGGCCGACTTCCCCGTTGGCCACCTGAATATGATATTGTCTGCTTATATCCTTTGAATAATTCTTCATCGTATCCACCGCCTCTCTTTTGTTATATTATACTATAAAAGACCAGGAAGTTCACCAACACTTTGTGGAAAGTGTTTCCAAATACAGCAAAAAAGCCTGACCATTCAGACCTTTTCGCATAAGCGAAAACAAGAATCTGAATGATTCAGGCTTTTCCGGGTATCTACAGCAAAATTACTTTGCCAGTTTCATCATAATTTCATTACTGCGTTTTACAAATTCTGTCATCTCTTCCGGGCTGAGTGGCTTGTGTGCCAGCATTGCCAGGTCATATAACTGATGGCAGAACATTTCTGTATTTTCGCCATCTTTATGTGCTACAACATATTCTACCAGCGGATGATTTGCATTCAGGATCAGGGTTGCATTGGTTCCGAACATAGACGGATCCATGCCCGACATTCCATACATCTTCATCATTTCCTGCATACGGCGTGATTCTTCGGAAAGTGTGATCATAGATGCCACATTTTCATCTTTCATCTTTTCTACTTTTACTTCCAGTTTGTCATTGCCAAGTGCTTTGCGGAATATTTCAACCAGACTGTCTGTTTTTTCTTTGAATGCTTCTTTTTCTTCTTCTGATACATCTTCTTTGAAGTGATCAGTCAGATCTGCATCGATTCTCTGGAACTTGATATGTTCGTTCTTCTGCTCCATCTGAGTAATAAATGGAGAATCAATATTATGTGACAGGATCACTGCGTCCAGTCCCTCTTTTTTGAACATATTGATATACTGGCTCTGCTGCTGTTCATCTGTTACATAGTAGATTGTTGTCTTCTCTGTTTCTTTCTTTTCTGCTGACTGCTCTGCATTTTCACCCTCGGTCTTTTCCTCCGGTTCTGCTTTTCCGCCATTTTTTTCGATGCATTCTTTGAGTGTCATATACTTGTGATCCAGGTTCTTGAACAGAACATAATCGCTCATCTTCTCGCAGAATTTTTCATCTTTCAGGCAGCCGAATTTGATAAATGGGCTGATGTCATCCCAGTATTTTTCATAGTTTTCTTTATCTGTCTTGCACATTCCTGAAAGCTTGTCAGCAACTTTCTTGGAAATGTATTCGGAGATCTTCTGTACGAATCCATCATTCTGCAGTGCGCTTCGTGATACGTTAAGTGGCAGATCCGGACAATCAATGACTCCTTTTAATACCATCAGGAATTCTGGAATAACTTCTTTGATATTGTCTGCGATAAATACCTGATTGTTGTACAATTTGATGGTTCCTTCAATGGAATCGTATTCGGTATTGATCTTAGGGAAGTACAGGATACCCTTTAAGTTGAATGGATAATCCATGTTCAGATGAATCCAGAACAGCGGTTCTTTGTAATCCATAAATACTTTCCGGTAGAAATCAATATAATCTTCTTTGCTGCATTCGTTTGGATGCTTTGTCCACAGCGGTGCCGGATCACTGATCGATACCGGACGTTTCACGATCTTTGCTTTGTAGGATGCCGGTGAAACTTCAACCATTTCTTTTTCACCGTTCTCATTTTCTTTTTCTTCCATCTTGGCGTCTTCATGGATATGTTCAACAACCGTATCGGTATCCAGGACTTCATCCTCCGGGATCGTCTCATATTCCGGTTCTGCATTTGCTTTGGATACAAAAATCTCTACTGGCATGAATGAACAGTATTTTTCAAGGACTTCGCGGATTCTGTATTCATTTGAAAATTCTACACAATCTTCGTTCAGGAATAAGGTGATTTCAGAACCAACTTCCTCTTTATCCCCTTCTTCCATCTCATACTCTGTACCGCCTTCACTTACCCAGTGTACCGGTTTTGCACCTTCTTTATAAGAAAGGGTATCAATATGAACTTCATCAGCTACCATGAAGGCAGAGTAGAATCCAAGACCAAAGTGTCCGATCATATCGTCCTCTGTTGTCTTATCTTTGTATTTGTTCAGGAATTCGGTTGCTCCTGAAAATGCGATCTGTGTGATATATTCTTCTACTTCATCAGCAGTCATACCAAGACCATTATCGATGAATTTCAAAGTCTTCTCTTCCGGGTTTACAATAACCTGGATCTTTCCTTTATAATCATCCGGAAGTGTATATTCTCCCATCATGTCCAGCTTCTTTAATTTTGTGATCGCGTCGCATCCATTGGAAACAAGCTCTCTTGCGAAAATATCATGATCAGAATATACCCATTTCTTGATAATCGGGAAAATATTTTCGCTGCTGATTGAAAGACTACCTTTTTTTGCTGCCATTTTTATCACTCCTAAATTTCATATTCTATCTTTTTACGGTTTCAAATACCGTATTTTTCTGTCTATGAAATATCTTAATACCCTGATTTCTAAATGTCAATAGAAAATTAGCACTCTTTTGACAAGAGTGCTAATAATTCTGTGAAGAATATAAACTTTCTGTGAAATATATTTTCCGATTCTTTGTGTACCGTCTATAAGAAATCTTTGACATACACTTGCAAAAGCTTTTACTCCACGCTCTTCAAAGATTCCACCATATCGATCTTCTTCAGCTTGTAGAACATTACCCAGTTTACAAATAAAGAAAATGCTACAGTAAACAAGAAACTGTACAGATAACTCTGCCAGTGTATCTGACGTCCGAACATCGCCTCTTCCACCTCAACCGTCAGGATGATATACCGGTGAAGTAGATTACCAAGCACCATACCCACAACCGATCCAATGATCGTCAGCAGGATATTCTCTCTGTATACATAAGAGGCAACCTCTCCGTCGTAGAATCCCAGAACCTTCAAGGTTGCAAGCTCTCTCTGACGCTCGGTGATGTTGATATTGTTCAGATTGTACAGTACCACAAATGCCAGCATTCCGGCAGATACGATCAGTACCACGATGACCAGATTCAGGCTTCGCAGCATGTCATCCAGCCTTCCTTCAATACTGCTGGTATAACTTACATTCAGTACTCCATCCATCGACAGAAGCTTTGTTCCGATCTTCTCGATCTGATCATCCTTTCCGTCCTTTGCACTGTAGATGATCGTGTTATATTCTGCCGGTACACCATATAATTCCTCGTATTTTTCCGGTGACAGATACAGGTAATGGCTCATATAGTTCTCGCAGATGGCGCCAACCGTCACCGTCTGGTCTCCCCTGTCCTCGTCCTCGATCGTAAGCTCATCTCCCACCTTTACATTCAGAAGGGATGCCATTTTCTCAGTCAGAATCACTTCGTCTTTTTTCAGTGAATAAACCTCGTCCTTATTGGTCCTGCTGTGGAAGCTTAAAAAGTCCTCAATCTTTTCATCATCCGACGGAACCATCAGATAAAGTGTCTTTTTACCGGATGCAGATTTTACATCGGTCTTCTGCATCCGCGCTTCGATCGTCTCTTTTATATCTGCATTCTGATCCAGATAATCATGGAGCTGTTGTCTGTTCTCTTCGGATATGTCGTCACTCATGTAGGTTGCCGCATCATAGAACTGCACCTTCTCATACTGCAGGCTGACGATCTCATAGATACAGTCCTTCAGTCCGAATCCGACTACCATCAGTGCCATACAGCCTCCGATTCCGAAAATGGTCATAAAGAATCGCTTCTTATACCGGATCAGATTCCGCACGGTCGATTTCCATGTAAAATTCAGATGCTTCCAGATAATTCCGATCCGCTCCAGAAGAATCCGCTTCCCCTGCTTCGGTGCTGCCGGACGCATCAGCTCTGCCGGTTCTGCTGCCAACTCTTTATAGCAGGATGCGATCGTTGCGATCAGTGTACATGCCACTGCGATTACCGAAGCCTGGAGTGCATAGCTCATATGGTACGGTACCAGGATCGCCGGCAGATGCTTATACAGGATCATATAAGCATAAATAATGATAAACGGCAGGATCTTTTCCCCGGCCAGTACTCCGAAAATACTTCCGCCAAGCGTTGCAATCAGAGCATAACCAATGTATTTCCCTGCAATTGCAGCTTTTCCATAACCGAGAGCCTTCATCGTTCCGATCTGCACACGCTGTTCCTCTACCATTCGTGTCATCGTTGTCAGACTGATCAATGCTGCCACCAAGAAAAAGAGTACCGGGAACACTTTTCCAATAGAACGCATGCGGTCTGCATTATCTCCGTATCCTTGATATTCCGTCAGTGCATCCTCTCTCGTCTGCACATACCACTTCGGATTTTCGATTTTTTTGATCTCAGCCTTTGCGTCTGCAATCTGCTGCTTTGCATCCGTCAGCTGCTTCTCTCCATCTGTAATCTTTGCCTGTCCGTCCGTGATCTGTTCTTCCGCTTCTTTTGCTGCCTGCTCATATTTACTCCGACCATCCGCAAGCTCCTGTTCACCGGATGCAAGTTGTGCTTTACTTGCATTTAAAGTGTCCTCTTTTTCATTCAGAAGTGCCCATGCAGACAAGATCTGTGCTTTTCCGTCCGTAATCTGAGATTTTGTGCTGTCAAGCTGGGATATGGCTGCTGCGATCTGACTCTTGCCGTCTGTAATCTGCCTGCCTGCACTTAACAGCTCTTCTTCCTGTGCGGCAAGCGTCTGCTCCTGCCCAAGAAGTGCAGCCTCTTTTTTATCCAATTCATCTCGCTGCGCAGTCAGGCTGGTGATCTGGGCATCCAGATCTGCTTCTGTGGTAAAACCTGCCTGTGCTAACAGTCCGCTCTTTGCTGCTTCAAGCTGTGTCTTCTGCGCCTGTATATCGGCAAACTGTGCGTTTAAATTCTCCCACTTATTTACATAAGCCTGCTGTTCTTCGTTTCTGTCTTCTTCTGGAATTTTTACATATTCCTGATATACATCGCTGTCCATTCCGTCCAGCTGCTTCTGCACTTCCGCCATCCCCGAATCGCACTGGCTGATTCCATCTTCAATTCCATCCAGCCCGTCTCTCAGCTGCTTAAGCGGTGCCAGACCTTCGTCCAGCTGTTTCTTCCCATCTGCAATCTGCGTCCTGCCTGCTGCAATCTGCGCTTTTCCAGCCGTAATGAACGGCATATATTTTGCATAATTGCTCAGATACGTCTGCTCTGCTGCCGCAAGCTCCTGTTCTTTCTGATCCAGCTGTGCTTTCCCGGACTCATACTCTGCCTCTGCTGAACTTAGCTGTGCCTGCTTATCATTCAGCTGCGCTTTTGCATCGGCAAGCTGTGTCTCGCCGTCTGCGATCTGCTGCTTTGCATCCGCAAGCTCCGCTTCTCCATCCGTAAGCTGCTGCTTTGCTTTTTCCAGTTCTTCGGCTGCCTTGCTTTTCCCACTCTCCAGCTCTTTTTTCGCATCCTCCAGTTCCTGCGATTTTTCATTCACTGTCTTCTCTGAATCAGCAAGCTTTTCATTTGCCTCATCTACAATTTCCTGTTTGCGGACTGCACAGCGTTCTTCTTCGATTGCACTCACAGCTTCCTTTGCTGCATCCGACAGATTATTGTATTCATCAGTAAATGCCGTTTTCTCTTCTGCACCGCTCACCTTCACATAAGCTTCCGTATAAACATCCATGTCAAAAGAAGCTTTATCCACTACAACAAATCCACTGATCTCTCCGGTTCCGATCGTACTGCTTCCTCTTCCAAATGAAATATACAGCGGACTGTTCCCGATCCCGACAATCTTATATGTATCTGTAACCAGTGAATCCGTCAACGCCTCTCCATCGCCGGAATGGAAAGTTACCGTGTCGCCAACCTTCAGGTCTGTATAGCTCAGAAAATCTTCATCCACCAGACATTCTCCGGCTTTTTCCGGCAGCCTGCCTTCCACAACCGAAACCTGATTAAAATTCTTCTGCATACTCAGCATATGGACAACCTTTTCATTGTCTCCAACCGGGCAAAGCACGTCTTTGCTGTATCCGCCTTCTACAGCTTCAATTCCTGATACCTTTCCAATTGCTTTGATATCCGCTTTGGTAAGTCCCATGGTTCCCATTACCTTCAGATCCATCAGCTCTGAATCATCGAAATACTGATCTGCAGTGATCCGCATACTTGGCTCTGATGCACGGATTCCCGAATAAAATGCGACACCCAATGCTACGATAAAAAAGATTGATACAAACCGTCCCATCGTCTTTTTTATTTCTATTATAAAATCTTTGCGTAAAATATTTTTCTTCATCGGTCTTTACGTCCACCTACCATTCAATCGTCTCTACCGGAACCGGTCTTTCATTCAGCTTCATGCTTCCGACTTTTCCATTCTTCATTTTAATTACACGATCTGCCATCGGCGTGATCGCTGAATTGTGTGTGATCAGGATCACTGTCATCCCTCGTTCACGGCACATATCCTGTAAAAGCTTTAATATTGCCTTACCGGTATTGTAATCCAGCGCCCCTGTCGGCTCATCACACAAAAGAAGCTTCGGGTTCTTTGCCAGTGCACGCGCAATCGATACCCTCTGCTGCTCCCCACCGGAAAGCTGTGCCGGGAAATTCTTCATACGATCTGCCAGTCCCACTTCCCTAAGAACCATCTCCGCATCCAACGGATCCTTACAGATCTGCAGTGCCAACTCTACATTTTCAAGCGCCGTCAGGTTCGGAATCAAGTTGTAAAACTGGAATACAAATCCAATATCATCCCTTCTATAGGAAGTAAGCTGCCTCGGCGAATACTTTACAATATTCTTTCCATCGATCCAGACCTCTCCACTTGTTGCCGTATCCATTCCCCCCAGAATGTTAAGCACTGTCGTTTTTCCCGCACCACTTGGACCTACCACAACTGCAAATTCACCTTTTTTTATCTGAAAATCAATTCCATCTGCTGCGGCAATCTCAACTTCACCCATACGGTAAATCTTACGAACATCCCGCATTTCAACAAATTCTTTCATCATCTTTCCCCTTATCTGTAAAATTTTCTGCTTTTTTTAATTTTAACATATTGGAAAAGCAAATCAAATATGAAGTCGTAAGATTATAAAACTTTCACATTTTCCATTTTTCGCACCGTTTTTGGCTATATTGCATAATTTCGCAGTATCATTTTTGTAACATTTGTCTTTTCTGCGAATTTACAGAAGAGCATACACATGGTATTATAATATCAAGTTAAGGATAGCACTTAACGAAACCAAATAAGACGTTTTCAGTATTTTGATACTTTTTATTTTCATTTCTCCTTTAATGAAATTACAGAAAAAGAGCTTACGACATTTCCCCCGATCATATGTCGCAAGCTCTTTTTCCATTATCTGAATCTTTCCGGCATTCACAAATAGTATCCTCCTCTGTTTTTCCCACCCTGCTTCCGGAATATACTTTCAAAAATTACAGTTTTCCTTGTAACTTTCTGTAACTTCTTGTTAATTATTAGACATTATATATTTTTACCGTTAAAATTTCCTTTTTTTACATTCTTTTGTCAATCTTGTTTTGCACTTCGTTATTTTGCACAATTTTATTTTAACTTTGCAGTTCTTTTAGTTTTTTTTGCGAATATACAAAACTCCCTGCAAATGCTATTATAAAAACAAGTTAAGGATAACACTTAACCGAACAAAATAAGACGTTTTCAGTATTTTGATACTTTTTATTTTCATTTCTCCTTTAATGAAATTACAGAAAAAAGAGTTTACGACATTTCCCCCGATCATATGTCGTAAGCTCTTTTTTCATTCTACCCAACTCTTTTTCCATATATATTTCGCAGGATAAAAATCCCACTTTATTCCATCCGCCAACTAAATTATTCAAAACTTCTTTCTTATAAACTTTTACCACGTTTCCAGGCGTCAGCATTCATTTTTCCGCCTCTCTTCTGGAGATCGCTACATGGTTCTGTCAAAAGAAAATGGAAATGTCAACACGGCATTTCCATTTTCTTTCAAAGCTATTTTTCTGTCTTTATACATTTTCTTGCAAGAATACAGATCACGATGGTAATGGCCATATCCGGGAGTGTATTTCCAAGCGGAATATCCACATTCATCAGAATACGGTAAAGTATAAAACCGATCACCCAGATTACACCATTCATGACATCCAGAGATACTTCCAGGCTGTCCTTTCTCTTCAGAATGAAGAAATCCGCAATCTGGATTGCGATCATCGGCGCGAATACAGAACCGATCAGGTACAGGAAATCGGTAATGTTGTCCATCGGATAAATGATTGCTCCGATCATTCCGATCACAGTTACAACAATTGCTGCATATTTCCCATTGATTTTTGAAAATACTGACTCTGACGAAATTCCTGCTGAGTAAGCATCCAGGAAGGTTGTCGTAACGGTAGAAAATACAATGATCAGAAGTCCTGCTATTCCAAGTCCAGCTTTTACCATGATACTTGCAATATCAGACTCTCCTGTGTAAATTGCAGCGTTCATACCGATCACGTACATCCAACAACTGACAACTCCATAAACAACGGTGCTGACTGCGGTTGCTTTTACCGGTTCTTTTGCTTCTCTTGTATAGTCACTGATCAGTGGCAGCCAGGAAAGTGGCATGGCAACAGAAAGCTCTACTGCTGCACCAAACGTCATGGCATCTCCGCCTGCGCCTGCTACCGATCCGTCACCAAAGATCACTCTGCTGAGTACCAGTGTCAGGATAAATAAAGCAGCCATTGCAACCGTATTGATCTTGCCAAGATTTGTGATTCCGATCACAATCCATAAGATGATCAGTACACCGATCACCAGACACCATACCCATCTGCCGGTATGAAGAACACCATTTGCTGCAAGTGCACCATCATAAATCATAATCGCTGTCCAGCCAACCAGCTGCAGCACATTCAGGAAGGAGAAGAAGATTCCTCCCTTCTCGCCAAAACTCATTTTTACTGTTTCCATTGCACTTCGTCTGGTCTTTCCACCAATTACTCCGGCAAGGAAAAGCATCATGCATCCTATGATATGACCAATAATAATCGCCAGAACTCCTTTTCCGAATCCAAGCGGCGCAAAGTAAGTACCGGTCAGGATCTCTGCAAGGGACACGCCTGCCCCAAACCAGATCAGTCCATTTTCAAAGATAGAGGTTCTCTTTTCATTCATACTTCTATTCCTCCACTTTGCTTTCTGTATATTCATTTTTAATTGCAAATCCGTGATTCATCGGACCACTGCCTTTGCCAAGATCCAGCATTGCTGCAAGTGCTCCGGAAATATATTTCTTCGCACGTTCTACTGACTCATCCAAATCATATTCTTTTGCAAGATTTGATGCGATCGCACTGGATAAAGTACATCCTGTTCCGTGCGTGTTCGGATTGTCGATCCGCTCTCCGTAGAACCACTTATATCCACCATTTCTCCACAGCAGATCATTGGCATCGTTCAGTTGATGCCCTCCCTTACAAAGAACTGCACAGTGATATTTGGTGCCGATCTCTTCTGCTGCTCTTATCATATCCGCCTGCGACTGGATTTTCATACCTGCAAGCACTTCTGCTTCCGGGATATTCGGAGTCAGAACGGTTGCCATCGGAAGCAGGCAGCTCTTCAGCGCATCAATCGCTTCCTCGCTGATCAGTCTTGCTCCACTTGTTGCTACCATAACCGGATCAACTACAATATTTTTCGCATCATATTCTTTTAATTTGTCTGCGATCTTTGTAATCAGACTACTTGAAGATACCATTCCAATCTTCACTGCATCCGGGTAAATATCCGTGAAAATATTATCCAGCTGTTCTCCTAGGAATTCCGGCGTTACCTCCATAATTCCGGTAACTCCGGTTGTATTCTGTGCAGTAAGAGCCGTAATTGCGCTCATAGCATAGACTCCGTTACTGATCATTGTTTTGATATCTGCCTGGATACCTGCTCCTCCGCTTGAATCGCTTCCTGCAATTGTAAGTGCTGTTCTCATTTGACTCTCTTCCTCTCTTTTTCCATAATTCTAAATATTTTGTAACTGTTCAGAGCCAAGCAAAATTTCATAAAACAGGTGTAAAATGCTTGCATTTTTAAGACTGTTTTTGAAATTTTATTTGGCGGATACGCCACACCGACGAAATGCTTAGCATTTTGGAGGTTGGCTCTGAACAGTTACAATATTTTATATAAAAAGAATGTGCCTTGGCACATTCTCGCGCCAAACGCAGTCGCTTGCGATATTCTTCATCTTCGTGCGAGTGCGCATCTCCGGCACGTAGTGCCTTTTATTTCATAGGAAGTTCCTTCGGAATTTCCTATGAAATAAAAGAAACACCTGTCATGCACAAGTGTCTCTGAAAAAATCAATATGACTTCCTGCAACGGCATGATCCGTATCAGGTAAAAAGGGGCGATGCTCTTTTGCTTCCTCTCAGTCTGCCTTTCACCGGCTCCCCACGTCTTTATTATTCTGTCTCTCCAAGTGTTGTCTGCTTTGTAACTCCTGTTAGACTCTCTCTGGTTCTGGATAAGCCTCTCCAAAAGTTTCAACAGTCACTTTTTTCATCTTCTGTTCTTCCAGCGGTCTGTCACTGTAGTCTGTTGCCGTCTCAGCAATTTTATTTACAACATCCATACCTTCTGTAACTTTACCAAAAGCTGCATATGCGCCATCAAGATGTGGTGAAGTCTTATGCATGATGAAAAACTGTGATCCTGCCGAATCCGGATGCATTGCACGCGCCATAGAAAGAACGCCCGGTTCATGCTTCAGATCATTTGCAAAACCGTTCTGCTTAAATTCTCCTTTGATACTGTATCCAGGGCCACCCATTCCGGTTCCATCCGGGCATCCACCCTGGATCATGAATCCATCCATAATACGGTGGAATGTCAGTCCGTCATAAAAACCTTCCTGTGCGAGTTTCACGAAATTTGTCACTGTGATCGGTGCTGTATCTGCATCCAGTTCCACATCAATCGTACCGTAATCCTTTACTTCAATCTCTGCGTGATGAATTCCTGTCAGTTCTTTGGAAGTATCCAGAAGCACACTGGTTGTACTGCTGTCTGAAGAATCTTTATTTTCAGAATCTGTATCAGCAGAATCACTCTTTTCATCAGAACCATCAGAAAATCCGGCTTTTTCTGCCTCTTCTTCACTTGCTACATTATCACTGTCAGAAGAAGCAGCTTTTGTCTCCGTCTCTTCCTGAGAAGAAGTCTCCTCTTTCGCTGTTTCCTCTGTTTTTGTACTCTCTTCTGTTTTATCACTGCTGCCACATCCTGCCAGTAAACCTGCTGACATAGCTGTAACACAAAGTGCTGCCAGTAATTTTCTTTTCATTTTCCTTTACCTCCGAAATCATTTACAACAATCTGATTATAACCTATCTCAGAAAAAAAACAACTCTTTTCACAAAATGTTCAGATTGTGAATGTTTCCTGTGTTTACTTCTTTCTGATTGCCTGTTAAAATGTATATGGCTGTTCAGTTCTGTACCTTCCCTTTTTGCAGTGAAACCGGAACAACAGACTGATGAACAGTCAGAATATATCTGCAAAAGAAAGCGAGGAATCCAAAATGGAAAAAATAACAAGTTTTACCATTGACCATATCAAATTACAGCCTGGAATTTATGTTTCACGTAAGGATCCGGTTGGCGGCAGTATGATCACTACCTTTGATATCCGTATGACTTCTCCTAACGAAGAACCTGTGATGAATACCGCTGAGCTTCACACGATCGAGCATCTGGCAGCAACATTCCTGAGAAATCATAAAGAGTTCGGCTCTAAAATGATCTACTGGGGACCGATGGGATGCCGTACAGGCAATTATCTTCTTTTAAATGGAGATTATGAGTCCAAGGATATCGTTCCGCTTATGATCGAGACTTTTGAATTTATACGTGATTTTGAAGGTGAAGTTCCGGGAGCATCTGCAAAAGACTGCGGGAATTATCTGGATATGAATCTGCCTATGGCAAAATATCTGGCAGGAAAATTTCTGGATGAAGTTCTTTATGATATCAAGCCGGACAGACTTATTTATCCACAGTAACATTCTACAGTATTACAGCAATCCTCATAAGCAACACGCCGAAAAAGATTTCTATCGTATTTTTCAGACAAAAAAAACAGAAGCTGACAGGTCATTATCCCCTACAGCTTCTGCTTTTACTTATACATTTCTGTCAACATTTTTCCAAAAAAGCCTTTATTGTACCTCTCATAGAAATTTATTCAAAGAGGACTGATACAAATTTTCATATCATCAGATTATTCTGCACTTTCATCATAAGACGTATCTGCTGATGTATCTGCTGCAGTCTCACCTGCGTCTGCTGCCGGAGCTGTTGTTGTCACAAAATCTCCGCTTGCATAACAGGTCTGTCCATTATAATCCACACGAATCCATCCATTCTCGCATACACCTGTACTGTTCAGCTGAGTTCCGGCTGCCACACTTGAAATCAGATCTGCATCTGCACTTGCATCAGAACGAAGATTTAATTCTGATGACGCATAATAGGTATCGGATTTCACTTCTACTTTTACACCACTGGCTGTCTGCTCTGCTGCCGGCGTTGGTGTTGCTTCCGGTGTTGGTGTTGCCTCTGAAGCCTCAGGAGTAGGTGTGACTTCCGGTGTTGGTGTTACTTTAACGATCATAACGCTGGAATCAATAGTAGGATCAAATCCGCATCCCTGAGCAGCAAATGCAAGTCCCAGTACAAGAACCAGCCAAAGTGATTTCTTCATAAGTAGTTTCCTCCTTTATCAAACACGCTCTGTCCCCTCGTGTTTTCTGTGTTCGCTTTATGTATTAATATACACGATTCTTACAGATAATTCAAGTATGCGTTTTGTCCTGCTTTGTCTGCTTTCTTCCATTTGCGCGGAATTGCTGCAGGGTTACTGTTCACTCCGTTCTCAGTAACGTAGCCAAAATTCATTCCAGATTGCCTGCGGCAATGGAATTTTGGCTTGTATGTCTCGGGATTTTGGCATATTCATGCCAAAACACCTCGCGGGATAATGATATGTGAACAGTAACGCTGTAGGTTCTGTGTTTATCTACAACAATTCATAAAGGACTTCCACCTCGCCGCCACAGATCATTCCCAGATTCGCACCGCCCTGGTTAGACAGGTTATACTTTCTGATTTCACCATGCTGCGCTTCCGGTGCATATTTCAAAGCCTGAAATTCTACATTTCCGCCTCCGATGCTTCCATATGAATTCCCGTCTTTATCAATAAACATTTTACTTCCTGTCCCTCTTGGAGAAGAACCATTCTTGGATATGATCGTAATCATAATTCCTTTTTCTTTTTTCCTGACAGCATCCTCTACAACTCCATCAATATAAGAAACATCATACCTGTTCTTTTCCTGAACGATCTCCGCAGCAATACTTACAGCAATCTCTGCCGGCATATGTCCTCCGATCGGCAATCCAATCGGTGCATGGATACTGTTGAGCTGTTCTTCGCTGAAACCTTCTCCGAGTAATTTTTCTCTGGTCAGTTTTACCTTATTTTTACTGCCGATCATTCCCAGATAAGTATAAGGGCGTCTCAGAATCTGTCTGGCACAGGCACTGTCTCCGAAATGACCTCTTGTCACGATCACATAATAAGCATTTTCATAGGTCGGTATTTTGTCTGAAAGCTCATCATAGCTGCCTTTGATCAGCCGATCGGCATCCGGAAATCTCTCTGAAGTCACAAAATCTTCTCTGTCATCCATAACAGTCACATGAAATCCCAGCATTTTTCCGATTTTTGCAACAGGCTGCGAAACATGTCCGCCTCCAAAAATGATAAGCTGCGGATTTTTCACATAAATTTCCACAAAGAAATCTATATCTCCCATATGAACAACTTTTGTCTCCTGGCACTCCGCCAGATCAGCTTCATATTTTTTCCAGAAATCTGCTGTATTTTCATCGAATGATAAACAATGATTTTCTTTTATCAGACATTTTTCGCCCTTATGATTCCCGTTTAAAACCATTGCTGTTTTTACTTTTCCTGTTTCTTCCAAAATCTGATAAATTTTTCTGTACATAACTCTCTCCTGTTTCGATATAAAATAAGGAATAAAATACCTTTTGACCATGACATCATTATATATTATAATTGACAGAAAAAGGGGGATTATTATGAAAAAAAACTTTTTTCTACACAGTCTGCCCTTCAGACTGCTTGTCGGCGTGGCTTTTGGAATCTGTATCGGACTTCTTCTTAATATAATAGATGAACCTGCCATTACGACTGCAGTACTGAATGTGGTTGTAACATCGAAGTATATTCTTGGTCAGCTGATCAGCTTTTCTGTTCCGCTCATCATCATTGGATTTATCGCACCATCTATTACCAAACTCGGAAACAATGCTTCCAGAATGTTAGGTGTTGCAGTCAGTATTGCTTATGCTTCCTCACTGGGAGCTGCTTTATTCTCTGCATTATCCGGATACCTGCTGATCCCACATTTGTCCTTCAGCTCCACTGCCAGTCATCTCAAAGCTTTGCCGGATGTAGTTTTTGAGCTTTCCATTCCACAGATAATGCCTGTCATGAGTGCACTTGTACTGGCCATTATGCTGGGACTTGCATCTGCATGGACAAAAGCCAGCCTGATTTCTTCTTTTCTTGGAGAATTCCAGAAGATCATACTGGCTATTGTATCAAGAGTCATTATTCCGATTCTTCCATACTTTATCGGACTGACTTTCTGTTCACTGGCATACGAAGGAACAATCACCAGACAGCTTCCTGTATTCCTTCAGGTAATCGTCATTGTTCTGATCGGACATTTTATCTGGATAGCTCTTCTGTATATACTTGCAGGAATTTATTCCAGAGAAAATCCTCTGAAAGTTGTAAAACATTATGGTCCCGCCTACCTCACAGCTATAGGTACCATGTCATCTGCTGCCACATTGCCGGTTGCCCTCCAATGTGCACACAGGGCAAAACCTCTGCGAAAAGATCTGGTAGATTTTGGTATTCCACTGTTTGCCAACATTCATCTCTGCGGTTCTGTCCTCACAGAAGTATTCTTCTGTATGGCAATCTCCAAAATTCTCTATGGTGCAGTTCCTGCACCGGGAGCCATGGTTCTTTTCTGTGTCCTGCTTGGAATTTTTGCCATCGGTGCTCCAGGTGTACCGGGAGGCACTGTTATGGCATCTCTCGGTATTATCACCGGTATCCTGAAATTCGGTGATTCTGCTACAGCTCTGATGCTGACTATCTTTGCCCTTCAGGACAGTTTCGGAACAGCCTGTAATATAACAGGCGATGGTGCCCTGACTCTGATTCTTACCGGATATGCCAGATACCACAATATCAGAGAACAGAAATTGCAATAAAAGTTCAAAATACCATCATATCTGTCTTTCTTCTCAGATATGATGGCCTTTATTTTCTTACGGACGAATCACCTTATCTGCACCTGTCATACGCTCTGCAATCGTATACATATCGGTAACTTTTCCAACCATCAGTTTCTCCATCAGTCCATAATGCTTCAGGCAGGTACCGCAGGTCAGGATTTCCACGCCCTCTTCTTCCATCTTTTTCAGATCTTCCAGACTTTCGGAGTCTTCTGTTGTAAGTTTTGCACCTCCATTGTAGAAAAGGATTGTATCCGGATGTGTTTCCATCTGAGAAAGGGCATAGATAAATCCTTTTATCAAAATCTTTCCCAGTTCATCATCACCATTTCCCATAACATTTGAGGAGATTACTGCTACCGTCACTTTTTTATGCGGTGCTTCGCAGACAAATTCCTCTTCTTCCAAAGTGCCACCTGTCTGTTCAGTCTGTACTGCCATCTTCACCTGATACTTTTTGTCTCCCAGTTTTTCAGATACAAACGTACAGCCTGTTTTATTTGCAAGTCTGCTCAGATTGTTCACTGCGGTTTCATTATCGATCAGAATTTCAATCTCATCACCGACTACTGCATTATCAATAACCTTCTTTGTCATCACTACCGGAATCGGGCACTGTTTTCCCATTGCATTTACTTCATGTTTCATTTTCTGTCACCTCTTGTTATTCTTTATATTCACTGCTTATTACTCTTCGCAATCTCCCTGATTACCGCAATTCCATAAAATATATATTTTACATCTGATTCTTACCGCGTTTAATATATTTTCCTGTTTTCTCCAGAATTACTTTTCCATCCTGCACCACATGAGCTCCTCTTAAATATACGCTGTCAATATCTCCATGAAGCTTAAATCCCTCATATGGATTATTATCCGTATGATACAGATGTGTCTTTGCAGAGATAACGTTTTCCTTCTCAGGATCAAATACAACAATATCTGCATCACTTCCCTCACGTATCACGCCCTTATTGGGATACACTCCGTAAAGTTTAGCTGCATTCTCACTTAACAGACGGCACATCTGTTCCTGCGTGATCCTGCCTGTGCGTACACCGTATGTATAAAGCAGAGTTCCTCTCGTCTGTACTCCCGGCAGCCCTCCCGGAATCTTCGTGAAATCATCTTTACCAAGAGCTTTCTGCTCCATTGTAAAGCTGCACTGGTCAGTTGCAACCGTCTGGATCTGATCATTCGCCAGTGCTTTCCACAAGCAGTCCTGATCTGCTTTCTTACGGATTGGAGGTGCACACACGTATTTGGCACCTTCAAAATCCGGTTTTGAATATACACTGTCATCCAGAAGCAGATACTGCGGACAGGTTTCCGCATATACCTTTTGTCCGTTCATTCTGGCACGCATCACTTCTTCAAATGCTTTCCGGTTGGTAAGATGTACTACCATTACAGGAGCATCTGCTGCATCTGCGATCACAAGAAGGCGGTGAACTGCCTCTGCCTCCATAATATCCGGACGCACCAACGGATGATTCTCAGGTCCCAGACGTCCCTCTTTTTTGGCTTCTGCGATCAACGCATCGATTGCCCCTGCATTCTCACAATGTACCCCTGCAAAACATCCGTATTCATTTAATTTCTTAATAATCTTATAAAGGTCACCGTCATCTACGATCATTGCCGGATAAGTCATGTAAAGCTTAAAACTGGTAATCCCTTCATTGATCATATCCTGTATTTCTCTCTCAGTTTCCTCATTCCATTCCACAACAGACATATGGAAAGAATAATCACAGGAACATTTCCCATCTGCTTTCTTATGCCACTTCTCAAGACCTTCCTTCAGCGTATGACCACCTTTATCCTGAGACGCATAATCGATCACCAGAGTTGTTCCTCCTGCAATGGCAGCTCTTGTTCCTGTTTCAAAATCATCTGCCGTCACTGTTCCTGCCACTTCCAGGTCAAAATGTGTATGTCCGTCTATAAATCCCGGAAAAAGCAGCTTACCGTTTACATCAACTACCTGTGCATCCTCTGCTTCCAGATTCCGGCCTACTTTTACAATCTTCTCTCCATCTATAAGAACATCTTCTCTGACAGACATATCCCCCGATACTACTGTACCATTCTTCAGTAAAGTTTTCACTGTTTCTGACGCCCCTTTCTTTATTATATGTAGGGTTAAAAAGCATTTTTTCCCTAATTTGATATCCACGAATTGCTCCGCTGCAAAGCAGCTCCCGCAATTCTCATGTTTAAAATATACCACGATTCCTATATCACTTCAATGATTTATGATTATAATCACAATTTTTTTCAGGTATTCACATTTATTTTTTTCAGGCTCTTTTTATTTCCTTTTTTTTATGATAGAATATAGAAAATGTGCAGTTTCCATGTGTCTGCACTGAACGTTTTGACGGATAAACTCATCCGCTTTACTACATGCTCATAATCGAATGACTGTTACTGCTTAGACTATAGAAGTCCCGCCTGATTCGGTTATGATCCATTTAAAAGTTATATTAATAGGAGGAAATCAAATGGGACGACTTACTGTGTTAAAACAAATCGCTGCTGATCTTGCTTCTCAATTCGGACCTGACTGTGAAGTGGTAATCCATGATCTGAAAACTTCGGAGCCGGAACATTCCATCGTCTACATCGTAAATGGTCATGTTACAAACAGAGATATCGGAGACGGACCATCCAATGCTGTTTTTGATGCGATCCGCAATCAGGAAAAAGGAGCAACCCCCGAAGACCATACCGGTTATCTGATGAAAACAGCAGACGGCAAGATCCTGAAGTGCAGCACTTCCTACATTCATGATGACGATGGTACCCTTCATTATGTTTTCGGAATCAATTATGACATTACCAAGCTTACTATGATCGAATCTGCCCTTCATTCTCTTGTCACTCCGGAAAATAAGGAAGAGAAGCCCAAAGAGATCACTCATAATGTCAATGATCTTCTTGATCATCTGATCGAAGAATCTGTAGCTCTGGTAGGCAAACCTGTTCCTTTAATGAATAAGGAGGATAAGGTTACTGCTATTCAGTTCTTAAATGATGCAGGTGCTTTCCTTATTACCAAATCCGGAGATAAGGTTGCAAATTATTTCGGAATCTCCAAATATACATTGTACAGTTATATTGATGTAAATAAGTAAAAACAGGAAAGAATGATATAAAAACAGACCTGCATGGTACTTCTCCATCAGGTCTGTTTTTCTTCTGTTTTTCTTTTTTCATCCAGCGCCGGTATATCGTTAAATATGCTCTCTCTTTCATCTCCTTCCTCGTATGTTTTTTCGATATTCCTTTATAGACTGATTATAACACAGAACAACAGCATTTTTTCTCTTTCACGCGAACAGTAATTATATGGCGTGAATGGTATGGAAAAAGGTTGTCTTTAAATTTGAAATCTTTTATACTTGATATATATACAACATTTTGATGATAAATTTTATTAATCCTTATCAGACGGAGGTGCTGTTATGTCTGAACAGATTTTATCTGCTGTTCATGGTGTCACTACCATGCTCTTTGGAATTTACTGTTCTGCATTTTTTCTTGGGATCAAACCGATCAGAAAAAATATCCTGACTATGTTTCTGTTATTTTCAGGGCAGGGACTGTTATATGTAATTGATCTGGCATTATTTGGGGAAACTCT
>ERZ791840.578-NODE-578-length-23523-cov-4.573590_pt1 | contig 23523 bp, 28 predicted proteins | sample MGYA00510291_ERZ791840 | MGnify/ENA primary metagenome ERZ791840 (study PRJEB30046, sample SAMN00715256) | human gut metagenome | study: EMG produced TPA metagenomics assembly of the A metagenome-wide association study of gut microbiota in type 2... | reverse complement strand
TCTATTTGGTTTAAGTTTTTTATCTTTACCTCCTTGACTTTTTATAGTTAGTCTTCAAATTGGTCATAGAATTCATCTTTTCGTTTTTCTTTGGGACGGTCCCGCGCTTCCTGCCGCATCAGCAGCTCCAGCTGCAGGCCTTCCTCAGTATCATCTCTCAGCATACGGAGCAGTTCTTCGCCAACGCTGCGCCGGCCAATCTCGTACCCCATGACACTTTCACGCCCGACAACATAGTTAGGAACATGCACTTCCATGGTTTCAAGCAGCTCATAAATAAATTCCCTGCCCGTCTGCGTCTGCATGACGTTTACGAGCAGTTCAGCAAATCTTTGCTTTTCCATCAGCTCATCCCCATTCTGCTCAGCATATCATCCAGAGCATTATCCGTATTGGATGGCACCTCGCTCAAAAGCCTTGCAGCTTCCGCACCGGTCTTGGCCGCTTCTGCGCCCTGGGCCATCTGCGCCTGCTGCATCTGTGCTTCCTGCGCCTGCTGGCGTTGCTCTCTGAGCTGCTGCACCTGATCTTCGCTGCGCATGATTTTCTCAGGCGTACCGCTGATAACGCCAACCTCACGGATTACGTTGTCGATGTTGATAATGTCAGCAGCTTCAGGATAGATACCTGCTACGTTACCCACCATACCAAGTACATTCTGTACACTCGGCAGGCTTACCATCTTCTGCGCCTGCGCCAAGAGGCTCACGAAATTAACCTTCAGCTCGTCTGCAGTAATCTCTTCCGGCATAGGCGGAAAGAGATTACTGCGCACACAGAGCCCGAATGTACGCAAGGTCAGCGGGTCCAGAACCTCATTATGGAACTGCTCCAGCACCGGCCCCAGCATAAGTATTTTCTCCTCGTGACGTTCCGCGACTTCCTTGGCGGTCATCTGCGGATTGTTCTGCGCCTGCGTCAGCATTACCATAAGGTCATTATAGAACGTAGCGCTTATCTGCTGACGTTTATCGTTGCTCAAGGCTATCATGCCTTCATAGCGCTTTGCTCCCGGCGGTATCATCGGATAAGCATTCATCTGTGTACCATCGGGGATAAAGTTATTCGCACCTGGCTGGCGGTTGACTTTCTTCAAGCTTGCTGGGAACATCATAGCCGGGTCAGCCTCGTTATCCATGCAGCGGAGCTTTGCTTTTTCAATACGCTGCAGCTGCATACAGTTACCCAAGGCATTATGTCCAGGACCATAACCATATTCGCAGTTGGCCACCTTAGTCCAACGCGGCATAATAAAAGGCTGCTCCTTGTAACCGCTGATACGCAGGAACTGCTGCTGATTGCCACGCTCCCAATAAAAGCTCTGCCAAGGGAAGTTACCGGGCTTTAATAGCTCAGGCTTATACTCATTGTTTTTGACGATGAGCATTTCAACCTCAAAGCGCTGTGTATGGTCATTGTTGTTGTACGCGGTCTTTACGGCCACGCTCACGTTATCAATGCCAAATTCCGCTACCATTTGTGGAGCGGTCAATTCAAAACGCCTGCCAAAGGAATAAAGCCTGCCTCTTGCATCCACACCGCCTGCATATTCGCCGCAGGTGTAGCTGCGGTGCCAGAGAGCGGTATCATAGTCCTGCATCATCAGCGCCGCCGCCGTGCCAAATTGGCAAAGCTCAGCCTCGATATCGTACAGCATAGCGTATGTATTGCCACGTGCATATATGGCCATCATAACGTCACGCACATCATCCAGCCATTGACGCACCGGATGATATTCAGCCTTTTCCTGATCGGCTAAAGACAGCTCAAACCACGGACGGCTCGGGGACGTCAATCCGCTTTGCAGGCCTGCAGCGCACTTGCCTGCAGCATCCATCGGATAAGGGTCGATAAGATAGCGGTCACGCCGCTCTCCGTCCATGCTGCCGCCGCGTTCATGAAAGCGCCCTCGGTAAGGAACGATATACCGTGACAGCAGTTGCCACGTCGGTTCAAACGACGTGCGCCGCTGGTACATCTGCTCCAGAACGAAGCGCTTATCCTTCAGCAGCTTTGTGTCTCGATAGATTTCTTCAAACATTGCTATTCCCCCAGCAATGCTTTCTTGATTGTATCTACCATGCTACCGCCGGTCTTGTTGGTAAAGTTACGGCCTCTTGCCTTGCTCAGCTTTTCACGCAGCGATTCACGCTGTCCTTCAGTTGCGCTGTCAATAGTTGCGGCGCTCTGGCTTCCGGGTGCGTTCTGCTTAATCTGCGTTCCGCCGCCACCACCACCGCCGCCATGCAGCTGCATAATGATTTCTTCCATGGTCTCACCTCCTACCACATTCCATGAAACGGATCATATTCTTCCTGCGCGCCATTGTCGACGCTCCAGGCGTATTCATGTTCCTGTTTTCTGCTCAGCACCGGAAAAGCAAAGGTAAGCGCCAATGCATCCGCCCTGTTAGGAGATGGAAGCCCACGCTTTTTCATACTCTCCTTGCTCTCCAGCTGCACTCTGCCATCATCACGCGGAGCAAGCTCCGGTCCTACGAGGTCATCAGCCAGCACGCTGTCATCAGGTGATATTGCTCCACCCTCCATAAGCCAACGCCGCATATCCTGCCACATCGCAGCGCGCTTGTTTACACAGTTAGGCGGTATGCCTTTTGTGCCGCCGAACGATACCAACGTCCAATGTCTTCCCCAAGCATCGCCTGCACTCTTGATGCCGGTACCATAGCCAAGGTCAATAAAGACTGCATCAGCGTGGTATTCATCCTCCAGCGCCGCAATCTTACCCGCAAGCTGCAGGTCGTTATCATTCTTCGGATATTCAAAGAGCAGCTTACTGTAATTGCCTTGCCTGAGGTATGCGCAGATTTTATCCGCGCCGGTCCACGCAGGATCTACGCCAATAATAACCGGAGCAAAATTATACTGATATGTCTTGAGTACCCTTTTCCGTGCTTCATCCACGATATCCTGAGAGATATACTGCTTATCACTGGCAGAAGGGAACTCGCCACGCACGCGGACCTTGAAAAAGTCGCTGTCCTCGCCATAAATTTCACGCCACGCTTCAATCTGCTTTTTATCAGAAAAGCTTACGCTGCGGCTATCTACTCTGCGAGTATGCCAATAATTTCTGTGCTTGTGAAAGCAATCATAAAAGCGGCCGCTGGAACGTGTCGGGTTACCAAAGCAGCACCAGATGATTTCCGTATCAGCGTCAGTCAGGGCACCTTCCGTAACTTCCCAGATGGTGTCATGTATCGCTGATGCTTCGTCAAAGATAATCAAAATTCTGTTGCCCTGATTATGCAAGCCAGCAAACGCTTCAGAATTTGTTTCACTCCACGGAATTGCATCTATACGCCAAGTCTTTTCGTTACCGTCAACGTTGCAGAAAATGCTTGTCGCAGTATAATCAAACAATGGTTTAGCTATCCACATGTTGTACCATTTGTTAAGCTCTGCCCATGTTTTAGTGCGAAGCTGCGCCTCAGTGTTAGCGGTAACAACGCCGCGCGTATCAGAGCAAGTACCCAGCGCCCAAAGAATGAGCCAGCTCACCAGCGCCGATTTGCCAATGCCGTGGCCACTGGCTACTGCTTCACGTATGGCAACATCAGCAGTTTTTACTTCGTCCTTTATTTCACGCAGTATGTCAAGCTGCCACTTCTCAGGACCTGTTTTATTCTCCAGCGGAGTATCAAGTTCACCCCAAGGGAAAGAAAGCTTTACGAAAAGCTCCGGATCATGCTGGCACTCAGCAAGATAGCCTACTAAAGCATCGTAGTCTTCCTGGCTAATTTGAGGTTTCATGGTCCATTACTCCTTCTTTCGCCTTTTCAGCAACACATTAACGTTGCCGCTAATCTTAACTTCAGTCTTGATGACATACACGCCATCCATTTTGTTCAGAACATCAATCGCCCTGATTCTGGCCTGCACATCAGCAGCGTCATCTTCGGCAATTTTACTGAGCACTAGAGCGCGTTTATCCAGCCCGATAATCTGCTTTCTGACAGCGTCATCTGCCAGCTCTTTTATGCGCTTCAGAATGTTAACATTTCTTAACAGCCTTGTAGCCTGCTGCGCGGCGGTCCTCTCACTGTACCCGGCAGCTATGGCTGCAGCAGTGCCGTTACCCTCATGCTTGCGGTATTCCAAGCAGAATTTCTCCTGCGCCGGACTGAGTGTTTCCGACGTGGTTTTTTTACCCGCTTTCAGGGTGGATTTTTTACCGGAATTTTTAACAGCTTTTTTGACTGCTTTTTTTGCCTGTGCCATAGTGCCTTCACCTCCCTTGTTTTTTGGCATAAAAATAGCCCCGACAGAACGCTCCGTCAGGGCCTTTATTTTTACTTGCTATTTTGCACAATACTATTTTACCACGTCAAAAGCGCCGATTTGTAAAGTACAAAACGGCAATGCTTAAAAATTTTTTATTCCATGCTGCGCTGCTATTATTGCAGCGTCACTTAAAAACTCATTGCGCCAGGCATAGAACGTCTGACGGCTCACTCCCTGCAGCCCGCTGATAACCTCCGGCTGGACGTGCCTGTTCTCGTAATTGTCATAGTATTTGTGCATGGCGTGGCCAATAGGAGAGTCTTTGTATAAGGCATACGTCTCCCTTATCACCGCCAGCCACTCCTCCGGCTGCTCAATGACAAGCTCATAGCTTCGGCGGCCAATGTATACGCTAACCTTTTTCAGCGGCAGTATTCCCTTGAGTGCGTCCTGCTGGGTAGGATTAGGCTTCAGCTTGTCCTTCAGCCCATGCGGATGCCTGCAGGCACGTGCTTCATCCACGGCCATCTGAATTTTTTTGTGATACTTAAAGCGTGTCTCTGCGACGCGCTGCCAGTGCTTTACCAGCAATCTTATTCCCCCTTTCCGTGCTTATAGCAGCAGCGGATATACTTCTTCTTGCGCCTGTCCGTTTTTGCTTGTATATAACTACCGAGGCAGATTCCGCCGCTGATATAAACGCCTACCTGCGTAGTCTTTTTGTTTTCAATGGTTTCCCGCCACCTAGTGCCAGGCAACGGTAATACTGATACGGATATCCGGTAATCTCGCTGACGTCCTGGACGATAGTATCCTGCAGCACATAAAAACCTTTTGGTGCAGACGGCGTCTCACGCCAGCTGTCAGCCTTGACTTTCTCAATCTTACACTCCGGCTGCTCAAGGTTACGGCTCGTAACATAACGTCTGGCAAACACTCTGCGTTCCGGATCGTTGTAGGTCTTGTTGGTCTGCTTGATAAGATAGCTGGCCAGCCTGTCATAATCTCCGCTGCCGTCCAGCTCCGTTGCATGGATACGTCCATGCGGCCACATATCGCCAAGCTCCTGCAGCTTCAGCCCGCTATGGATAACAACATGAAAATGCATAGAGCGCTTACCGTATTCAGCTACAGCCACATATTTGAAATTTGAGCCGCGACGCTTGCATTTCTGTTTCACGTTGCGGCAGAATTTCTGAATATCTTTTTTTGCCTCCTGCGGGCTGCTTGCTCTTTTATCCGGAGCATAGGTCAATACACAATGCAGGTCACCTTTGCCAAAATTAGTATTAAGCAGGCGACGAAGATTCTTGTGGCTGTTGCGTTCGTTCACTTTGGCCATAGCTTCTGGAGTAGGATTGCTTTGCGGAGCGCGCATTGTCATCTTTCCCTTGTAGCGGAAGGTCTGATATTTTTCTACTTCGATGCATTTGCCACATCTCCATGTCCGTTTTACATACATTCTTCCGCTCCATTCTGCCTAAGTTATTTTGGCTGTTATTTTTTCCGGCACTGATATGCCACTCAACTAATATGCTTTATCAAGCTTTGGGCAGGTATTTCACCTGCCCACTTTCTACTATTATATATAGTTATTTTTTTGTCTTGCAGAAGCGCGGTACTTTCCGTGCTTCCAGGAAGCACTTATCACGCAGGCTTCTGTGTTTGCTCAGGTAGCTTCTGAGCTTGCTTCTTCTCATGCAGGCCAGATGCTGAGAATACCGGATTGGTTTTACATCCAGCACCTGATAGCCGAAATTAAAGATTCCCAGCCTGCCTTTGTTTATATTCTTTAAGGCTTCTTCGCAGGTCAACATAAATTTCATGTCTCCGGCTCCTTCCAATTTATATGTAATCCATATTGTTCGATGTACTCAAGATACTGCTCTGTGCTTTTATCTTCGCCCAGCATCTCAAGGCCGCGGCCGTAAAGCTCCGTGAATTTCTCCAGCCTTGTATTGCGTACATGGATTTCGCCATAGTTCTCCATGAGTATCTTGCAGCAGACTGCCAATATCTGGTGAGTGAAGTATTTGGCATAATACGGTATCATCTTATCACGCTCTGCCTGCATACCCGCTTCATAGCCCGCCTGGTAGATAGCATTATAGCCGGCCTTTACCTGCAGACGCTCTTCGCCGCCCAGCAAATGCAGCTTCTTCTGCTTCCTGCGTTCCATTTTGCGTTGCTGGCTCATTTTACTTTACCCTTGACGCAGGAGAATTTATGGCCATCGTATAAATAGCGACCTTCCATACCATCTATAACTACCCAATCAGGTTTGATTTTGTTCTGTCTCAGCCAGTCGCACAGCGTTTTATTAAGCTTGTCTTCAAGATTTTCTCTTTCAACAGCCATGTCTTCACCTGTCAACGTATCAATATATCTTTCGGAATATTCTCCGCCTTCATCCGCTGCCTGATCAACAATGTCCTCCATAAGGTCTTCAACATCAATACGTGGCTGCCAGCTTGCTTCTTTGCAAATGAGTACATCCACAGTGTCTCCTGTGCTCAAGTCGCAGTACTCCAGCGCTTCATCAAGTGCTTCTTCGGGAGTATCGCACATGCAACCATTATCGGAGTCCCAGAGTACATCAGCAATATAGTAAGCCGGCATATTCAGAAAGTCTGCCGTGTCTATTGCTTTATTGAGCTCTGTTCTTGCCTGCTCCAGATAATAAATCTCGCCGCTGCACTGCCAGTCATTGATGGCCAGCTGCGCACGGTTTACATAGTCATTGATTTTTTCTTTCATCATTTATCTTCGCCTCCTACCATCGCCAACGCGAAAAATACCACAATTACTACAATAGCAAGGTTAACTGTAAAATCATTACCGCTGCTTCCATTTGCTTCTCCTTTAATACACTACTACCGCATACGACTTAGTAAATATCTTGATGCTTCAATCAATTCAGTAAGCTTCACAAATTTATATCCCTTCATTTTCAATTTCCTTTAACCTTTCGCCTATCGCCCTGGCAACATTCACTGTCACGCTGTTGCCAGCTTGCTTATATAGCTGCGTATTGCTAATGCCTGCTGCTTTAGCCTTATCAAAATATTCGTCTGGGAAACCTTGAAGTCTCCAGCACTCTCGCGGAGTAAGGCGACGGATACGGATATTGTCGCTACACACTTTAGGCTCATTACCATGACTTTGCGCTCTCAATGTCGGACAAATCTCTAACGGTTTTAGTTGTTTATTCCTGCGTCCCTGGTCATCGAATATAGCCACGCCGTGTCTGTCCTGCGCTGTTAAAGTAAAACTAGGCTCGCCAGGCTCTTTTATTCGTCTGCCGTTCTGCCGTTTCTCTTCTCGGTCTGGCGTTAGCACTGCGCAGCAGGTCTGCTTACGTGTTAAATTGTCTCTGCAACCAGTGTCAATGGTCGGAGCTACATCAATCTGCTTTTGCAGTTTCTGTCCTCTGATACTCATGCAGACAACAGCATTGCCATTGTTTCTGCTAATGCCTTTATAATCTCTTGCGGCACAAGGTGCTGCTACGCCTGTTTCGTTTTCGGTAATTGATAAGCCGCAAGTACCACCTGTTGAGCCATACGGCTTTAACACTTTCACAGCATACAAGCCTGTTTTACCGCCCTGCGCACCGCTCTCACCTTTAAGCGTTCTCGCCAAACCGTTGCTTTCATAGATTCTTTGAGCATCGGCAACTCCTTGTGTTATCTCGTTGAGTTTGCAAGGATTCTCGCCGTCTGCTGATCGGATAGGAAATACTTCTCGTCCACTGATGTTTCCAAGATAGCCGATAATGAACACGCGCTCCCTGTTTTGGGGTACGCCGAAATCTTTGCTGTTAAGCACTTGCCATTGGAGAGAGTACCCGTACCCCCCCACTTCAAGCAGCAGCCGCGCGAAGTCAAATCCGTTTCCAATGCTAAGTAAATTTTTAACATTTTCAACGAATAGCCATCGGGGTCTATCTTCTTGCCTACGGCCGGCAAGCAGTCGCATAATTTCGTAAAACAATCCGCTTCGCTCACCTTCTTGCAGGCCTTTTTGCTTGCCTGCGACGCTGATGTCTTGGCATGGGAAGCCGAAGCACCAGAGGTCGGCGGCTGGAACATCATAAGGCTTAGTTGCTCGAACATCATGCGATTCCCACTCTCCTTCCGTATCGTACATAGCTTTATACGCTGTCCTGGCGTACTTATCAAACTCGCAGAAGCCGACGCATTCATGCCCTGCCTGTTCCAAGCCTAAGCGGATGCCGCCAACGCCAGAGAAAAAATCTACAAATTGCATTTTCTTTATTCACTTCCCTGTTCCTCTGGCCAGCACCCAGCCTCATATGCATCCTGCGCCTCATCTATTGTTGGCTGTTCACGCTTGCAGTGATACGCATAGTCAAAGGCTTCCTTCTTTATGAGGAACATAACATCAGCTTCTCGCGGCGTTAACTGTTGCAAAGGAAACGGTTCATCCGTGTATCTCTTGCTATGATCTACGGCATTCTCATAAAATTTTTGCGTCACTACCTGCAGCGGCTGCTTGCAGTTCTTGAAGCCCAGCAGCAGCGCCACCAGCTGCATGCCTCTGCCAAAGTTTTTGCTTGTCAGAAAGTTTACCTTGGTAACCATAATGCCAAGCTCTTCGCCGTCTTCGTTGGCCAACGGAAACTCCAACAGTCTACGTGCTATTTCAGGCAGCTCCATCCAGGCACGCATGAAATCTTCATGCGGTTTGTCAATGCGGCTGATTATACTCGCTTCCTCATGTGAGTTAAGCGGAGTGACGGTATAACTTACTTTAATGTTGCCGCCTTTGTATTCAACAAATTTGACGTCATAATCCATTCTTTTTCCTCCTTGTTCTCATCACTCTTATATGCTAAAATAGGGATGTATGGATGCTGGTAACTTCATACATCCCCATGCCGTCTGCGCTTTTTGCAGGCGGCTTTTTATTTTGTTTCGACCGGGACATGCAGGCGCACATTGATTTTTTCCCCGAGATATACCCAGCCGTCTTTCTTGTTGTTATCCTTGCAGACATAAAAAGCAATTTCGCGCCAGTCGCGCTTATCGCCGTATTCATCTTTTAATCTGCAGCAGATTCCTTCCAAAGTGTCTCCTTCTTCCAATACATGGTAAGGTACAACAATCTCAGTTAATTCTGGGCCTTTAACCATCTGATAAGCTGCACTTACCATTCTTCCGGGCCAGTAGTCTAGCAAGCATATTACGGCAAGCAGTAAGCTGCCTAAGGTCAGCAGCCTCAGTTTCCGCAGTTTCCTTCTTCTCATTCTTCACAGCTCCTTTCCCAAAGCGGCGAACTATTCTCAGATAGTCTTCACGCAGCAAGTCGACAAATGTTTCTTCGCCGTTCTCATCGTTCATCAGCTTACCGGCGATAAAGCAGGGACCGAATATAACGTCTACGATATTGCCATTATTGTTCAGCAGAGGGAACAAGGCATCATTATGATATTTGTTCTTGCCGTCTTCGTTGCATATCAGCGTATATTCCGGGCTGTTGCCTTTAGGTTCCAGCGGTACGATCTGTATCTTACCGCCCACCAGCTTCTGCATATTGGCCAAACTAAGCTCAACACGCACGGCCTTTACCGGTTTGCCCGGACGATACCAGACAACAGTTTTTTCATTGGCCATTTTTATATCTCTCCTTAAAGATGAAGCGCAGTGCATAGGCAGTGCTGGCCTTCATTCTTTCATCAGCTTCACGTGCCAACTGTGCCCGGCGTTCACGCATCAGGCGCTCGTATTTCATACTGGCTTCATGCTCTCTGATTGCTGCGTTAGGCTTGTATTTTTTGCAACGCTTCGCATGGTCAATAATCTTATCTTCCAGTTCAGCACACGTCATGCGCTTTGCTTTACACATTTCTTTTCACCCTCTTTATCGCACAAGCCCTGCTTGCGCCCGATTTCCAAGGCCCACTTTGCAAACATATTCACTGCGTAGTCGCTCAGTTCGCCTTCGTTTTCGACTACAATGGTGTAGTCTTCAGGTCTGTTCATAACACTTCGCCCCTTATGCCGTTTTGTTTTCCTGCTTGTCTTCCGCAAGAATAATCATCGCCGTTTGCAGGCCCTTCAGAAAAATGGCGGCTGCTTTCAGGCCATCAATATCAGCCTTTCCCATATCCTCCACTTTTTTGATGGTTTCTTTCTGCTTATCAGTTACAACAATCATTGTGTTACCCTCCTTTAACTATAAATGCTTTGCAGATATTCTTTAATCTGTGCTCTGACTGCATTACTGTTTTTGCCAAAATGGCGTTCAGCGTGGCAGTCATAACAGAGTGTTACGCCTTTGGAAATTTCATCACTCTTCATTGCCCCGCAAGGTTCATGATGGAACTTCTCGTTAGGGTCCACGTACTTACCGCAGATAATGCAGCAGTTGTTGTCCCGCTCGTGGATAGCGGTGTTCAGTTTGCGCAGCTTCTCGCCGTACAGTTTTACCTTTTTGGTTTTCATCATCATCATGGCTTTTACTCGCTTTCCTTCAGCGCCGCATCTGCCTGCTCGCATTCCTTGCAAGCCTGTCCGAATTGAGCCACTACCACCTTATAGACCTTTTTGTAGATTTCAGCTCTTTCTTGCCAAAACTCAACATCTTTATCCATGCCATACTTTGCACATTTCAGCGCATTGCTCTCTGCGGTCGTAACCTTAGTCAGCAGAGCAGCGACAATGGTTGAAATCTCATCATAGCTAAGCTCAAGTTTCATGTTAAATCCTCTTTTCTTCGCTTCACTCCTTTGATTGGCGGCATCGCCATAAGCTCTATCCTCCGAAATTCTTCACTCATCACCTTCACCTGCCTTTCCGATTTTCCTTTTTAGATTTTTTATTTTCCCTTTATGACTATAATATACTCTCATTATCTTTTTGTCAACTTTATTTTATCCTTTTTAGAAGTTTTTTCTTGATTTTTCTGTCTATCCTGCTATAATGGAATAAAGCGAGGTGATTATATGGCTGAAATAAACGAGCGAATAAAAGTGCTACGTGAACATCTAGGATTAACACAAACAGCCTTAGCAGAAAAAATTAATCGTGCCCCAAACACAATCAATCAATACGAAAAAGGCAAAAACATTCCTGATCGTACCATTCTCGACATTTGCAATGCTTTCAATGCTAATGAATTGTGGTTGCGTACCGGAAGCGGCGAAATATTCCGTCAGGAAACTAATGTGGATGTTGAGCTGGCGCACCAGGTTGGACGGCTTATCAAGTCGGACGACGACTTCACAAAACGTCTGGTGTTGGAGTATCTCAAGCTGCCACCAGAACTTAAAACTGCTTTTGAAGAGTTTGTCGACAAGCTTTATCAAGAACACAAAAAAGAGTAAAAGAAAAAGCCCTGAGCGTTAATGCTCAGGGCTTTTCTTGTGCAAAAAAAATAAGCGGCAACTTTCGTTACCGCTGCACCGCTATTCATCTGATATAAGTTCGGTTATGAAGGCATATATAACTTCCAATATATGCTCGTCTTCAATTTTGATGATGGCAGCTAAAATCAATTCCTGCATGACGAGTCCTCCTTCCACGAGGTCCGCGTCTTCAAATCACACTTTTATTGTAGCAGAATCTTGTGTCATAAATTTGCGCTATTTGTAAATTTTAATTGATTTTATTTGCATTTAGTATTATTATGGTGTCAACAGAAGGAGGTGGTGAAGATGCTGATCGGAGATAGATTAAAGCGTCTGCGTCAGAAAAATCACATGACCCAGCCAGAGGTCAGCCGAATGACCGGTATACAGACACCATTATATCAACGATATGAAACGGGCAAGGTACTCAATATACCATATGATAAAATAGAGACTTTAGCCAAAATCTTCGGCGTATCGCCTGCGTACATCGTGGGTTGGGGTCCAGATGAGGCCCCCGAAATCGTTAATATCTTTAATAAACTAAGCGTAAAAAATCAGCAAGCAGTACTGCAGTTAGTACGTGCGCTTGCAGAGTAAACTAAACTTGACTTTTCACCTGAAAAAGCAGTAACAACTTTACTTTTAGAAGTCAAGCTGTTACTGCTTTTTGTATACAAAAGTCAAGCAAGCTATTCGCCTAGCCATCTTTTAGCTCGGCGAAAACCTTTTTCTTCTGCTTCTGCAACAGTCATAGCATAACATTCGCCTTTGCCGCTGATTTTAACTTTATCGTATTGCTGGTCAAATGGCAGATGATAAATCTTTTCGCCGGTACTTCTATTGATATTGCATTTAATGATTGGGTAATCGCCAAGGATCTTATTTTCTGCAACATTTATATTGAGTGATGAAGCAAACTCTGCAGCTGTTTCGGATAATGTCGTTGAGGTTACAAACACCGGCGCTATTGTCCGTTTTTCTAAAGCAGTAAAGAAATCATAGAATGTTGCCCTTGGATGCTGTTCGAGAAAATATTTTAAGGTTGTACCAAATAGCTGGTTGATATGGTTTTCGTGTATCGTCTTTTTCTTAGACCAATATTTACATTGAACAACTAAGGTTTTGCCGTCCCTATGGCAAAGCAGGTCGCGTCCTCTGTCTTCAAATCCGTCTACTATACCTCGATACTCTACAGCGTATCCTTGGGTTTCGTATTTATAGCCGACGTATCTTTCATAGTCACGTCCAATTTCAGCATTAGTTTTAACACGTTTTTTATATCGCTCTAAAGCTAACTGATATTTTTCCTGACTCGTAAGCTGGGTAAATTCATCTTTGGAAAGCCAGAAGCTGGCAGCATCTTTGTTTTCGTCAAAGTCTTCGATGCCGGTTTTATTTAACTCCGGATCTATATAATCATCGTCAGCTTCCGCCAGCCATGGAGCAGCTTGTTCATAATATTGAATAAGATACTCTGCCTTTTTTAGGTCTCTATTTAGGAATTTCTTTTCGTATCTAATTTCGCTAAGAAGTTCCGCTGCTTTCACTGCAGGTATTTTTTTATGAAGAAGATAAGCTTCCCTTAATTCATCTCTTTGAAACTCAAGATCTGAAATATACTGGGCTAACACAGGAATGTCTTTTATCTTTAAATTAAACAGATTTTCTCTTTTGCTTATTTCTTTTTCACGTTCAGAAAGACTATCCTTTTCTTTATTGTGATTATTTATTATGTCATTTTTCTCCTGAAGCAATCGTTTGTAATCTTTTTTACTTTCTTCCCATTGAGTATACAGATTATCATTTTGTGATATGAGATTGTCAATCATTCCATCTTTTTCTTTTGATTTTTCTCGATACCCGTACGCTGCCATTACAGATATCAAAAGCACTGTTATTATAACAAAATCCATACAAAACACCTCATTACTATTTGATCAAAGGAGATGATTTTATGCAAAGAGCAGTAATCTATGCACGCTTTTCCAGCGATATGCAGCGTGAAGAATCCATTGACGCGCAACTCCGCGCCTGCAAAGCGTATGCAAAAAACAAAGGTTACATTGTCGTTGACACATACGTCGACGAAGCAAAGAGTGGCCGCGAAATAACAAAGCGCGACGCTTACAACAAGATGATGGCCGATGCTATGGAAGACAAATTCGACGTAATAATCTTCCATAAGATTGACCGCAATTCCAGAAACGAGCTAAATTATTTTACATTCAAAGATAAGCTCGAACGTCTGGGCATAAGCTATGAATATGCCGCTCAACCCATTGATACCATTTCTCCTGAAGGCCAGGTAATGGAAACTATTATGGTTGGTATGTCGGCTTATTATTCCCGCAACCTCGCAAAAGAAACGAAGAAGGGATTGAACGAAAACGCCTATAAGGCACTCTTTAACGGCGGTTGTCCACCTCTTGGGTATAAGATTGTGGATAAAAAATACGTCATTGACGAAAACGAAGCTGCCGCCGTGCGCCTTATTTTTGAGCTATACCTTGCAGGCAAAGGGTATGCCGAAATCTGCCGTGTGCTAGATAGCAAAGGCTTCACCACTAAAGGAGGCAAGCCGTTCGGCAAAAACAGTCTGTATGATATTCTCGGCAATGAGAAATACATAGGCACGTACACATTCAACAAAATTCCTAAAGGCAAAGGGAAACGTAATATGCACTCTCAAAAAAGGCCCGATGATTATATCTCTATTGAAAACGCTCTGCCCGCAATTATCAGCAAAGAAGACTTCTTCATCGTACAAGCAAAACGCGAACGCAACCGCTGCCACGCCGCCAAATATACAGCCAAACATGATTACCTGCTTTCCGGTAAAGTATTCTGCGGCGAGTGTGGAAGTGCTATGGTTGGTCATCGTGTGCGCCAGCGTTATTATTATTATGGCTGCACGCGCAAAGAACAGACTCCTACTTCAAAGTGTCAGCAACGCATGATCCGTGCCGAAGTATTAGAGCACTGGGTAATGCAGATATTAGAGCGCGTTGTCTTTACTGTGTCCGGTATGCGCAGGATAGCCGATGCCATTGCCAAAGGCTACCAAGAAGAAGAATCCCGACATGCTGCAGAACAAGAAGCTCTTGCAAAACGTAAAGCCGCTGCCGAAAAGAAATTGAACAATATCTATAAAATTTTTGAAGAAGGCGAAGCAGACGAGTTTGACCGCCAACGGCTGAACCAGATTAAGGTGGAGCTGAGAGAAATCAATAAATCTATTTGTGAAGCTTCTGTGAAATCCGTAGAAAGTCTGGATAATAAAAAAATAGTCGCCTTTTTGACGACTATTAAAAGTGAAATTTTTGTGAAGAACAATATGGACTACGCCAAACGTGCGATAGACCTCCTCGTAACTAATGTAACTGTTACTGGAACTGTGATAAAAGTTACACTCTCTACACAAAATGTTTGCGCATATCTGGTGCCGCGGACCGGAATCGAACCGGTACGGGTATCACTACCCGAGGGATTTTAAGTCCCTTGCGTCTGCCAGTTCCGCCACCGCGGCAGACATAACTAGTTAACACCTTTTAAGAAATAAAAATGGAGGCGACACCCAGAATCGAACTGGGGATAAAGGTTTTGCAGACCTCTGCCTTACCGCTTGGCTATGTCGCCTTAAAAGGTGGAGCGGAAAACGAGATTCGAACTCGCGACCCCCTCCTTGGCAAGGAGGTGCTCTACCACTGAGCTATTTCCGCAATATGGTGCCTCAGCACAGAATCGAACTGTGGACACAAGGATTTTCAGTCCTTTGCTCTACCAACTGAGCTACCGAGGCATGATTGGCGACCCGGATGGGACTCGAACCCACGACCTCCGCCGTGACAGGGCGGCATTCTAACCAACTGAACCACCGGGCCAATCAACTACGAATTATATTATACAGGCTTGACCTTGTTTTGTCAACAGCTTTTTATACTTTTTTTAAATTTTCCAATGTAGCCATTAAATTTGCTTCCATATGCACCTGCAACGCCTGCAGCTTATCCTCTGCCGGCACGTTGCCCAGCACGTCAAAAGCGTCTGTGGTCAAGGGCAGATGATTCTTGCGCATTTCCGCAAACAGCTCATCACGGAAAATATTATAGGAAAAGTATATCTGATTGCCATGCTTAAAATCAGTATAATCCAAAAAGATAAAGGAACCGTTGATATAAGGCAAGGGATTATCAGGCGTAATATACAGCTCATAATCACCTACTTGATTCGGCAGCGTGCGCCAGTAGTCCCACTGCTCAAAGTGCAGCGCTTTTGCTTCATACGGCAGCGCATGCACGGTTTTCTTGTCCATGCTGGCCAAAATATCCGGCAGGCTCTTGCGCATCATATCGGCAAAGTGCTCGCGGTCACGGCAGAAGAAGCGCACGTCGCGAAACGTATGCAGGCCTACGGTTTTTACCGGCACATAGTCAAAGGTTTCTTTTGTATAAGTCAAATCAAGACGACAGTGCGACGCTTCGTGCACATAGGCTGCAATATTCAAAATCTGTCCGTCGATGCCGGAGCCCGGCACAAGGGTATAATCACCGATTGCAGCAGGCAGATTGCGCACAAAGTCCCAATCCTTAAGACCTGCTTCTATTTCTTTGATATCAGGCTGTCCCATCTCAACCTCCGCACTTTTCCAGCAGCTTGCCGATTTTGCTGTAAATCCTTACTGCATTGTTATAAAATACATCCTCGTGATAGCATTCGGGAACAACGTGGCTGATCATCCAGATATACAGGGGAATATTTACAAGCGGCCAGTCACTGCCATACATGATTTTTTCATAATTGCCAAGATAATTCAGCCAGGTATGCAGCTGACGCAAAAAGCCACGCTGTCTTTCGAGCAGCATCAGCGGTTTAGGATTGCCCTCCACCAGACCGGAAAGGTCAATACATACGTTGGCGTTCTTGCAGGCCACCTCCGCCGCATCGGCAAACCACGGGCAACCGCAGTGCGCTATGACAAAGGTAACGTCGGGAAACGCCACTGCCGCTTCATCAACAGTCAGCGGATGCGAGTATTTCAATAAACCGCTGGGCCAGGCTGTATCGCCTGTGTGAATTGCAACAGGCACATTATAGGCACGTGCCAGCTCAAACAGCGGCCAATGCCTTTTATCGTTGACATAGACAGCATTATAACCGGGATAGAGCTTAATGCCCAGACAATGCGGGTCCTTAATGAAGCGTTCAAATTCCTGCGCTGTTTTTTCCGCATTTGCTTCGGTTATAGCCTCGCTGTTTACACCCATGCAATAACCAATGTTCTGCGGCTGATTGTAATGCTCCTCGTCAAAAGGCGCTGCAAGGTCAATCATGCGCGGTGTGACACCGCCGTATTTCAAAGACGTATAATTAGTGTTGCCCATAGCTACGGAAAAAACGATATTGTTTTCTTCGCATATTTTCTGCCAGCAAGCCGCTGTATTTTCATAACCTGCATTGGCTGCAACCTGCACAAAACCATCAACATTGTAATAATGCATATGGGCATCAATAATCTTCATTTGTAACCCCTCTTTATTTTAAAACACGTATCGTTATTCTTCTTCCTCTTTAGGCAGAATGATATTTAACACCATAGCCACGATAAAAACTACGGCTACACAGTTTTCTGCAAAAACATTCTTAATCAGATCCGGGAAAATCTTAAAAATTGCCGGTGTCTGAGTAAAACCGATACCGATGCTTAGTGCCAGAGAAGCAATCGTTACATTACGGGAATTGTAGCCGCAGTTGGCAATCATCTGCACGCCGCTGACTACGATAGAACCGAACATCATCAAGGTGCAACCGCCCAAAACAGCCTCCGGCAGAGATGCCAGAAGCACGCCCAGCGCCGGGAACAGACCTGCCATAATCATAATAACAGCGCCTGTCATGATAGCAAAACGGTTAACAACCTTCGTCATAGCAATCAGGCCTACGTTCTGGCTGAAGGAGGTAATCGGCAGGCAACCGAAAACAGAGGACAGGCTGCTTACCAGACCATCGCAGACGATAGAACCGGAAATCTCTTTTTCTTTAACATCACGGCGCAGACCGATAGCAGTCATTGCGGAGGTATCACCAATGGTTTCGGTAGCGGAAACCAGGAAGATCAAAAAGAATGCAAAAATTGCATCAGGATGGAATTCCATGGTAAAAGGCATCAGCTGAGGAATAGCAATCAGCTTAACCTCAGCGAGCTTGCTCATGTTTACCATGCCCATAAAATAAGCAACTACATAGCCGACAATCAAACCAAAAAGCACGGAAAGCTGCTTGTAAAAGGATTTGGCGAAAATATTGTAGGCAATGCAGCTTACCAAAGTAATCGTGCCTACAATAATATAAGGAGCATCACCGAAGTTCGGGTTACCGAAGCCGCCGCCGAAGGAGTTAGCACCTACCGCCAGCAAAGAGAAACCGATGGAGGTAACAACGGTAGCAGCAACAATCGGCGGAATCAGACGGCGCCAATATTTTGCTCCCAGGCCTAAAAAGCCTTCCAGCAAGCCGCCAACCAGTACCGCACCCATAACGCCGCCGTAACCGTACTTAGCGCCGATAACGCAGGCGATAGATACGAAAGTAAAACTAATGCCCATAACGATAGGCAACCCGCTGCCCACGCGCCATATTGGATAAAGTTGAATCAGCGTGCCGATGCCTGCTACCAGCATTGCCGACTGCACCAGCGCACCGCTCTGCTCTACCGGCATTTTTACCACGCCGGCTACAATCAGAATCGGAGCGATATTCGCTACGAACATCGCCAGAATATGCTGCAGGCCGAAGGGAATCGCTTTGCTTACAGATATTTTCCCGTCTAAGTCGTATATCGGATCACTATATTGTTTTTCGCTCATTACGCTTCCTCATGTCTGAACACTACTGTGTTGGTTTTTGCATCCATCTTATCAATAATAGCTAAGGAATGCAGGTTGTATCCGGCTTTGCGCAGCTTGTCGCCGCCGCCCTGGAAGCCTTTTTCTACAGCAACGCCAACGCCTTCAACTGTAGCGCCGGACTGACGTACAATATCGATAAGTCCTTCCAGTGCACAACCGTTAGCCAGAAAGTCATCAATAATCAGCACATGGTCTGTTTTGGACAGGAATCTTTTGGAAACAACAACGTCGTTTGTTTTGCTATGGGTATAGGAATAAATTTGAGTGAAGTAAACATCCTTATCCATATTGCTGCCGCTGGATTTCTTGGCAAACACTACCGGAACGCCAAAATACATTGCCGCAACGCAGGCAATACCGATACCGGAGGCTTCAATAGTCAGGATTTTAGTAATATTCCTGTCTGCAAACAAGCGCTTTAATTCTTTACCAAGCTCCGCAACAAACGGCACATCAATCTGATGATTTAAAAAGCTGTCAACCTTCAGGACATTACCGCTTTTGATAACACCGTCATTAACAATTTTTTCTTCCAATAATTTCATCGTCAAGCCCTCCATAAATTGTTTTTTTAACTGCTGCTACGAACATGTCAGCAATAAATTTGCTTTTTAAGTATAAAGATTATTTTATCACACTGACAATCTATGGTAAAGTGATTTTCTGCTTCCGCAGAGATATTTTTACCTTAATCTACCACCAGTGCGACTTCGCTGCCTGTCCCCTGTTGGCCGCATTTTTTCCTGACGAGAATTTTTTTGTCTATCATTTCCTGCAAATCATGTACATGTGAAATTATGCCTACAAGGCGATGGCCTTCACTGAGGCCCTGCAGCGTAGCAATAGCCTGCTGCAGACTGCTGTCATCCAGCGAGCCGAAGCCTTCGTCGACAAACATCGTATCCAGCTGAATGCCACCTGCGCAGGACTGCACCTCATCCGCCAGCCCCAGCGCCAACGCCAGCGATGCCATGAACGATTCGCCACCGCTTAAGGTTTTGACGCTGCGCAGATTACCGCTGTAATAATCCTTGACCTCCAAATCGAGGCCTGTTTTGCTGTTGCCTGTCTTGCTGTCCGCATCCTGCATTTTATCACGGCACAGCTCGTACTGGCCGCGGCTCATGTGCAACAGCCTTACATTGGCACGCTGCAGAATTTTATCGAAGTAGTGCATCTGCACATAGGTTTCCAGATTAACGCGTTTTTTGCCGGTCAAGGTTCCGTTCAGCGTTGCGGAAAGGCTGTTGATCAAGCTGTATTCCGCTTCGCAGGCTGCCCTGCGCGCTTCGTAGCCGCTGACCTCCTGCTTAATACGCTGATTGTTTTTGATGGCGGCATACAATCGCTTATCCTGCAGCTCCAGCTCACGCTGCTGCGCCAACAGCTTTTCATGCTCCTGCTGCAGCTCCTGTTCATCAACATCCTTCAGCAGCTCATTCTGCTCGGCGAGCTGCTTTTTCAGCTCCTGCAGTTGTCCTTCGGCACCTGCCATCTGCTGCCTTAAGTTTTGTGCCGCAGCCTCCGCCTGCTTGTCGGCAGCCTTCTGCTGCTCCAAAGTTTTCGCCAGCTTACGGTATTGCTCCACCTTTTCCTGCAAAAAGCCCATCTTCAGGCGCAGGGCCGTAATCTTATTGTTAACATCCTTCAGCTCTGCCTGCGCTCTTTCGGCAATCAGCTTCAAATCATCACAGCCAAGCAGCTCCACGCCCTTGCCTAGCAGCAAGGTTTTGTCCAGCTCCAGATGTTCCTTTAAAGCTTTGCCTTCACCTATAAGACCATCCCTTATCTTCTGAGCAGCCTCAGCTTTAGCGCGCGCCTGCTCAACATCATTTTCGGTAGGTGCGTCCTGCGCCAGCTGCACAGGCTGCGGATGCTCGCAGGAACCGCAAACCGGGCAGGGCTTGCCGGGTTTCAGCTTATCGTGTGCCAAAAGTCCCGCCTGCGCGCCCAAAAATCTGTCAAAGCAAGCGTCGCTCAGCTCATTAAGATGATTGAAATTATCGCAGGCCTGCTTATATTCCTGACGCTTCTGCAGAAGTGCAACCTCCTGACTTTGGTAACGCTGCTGCATTTCCTGTAATTGCCGCAGCTCCCTTTGGCGTGCAGCCAGCTGCTGCCTTTCTGTTTGCATCTGTGCCAGCTCCACCTCGCCCTTTTGCGCTTCACTGACCTCTGCCTCAAGCTTTTGCAGAGCCTCCTGTCTTTGCACTGCTGCAGCTGCTTCCTGCTCCAGTTGCTTTTGCATGCCTGCTATTCTCACTTCTGTCGTCTGCATATATTTTTCAAGCTGCTGCTTTTTATCAATAGCGCTCAGGCTGTCCTGCAGCGCAGTCAGATTTTTCGTCACAATAGCCACCGCTGCCGCCACCTGCTGCTGTTCCTTTTCGTCAAGAGCAATAATTGTGTCAACCAAGGCCAGTACTTCTTCAACACAGCCTTCATAGTGACGCAAAGCAAAGCTCTGCAGCTGCTCCGTATATGCGGGATAAATGCAGCTGATGCCGCTTAACGCCTGCTCGCTTCGGCGCTGCTGCTCGGCAAATTCATTACGCTTGGCCGCAGCATCCTGCTTCAGCTTATCCTGCAGCTGCTGGAAGAAGTATGTATGAAATAAATCACGGAAGATTTTACTGCGCTCATCCGTATTGGTATCCAAAAATTTGCGGAACTGTCCCTGAGCAATCATCGTAATCTGCGTAAACTGCTTGTGATCAAGCCCCAACAGCTCCACGATGCTTTTATCTACCTCCGACATTCTCGTTACCGGAACACGGTCATCGGGATAGTACAGCTCGGCGCCGGCCTTCTCCTTCGTCATACCGGTGCCGCGCTTCGCCGGACGGCGGTACTCCGGGTTGCGTTTTACCCTGTAGCACTTGCCTCGGAAGGAAAACTCCAGCTCCACAAACGTCGGCGTATCGGTGTCCGCATATTGGCTGCGCAGCATGTTGGCATCACGCACACCGCCGCTCGTCTGTCCGTACAGGGCATAGGAAACAGCATCGAAAATCACAGTTTTACCGGCACCTGTATCGCCGGTAATCAGGTACAACCCCTGCTCTCCGAGCTTGGAAAAATCTATAACGGTTTGGCCTGCATACGGACCAAACGCACTCATAACCAGCTTCAGCGGTCTCATAATACGTCACCTCCCATTTCCGAAAGCAAATTAGTAAGATACTGCTTCTGCTCCTCGCTCAGTTTTTGATTGTTCTGCAGACGATAAAAATCATCAATAAGCTCTAACGGTGTTTTCTCTACCAAATCTTCCGTTATTTCCAGTTCTGCATTCGCCTGCGTGCGCTTATTGTCATAATCAAGCTGCAGCAAATTCTTATATACAGTCTGCAGGCGTTGCATAGCATTAGTTACATCGTTTTCATCCGTAAGCGTCAGATAATAAAAATCCTGCAGGAAGCCATTTTCATCCATCGGAAACATGGCATAATTCGGTCTTGCCATTAAATTCTCAAAGGTATCCTTTAAATAGCGCACCTCACGCAACGGCGTCAGCGGCAGCTGCGTAACCTTCATATTGCCTTTTTCGGCAAGCTCCACCAGCGTCACGGATTTTTGCTGCTGCCATTCGCTGAAGGAATATTTCAGCGGTGTACCGCAATAGCGGATGCGCTCGTTGCCGCCGACGTTTTGAGGATTATGGATATGCCCCAAAGCCACATAATCAAAAGCAGCAAAAACCTCCGCACCGATATTATCCAATCCGCCCACATTAACAGCCTCGCTGCCTGCGGTAACAGCACCGGTGACAAACTGATGCGCAACAAGCACATTGCGCTCGTCCTGTGCCAACTGCAGCTGCGACACAGCATATTTTACCGCATCATGGTAGCCTGTAATCTCAGCTTCAACCTCCTCCGGTGCCCAATGCTTTACAACAGCAGGCTTCAAAAACGGCAGCAGGAAAATATTCACCTTGCCGAATTCGTCCTCCAGCACAAGCTTCTGCTCCTCACCGTTGTAGCTGCCCGCAAAATGAATGCCGCTGCCGCTCATCAGCTGCGCGCCGAACGCCAAGCGCTCCGCCGAATCATGGTTGCCGCTGATGATGCACACAGGCACCTTAAGCTCCGCCAACTGATTGAGAAAATCATCAAACAAAACGACAGCTTCTGCCGGCGGCACCGGTTTATCATAAATATCTCCGGCAATCAGTACGCAATCAGGCTGCTTGGCGCAAATCATCTGTACAATACGTTGTAAAATATATTTTTGGTCCTCATAAAGAGAAAATTCATTGAGTTTTTTTCCTAAATGCAGATCCGACAAATGTAAAAGCTTCATGCTATCACTCCCTGTCACGAATATTTATTCACTGTTATTTAATCGTTGTATTATCTTGATTTTATCATGCTAAAGCATATGCGTCAATCTATACTTCAAACAAACGTTGCCGGTCCTCTAAAACTTTCTGGAAAAATTTCTACTTTTTTTCAAAAAAGTACTTGACCAACTGCTATCTATCTGCTATAATCATTATTGTTCTGATGAGCGTGCTCAAAAAGAACTGCTACTCCGGGATGGTGTAATGGTAGCACAAGTGACTCTGGATCATTCGGTCTGGGTTCGAGTCCTAGTCCCGGAGCCAAATGGCGCTATGGTCAAGCGGCTAAGACGTCGCCCTCTCAAGGCGAAATCAAGGGTTCGATTCCCTTTAGCGCTACCAGAAGTTAACGCTGATGCTTATGCATCAGCGTTTTTTATTGTTTAAATGTAAACCAAACCTAAACCGCATCTTGTTGTGCGGTTTTTTTGTGCGCAGAAAGAAGAAAATCAGTTAAAAAGTTATATATATGCTAGTTGGTCATTATAAAGAAGGTTAATTCCTATTTATTCTGCGCATAAAATTTTTAAAAGCCTAATGACCATTATTCACGTAACAATATTTACGCTATTCATTAGGCTTTTAGTATTCTTTTTTGATTCTAAATTGCAATAAGAAGCTGCACACTTTTTGAAAATTAAGATGCATAGATCT
>ERZ791840.575-NODE-575-length-23663-cov-4.067901_pt1 | contig 23663 bp, 17 predicted proteins | sample MGYA00510291_ERZ791840 | MGnify/ENA primary metagenome ERZ791840 (study PRJEB30046, sample SAMN00715256) | human gut metagenome | study: EMG produced TPA metagenomics assembly of the A metagenome-wide association study of gut microbiota in type 2... | reverse complement strand
TGGGAGATGCAGATGCTGGATTGTCGCCGGTGTTTGAAGCTTTGGAAAAGAGTATGATTCCGATCAAGATTTTCCGTCCGACTCATGTGAACCGCAGAAAAGGTCTTCTGGAAGAGGGGTATCAGTTGCTTGAAAAGGGTGGATACATCGATCTCACCTGTGGCATCAGTGAGGACTTTTGTCCGGGCGGATGCATTTTAGAAGCAAAAGAAAAGGGAATCCCGACAGAGCATATTACCATCAGCTCCGACGGACACGGAAGCTGGTCAAAATACAGAGAAGACGGAAGCCTGTTGGAAATCGGTGTTTCCTCAGTAGATGCGCTGCGGGAAGAACTTCTGTATATGGTACATGAGCTTGATATGAAGCTGGAAGATGTACTTCCATATATGACATCACATGTAGCGGAGGCACTGGGATTGCAGGGTAAGAAAGGGACAATACAAAAAGGAGCCGATGCAGATCTGCTTTTGTGGGACAATGACCTGAAGCTTGACAGTTATATTGCAGGTGGAAAAATCTTTATGCAAAAAGAAAAAATCATTTGCAAGGGGACCTATGAAAAATAGGAATTGAATAAAGTACAACGTTAGCCTGTTAAAATATTCCCTTGCGGAAATGCCGGAAAAGCCTTAAAATAAAGGAATCATGTGTATACAGAAAGGAATATGCTTTATGGAAAAAGGGACTATTTTTAAATTTCATAACGATCTGGATACAGACCAGATCATCGCATCCCAGTATCTGTTGCTGCCGAATCTTGAGGAGATGAAGAGCCACGCATTTGAATCTCTGGATCCGGATTTTGCACAGAAGGTAAAACCGGGAGATTTCGTGGTCGGAGGAGAGAACTTTGGATGTGGATCTTCCAGAGAGCAGGCTCCGGGTGTGTTAAAAGCGTTAGGTGTAAAAGCTGTTATCGCAAAATCATTTGCAAGAATTTTTTATAGAAATGCTATCAATATCGGACTTCCTGCTATTGTCTGTAAAGACCTTCCGGATGAAGTAAAGACCGGAGATCAGATGGAGCTTCATATGCTGGAAGGAACCGCTGAGGCAAATGGAAAGGTTTATTCCTGCACAAAACTGCCGGAATATATGCAGAATATTTTGAATCAGGGCGGACTTATTGCGTCTCTGAACCGTGAGGAGGAATAGACGATGGGAATGACAATTGCTGAAAAGATCATTGCAGCGGCAGCCGGTGTGGAAAGCGTAAAGCCGGGTGACATCCATACAGTAGAACTGGATCGTCTGATGAGTAATGACGGAACTACACATCTTACCGTTGATATGTATAATAATAAATTAAAAAATCCACATATTGCAGATACAGGCAAGCTGGTATTTATCGTAGATCATAACGTACCGTCTGACTGTCCGAAGACAGCCGCATCCCAGAAGAAGATGCGTGATTTTGCAAAGGCAAACCACATTGATTTCTGGGAAGGGAAAGGTGTATGCCACCAGATTATGATGGAAAATTATGTTCGTCCGGGAGAACTGATCTTTGGTGCAGACAGCCATACCTGTTCTTACGGTGCACTTGGTGCATTCGGAACCGGTGTTGGATGTACAGACTTCCTTTACGGTATGGTAACAGGAACTTCCTGGGTAATGGTACCGGAGACTGTGAAATTCAACCTGGTTGGAAAGCTGCCGGAAGGTGTATATGCGAGAGATCTGATCCTCACCATCATCGGTGAAGTCGGAGCCAACGGATGTAACTATCAGGTGATGGAATTTACCGGAGAGGGCGCGAAGACTCTGATAATCAGTGACCGTATCGCACTTTGCAATATGGCAGTAGAAGCCGGAGCTAAGACCGGTATTTTTGAAGTTGATGATGTGGCAATGGAATATTTAAAAGAGCATGGACGCGAGCCAAAGGCTGTATATCACAGCGATCCGGATGCGCATTATGTAAGAGAATATACATTTGACTTATCCAAGGTAGAGCCGGTTGTTGCAAAACCGGATTTTGTAGACAATCTTGCGCCGGCAAAAGACGTGCGCGGTATCAAGATTGATGAGGCATTCCTTGGATCCTGCAACAACGGACGTATCGAAGATCTCCGTGTAGGCGCACAGGTTATCAAAGGAAAGAAAGTATCTGAAAAAGTAAGATTCCTTGTTGTTCCGGCAAGTCAGACTATTTACAGACAGGCTCTGGAAGAAGGACTGATCGACATCTTCATGGATGCAGGTGCGATCGTGATGAACCCGAACTGTAGTGTATGCTGGGGAAGCTGCCAGGGCGTAATCGGTGAAAATGAAGTCCTGATCAGTACAGGAACCCGCAATTTTAAGGGACGTGCAGGACATCCGAGTTCCAAGGTATATCTTGGATCGGCTGCAACCGTTACAGCATCTGCCATTGCCGGAGAAATTGCACTGGCAAGTGATGTGTAAGAGACGAAATTACGTTTGACGAGGTGACATAAGATGGATAAATTTACAGGACGTGTATGGGTTCTTGGAGATGACATTGATACCGATATCATCATTCCAACTGAATACCTTGCACTCAAGACAATCGATGATATGAAGCAGTATGGCTTTTCTCCTCTTCGTCCGGAACTTGCCGGACAGATCCAGAAGGGGGATATCATTGTAGCAGGAAAGAACTTTGGTTGCGGTTCGTCAAGAGAACAGGCACCGGAGATCATCAAGGCAATGGGTGTGCAGTGTGTGATCGCCAAATCATTTGCAAGGATCTTTTTCCGTAATTCGATCAACAACGGACTTCTTCTGATTGAACAGCCGGATCTTTATGATGATATGAAAGAGGGCGACGAGATCACGGTAGTGATGAATGAGCATGTGGATTATAATGGCAAGGAATATCCGATTGCTTCTCTGCCGGAGAATCTGATGAGCATTATTCAGGCTGGCGGTCTGGTAAAAGCCATGCGCAAGCTGAATGGACTGGATTAACCGGAAAGGAGAAGAAAATGGGCGAGACGATTATTGAAAAAATTATCAGACACAATACAGGAAAAGCCGTAAAGCCGGGAGACATTGTGACGGTTAACGTTGACCGCGTGATGATCCATGATATTTTCATCCCCTTTGTGGCAGAAAAATTTGAAGAAATGGGATTTACGAAACTGCATGATCCGGACAAGGTTGTTCTGATCTATGATCATCTGGTTCCGGCAAGTCAGCAGGATGATACCAGACATTTTCGTACCGGAGATGCATTTGCAGATAAATACGGACTTACACATGTACATAGAAGTGATGGAATCTGTCATCAGCTTATGACAGAAGCAGGTTATGTTAAACCGGGAGATATTGCATTCGGGACCGACAGCCATACCACAACTTATGGATGTGTTGGAGCATTCTCATCCGGTATCGGTTATACCGAGATGGCAAGTATCCTTGGAACCGGAACGATGTGGATCAAGGTGCCGGAGACGATCAAAGTTGTGATCGATGGTGAACTTCCGGAAAATGTCATGTCAAAGGATATCATCTTACGACTGATCGGTGATTTGAGAGCAGACGGTGCGACTTACAGAGCACTTGAATTTGCCGGAAGCACCATTGAAAATATGACAGTTGCAAGTCGTATGACAATGGCAAACATGGCAATCGAAGCAGGTGCAAAATGCGCACTTTTCACACCGGATGAGAAAACTGCCGAGTATTGCAATATTGAATTAAATGATTATCAGAAGAGTCTGGTTGGTGATCCGGATGCAACTTATATGAGAACGATCACTTATAAAGCAGAGGACTTTGTACCGGTTATGGCCCTTCCGTCACAGGTTGACAAGATCAGAAATGTATCCGAGGTAGAAGGAACTGAGATCGATCAGGTATTTATCGGCTCTTGCACAAACGGACGTCTGGAGGATCTTCAGGCAGCAGCAGAAGTGTTAAAGGGCAAAAAAGTTGCGGATTTTGTAAAACTGATCGTGACTCCGGCGAGCCGTAAGATCTACAAACAGGCAGCAGATATGGGAATCCTTACGACTTTATCTGAGGCAGGTGCGATCATTACCCATCCGGGTTGCGGACTTTGCTGTGGACGTACCGGAGGAATTCTGTCAGACGGAGAACGTGTGGTTGCAACCAACAACCGTAACTTCCTTGGACGTATGGGAACTTCTAAGGTTGAGATTTATCTGGCATCTCCGAGAACAGCGGCAAGCTGTGCGATGGCTGGAAAGATTGTAAGTCCTGAGTAGATTTTGCGTGATGCCTGGAACGCGCAGACAGAGAAACGGTCTGTGCGGCGTGAGACAGATTATCTGGAAGATATCACTGGAAAGAAAATTGTGTCGTGAGTGGGTACGGCAGAATGGAGTATGGTATGAAGAAAATAGGATTTATCGGTGTTGGCATCATGGGGAAATCTATGGTGCGCAACCTTATGAAAGCAGGGTATGAGCTGCATATCTATGCAAGAACCAGATCAAAGGTTGAAGATGTGATCAGCGAGGGTGCAATTTTCCATGAATCTATCAAAGAATGTGTACCTGGATGTGATGCAGTGATCACCATCGTTGGTTTTCCGAGAGATGTGGAAGAGGTTTACTTCGATGAAGGCGGTATTCTGGAAAATGCAGATCCGGGAACCTATCTGATCGATATGACAACTACAAGCCCGATGCTTGCAGAAAAGATTTCAAAAGAGGGCACAGAAAAAGGATTCCATGTGCTGGATGCGCCTGTAACAGGTGGGGATACCGGAGCAAAAAACGCTACATTATCCATCCTTGTCGGCGGCGAGAAAGAAGATTATGAAGCTTGTATGGAGCTTTTCAAAGCAATGGGAACAAACATCAATTATCAGGGAAAAGCCGGATGTGGACAGCATGCAAAGCTTGCTAATCAGATTATGATCGCCGGTGCCTTAAGTGGTGTATGTGAGGCCTTTTCCTATGCGCAGGCCAAAGGACTGGATCTGAATGTCCTTTTTGATTCGGTCTCTACCGGGGCAGCAGGAAGCAAACAGTTGGATGCTTTCGGACCGAAGATCATTGCCGGAGATTATGCACCGGGATTCTTTATGAAGCATTTCATCAAGGATATGAAGCTTGCGCTGACTGAGGCAAATATGAGCGGACTGAGTCTTGAGGTGCTGAGTCTGGTACTGTCAAATTATGAAGAGTTGGCACAGGAAGGGCTTGGAGATCTTGGGACACAGGCGCTGATCAAGTATTATGATGTGCAGGATGTAGAAGAATAATTGTATGTGATTTAGGGAGCTGTTTTGCAGCTCCCTGATATTTTGTGTTTCATAAACAGTAACGAGAAAACCCGCTGATCTTTCGACCAGCGGGTTTTCTTGTGCTTTTATTTAATTTCTAAAGGAATGAGAGTAAAGTGCGGCAATCGGGGTAACCCGATTGCGCTTACTTTATGAGGGGGGAGATAGTTGTTTATCAACTATCTGACTCTTAGTATACAGATAAATTGTGTTCAAAATATGTCTATATCATAAAAGAAAAAGAAAATTTCTTAAGGAAAAATGAACTATCGATTAAGGAATATTGATTAGAGTACAATAAAAAAATCATTGCGAAAGTACTTTCAAATGTAATCAGATTCTTTTTACATCGTTGCAACTGCGGTAGTTTAATGGTATACTGGACATATTGCAAAAGTAGAAAATGGCAGCAGAAGCTGTCGGCAATGTTTACAAGGCTCATTGGGGTTATGTGAAATATATAAGAGAGTAATACGGAGGAACAGAACAGATGGATTTGGTAACAGTAAGAGAATTATACAGAAACAGAGAGGAATATCTGGATAAAGAAGTGACCATCGGGGGATGGGTGCGCAGTATCCGTGATTCTAAGACATTTGGATTTATCGTTGTAAATGATGGATCTTTCTTTGAAAACCTTCAGGTAGTATATCATGATAATATGGAGAACTTTGGCGAGATTTCCAAGCTGAATGTTGGTGCGGCAATCATTGTAAAAGGAACACTTGTCGCAACACCACAGGCAAAGCAGCCATTTGAGATCCAGGCAACAGAAGTTGTTGTAGAAGGTACCTCTGCACCGGATTATCCGCTTCAGAAAAAACGTCACAGCTTTGAATATTTAAGAAGTATTGCACATCTTCGTCCAAGAACCAATACTTTCCAGGCAGTGTTCAGAGTACGCTCACTGACTGCTTACGCAATCCACAAATTCTTCCAGGAAAGAGGATTCGTATATGTACATACACCGCTGATCACAGGAAGTGACTGCGAGGGTGCAGGAGAAATGTTCCAGGTAACAACACTGGATATGAACAATGTGCCGAAAAATGCAGACGGAACTGTTGATTATTCCAAAGATTTCTTTGGAAAAGAGACAAACCTTACCGTAAGCGGACAGCTGAACGGTGAAACTTATGCACAGGCATTCCGCAACATTTACACATTCGGACCGACATTCCGTGCGGAGAATTCCAACACCACACGTCATGCCGCCGAGTTCTGGATGATCGAGCCGGAAATCGCATTTGCAGATCTGGAAGATGACATGATCCTTGCAGAAAACATGCTGAAATATGTTATCCGCTACGTGATGGAAAACGCTCCGGAAGAGATGAATTTCTTCAATTCTTTCGTAGACAAAGGACTGATCGACCGTCTGAACAACGTTGTAAATTCTGATTTCGCAAGAGTTACTTACACAGAAGCAATCGAAATCCTTGAAAAGCACAATGACAAATTTGAATACAAAGTATCATGGGGAGCAGATCTGCAGACAGAGCATGAACGTTATCTGACAGAAGAGATCTACAAACGTCCGGTATTCGTTACCGATTATCCGAAGGAGATCAAAGCTTTTTACATGAAGATGAATGATGATAACAAGACCGTAGCAGCAGTTGACTGTCTGGTTCCTGGAATCGGTGAGATCATCGGAGGAAGCCAGAGAGAGGACGACTACGATAAGCTTGTTGCAAGAATGAAAGAGCTTGGACTTAAGGAAGAAGATTACGGATTCTATCTGGATCTGAGAAAGTACGGATCTACAAGACATGCAGGATTCGGACTTGGATTTGAGAGATGCATCATGTATCTTACAGGAATGTCCAACATTCGTGACGTAATTCCGTTCCCAAGAACTGTGAATAACTGCGAACTGTAAAAAAGAAGAATGAAGAAAAAGGGGACCGGGAACTGCATCAAAAGGGTGTGTTTTCCGGTCCGCTGTTTTATAACGCAAATCTTTCTATATACGGAAAGGAAAAGTGAAATATGAATATTTTAGTTGTAGATGATGAAAAAGAAATTGCGGATGTCGTAGAATTATATCTGCAAAATGAATACCATGTTTTGAAATTTTACACAGGGCAGGAAGCATTGGAATGTATTGAGAAGACAAATGTGGATCTGGCGATCCTGGATGTGATGCTGCCGGATATTGACGGTTTCACGATTCTGAGAAAGATCCGTGAGAAATACACATTTCCGGTGATTATGTTGACCGCGAAGACGGAGTACCGGGACAAAATCACCGGGCTTACGATGGGGGCTGACGACTATATTCCGAAACCATTCAACCCGCTGGAGCTGGTAGCGAGAGTGAAAGCACAGATGCGCAGATACACGCAGTACAACGATGGTAAGAAAAGTGATTCTGAGAATATCATTGATTTTGCAGGACTCTTGTTAAATAAAGAATCCCATGAATGCATCTATAATGAGCAGTCTCTTCCGCTGACACCGACGGAATTTGAGATTCTGTGGATTCTTTGTGAGAATCGCGGAAAGGTGATCAGCTCACAAAGATTATTTGAAGAGGTCTGGCATGAAGAGTATCTGAAGAACAGCAACAATACGGTGATGGTACATATCCGGCATCTGCGTGAGAAATTGAGTAAACCGACTGGAAAATCAGATCTTATCAAGACTGTCTGGGGAGTGGGATACAAAATTGAAGAATAATTACAGAAAATTAAAACTGAGCATATTGCTTCAGACGGTTTTTATTACGGCCCTGACGGTGCTGGTTGGCAGATTTATTCTGGAGTATTTTATCGATGGTATTTATAATGACAGCTTTGCCAATGGCTTTTTGCGAATATTGGAAGCTTTTCATGTGAGTGAAGAGACCGCAACATCTTTGTATTGGCAGTGGATCGGCAATAATAAAGTGTTCTTTATGATCCTCGGTTTTTTACTTTTATTTTCGTTGTTTTTTTATGTGGCACTTTCAAAAATGACGCGTTATCTGGAACAGGTAGAAGATGGGATTGAAAATATTATTTCTGCGTCTGACCAGCCAATCCGGCTGATTACGGAGTTAAAACCAATCGAGGATCGTCTCAATGAGATTAAAGAGACATTAAGGAGTCAGGAGGAAGAGGCAGAAAAGCTTGAGCAGAGGAAAAATGATGTCCTGCTTTTTCTGGCACATGATTTAAAAACACCGCTTACTTCTGTGGTAGCGTATCTGAGTATGCTGGATTCTCATCCAGAGATGCCGGCAGAGGAGCGCGCCAAATATACGCAGATATCTCTGGAGAAGGCGAATCGATTGGGGGATCTTTTGAAAGAGTTTTTTGAAAGTATAAAGTTGAATCTGCAGGATATTGAACTGGATAAGGTGGATATTGATCTGACCATGATGCTGGAACAGATTGCAGACGAACTCTATGGAGTACTTCAGGAGAAGATGCTGACCTGCAAGGTGGAAGCAGAGGAAGAGATCCTGATCGAGGGAGATCCGGATAAGCTTGCCAGGGTTTTTGATAATATTCTGCGAAATGCCATAGCATACTGCCGGGAGAAAAGTGTGCTTCTGATCCAGGCTGCCAAGGAGGAGAACCAGGTAAGAATCTGTTTTGAAAATGAAGGAGATACGATACCGGAAGAGAGCCTGAAGAGGATCTTTGATAAATTTTATCGCGCGGATGCGTCGAGATCCAGCAGTACCGGAGGAGCAGGGCTGGGGCTTGCCATTGCAAAAGAGATTGTAGAGCTGCACAAGGGACAGATCATTGCCGAGAGCAGTGGGGGAAAGACACGTTTTATCGTGACACTTCCCCTTAAAGGAGGAGTAGAAAGTAATGAAATTCATACACACAGCGGACATTCATCTGGGGGCAGAGCCGGACGCAGGAAGTTCTTACACAGCAAAGCGACCGGAAGAACTGTGGAATAGCTTTGAGCGTCTTTTAAATATCTGTGAAGAAGAACGGACAGACCTTCTTCTGATCGCAGGGGATCTGTTTCATAGACAGCCGCTTTTAAGAGAGCTGAAGGAACTGGATTATTTATTTTCCAGATTGACACATACACAGGTCGTGCTGATGGCGGGCAACCATGATTACCTGAAAAGTACGTCCTATTACCGGAATTATAAATGGCAGGGACCGGTGCACATGTTTTTGTCTCAGAAACCTACCTGTATGGAATTTAAAGAGCTTGGGGTCCGCATATACGGACTCAGCTATGAGGAACGGGAGATCACAGAAACGCTTTATGAGAAAATCCTTCCGGAAAAAAGAGGAATAGCCTCCATCCTTCTGGCCCATGGCGGCGATGAAAAGCATATCCCGTTCCGAAAGAACGAATTACTGAAGCTGGGATATGATTATATTGCTCTTGGGCACATTCATCTTCCGGCAGAGCTTGCAAAGGACCGGATGTATTACGCAGGATCTCTAGAGCCTACAGATAAAAATGACACCGGGAAGCATGGTTATATCAAAGGGGAGATTAAAAATGGAAGAACCCGGACGGAATTTATTCCTTTTGCATCCAGAGAATATGTGCATATGGAAGTAGAAGCAGGAAGAGAGATGACCGGACGGGAAATGAAAGAAAAAATAGCCCTTGCCATACGGGAAAGAGGTATACAGAACATTTATAAAATCATTCTGCGGGGATTTCGGGATCCGGATATGATCTATGATACCGACCGGATGGATTCCTATGGAAATATTGTCGAAATCCTGGATGAAACAAAGCCGGCATATGATTATGAAAAGTTGAAAAAACAAAATGCAGGAAATCTTCTGGGCTGGTACATAGAAAGTTTTGCAGAAGCAAAGGATGACAGTGTGGAGGCAATTGCATTGGCTGAGGGAGTACAGGCAATGCTGGAGGCAAAGGGGAGCAAATTATGAAGATAACAGAACTGATCCTGAAGAATTTCGGTAAGTTCACGAATAAGCAGATCCTGCTTACGGATGGGATCAATATTATTTACGGAGAAAACGAATCGGGAAAAACAACGCTGCATACCTTTCTGAAGGGAATGCTTTTTGGAATGGAAAGAAAGCGCGGGCGTGCCGCCGCAACAGATACATTCCGTACCTATGAGCCTTGGGAGAATCCAAACTTTTATGCGGGAATCCTGCGGTTTACCTGTGGCGGTCGAAAATTCCTGCTGGAGCGAAATTTCGATCGGTATGCGAAAGGCGGCTCTCTGATCTGTGAAGATGATGGAGAAGAATTGTCACTTGAGCATGGGGATCTGGAAATTCTGTTAGGTGGTATGACAGAAAGTGATTATGAAAATACAGTTTCGATAGGACAGCTCCGGGTACAGACCGGAGAAATACTGGCGGCGGAGCTGAAGAATTATGCGGCAAATTATTATGCAACCGGGAACAGCGAGATTGACCTCGAAGGGGCGCTTGCCCTTTTAAAAGAGCGGAAGAAAGAGCTGGAAAAAGAAGAACGTGAAAAGAGGCAGCTGATCAGCGAAAAGAAAGAGCGGGCAGAGATGGAGGCATCCTATGTCTGGCGGGATCTGCATCAGTTAGAAAATGAAGCGGAACAGCTGAAAAGAAGCTGTGAAGAGAAACGCAGAGAATGGGAAAGCTGGGTAAATGAAGATAAAAAGCGGAAGAAACGGGAAGAGGCAGCAGGATATTTTGCCGGGTGGAGGATTCATCCACTGGAGGCAGTGAGTATGCTGGGGGCATTTTTTGTGACTTTTCTGCTTTTTCATAAGCCGTGGAATTTTCTTGTGGCAATCGTGGTGGCACTGGCTGAAGGGCTGTATGTCTGGAATTGTCTGAAAGATGGAAAGAAGAAAAAGAAAGCCAGATTACAGGAGATAAAAGAACAGGGCATTTCTCTCAAGGCAGATTATGAGAGGCAGAAAGGAAAGCTTGCAAAAGTACAGGAAACCTATCATGAAAAAGAAGTGTTGTATGAAAATCTGCAGGAACGAGTCGGCGAGTTCGATGAGATGAACAGTGAAGAGATAGAGCGATTAAAAAACAAGCAGGGTGTTGAACTTGCTATGGAACAGTTGACCAGACTTGCCGCACAGATGCAGAGCCGGACAAGCGATCTTATGAATACAGAAGTATCTGCAGTCATGGATGCCATCACAGATGGAAAATATAACAGACTCTGGGTAGACGAAAATCTGCATGTGCAGCTTATGAGTAATGGGAAAAAGATATCCATGGATCAGGTGAGCCGGGGAACCCTGGAGCAGATCTATTTTGCAATCCGGATGGCGGCTACAAAAATTCTCCACGAGGAAGAATGCCCGATAATCCTGGATGATGCATTTGGCTATTATGATGACAGGAGACTTATCCAGACACTTCGCTGGCTGAAAGACAGTAAGCGGCAGGTGATCATATTCAGCTGCCAGAAGAGAGAGATGGAAATGCTGGAAAAGATGGGGTGTGGATATCATAAGATAATGTTGTAAAGAAAGAGGAGGAAGATTTTATGATTCGGCTTCAGGATATTGCAGAAATGGCAGGTGTCAGCCGTACTACGGTATCTAATGTTATAAATGGCAATACCAAAAGAGTTTCCCAGAAAACGATTGATAAAATCACGACTATTCTTAAAGAACAGAACTATGTTCCGCATATGGGTTCCGTGATGCTTTCCGGCCATGGTTCCAGAATTATAGGTGTAGTACTCGGATTTTCTTATGCCCATGGTATGCAGTCACTTCAGGATCCATTTGTGGGAGAACTGATCGGAACGATTCAGATGGAAACGGAAGAAAATGGATATTATGTTATGCTTATTGGCGGTGAAAGTATTCAGAATGTAGTGGATATTGCCTCAAAATGGAATGTAGAGGGATTGCTTATCCTTGGCTACAATGAAGAACAGTATCGCAGGCTTTCGCGCAGATTAAACAAGAAAATGATTCTGATCGATGCTTATCCGGAAGGTGCTTATACCTTCCAGAATGTCGGTATAGATGATTATTCGGGAGGGTATCAGATTGGAGAATACCTGTATTCCTGTGGATATAAGAAAGCATTGTTTGTTGCGGAAACGGAGAGAGACAGTGATTACTATCGGTGGATGGGATTCAAACAGGCGATGGAAAAATCGGGGGGATTCTGCAGTCGCTCCCGATATATAGTTATTCCGGGCGAAAAAAGATTGCGTCTCAGAAAATACAGAGAACTTCTCCCACGTTTTCTCGAAGCAAAAGCACTTGCTTTTTCTTCGGATTATAATGCGATGGAAGCGATAAATTTCTTTCTTGACGAAGGAATCATGGTTCCGGATCAGATTTCTGTTACAGGATATGATGACAGTGTCTATGCGAGCATGGTTCGACCGAAACTGACAACGGTTCATCAGGATGTTCCGCAAAAGGCACATGTAGCGCTGACGCGTCTGCTGAAATTGATTCAGGGAGAGACACTGGACGAATTAAATATAAAAAATCCAGTCTATCTGGTAAAGAGGGATTCTGTCAGGGAATGACAGGATCCTTTTTTCGACTTTGCATGTATACAGGTAAGCCGGTGGAATGGTCTGGTTGTTTTTGTGCAGACTGTATAAAAACAGGAAATAAACTTTGTTGTCTTTTATAGTTTCGCGAGAAACCTCTTGATTTTGCTAAGATGTATGGGGTATCATGAATAGTGTTATTACAGGAGCGGTTAAATAATACTAAACAATTATAAACGAGGAGATTTGGCATGGAGAAAAAATGGTGGAAAGAAAGTGTAGTATATCAGATATATCCAAAGAGTTTTAAAGACAGTAACGGTGATGGTGTGGGAGATATCAGAGGAATCATACAGAAACTGGATTACCTCAAAGAACTTGGGGTAAATGTATTGTGGATTTCTCCGATGCTGGAATCACCTCAGGACGATAATGGTTACGATATTTCTGATTACCGCAGAATTTATGAAGAATATGGAACGATGGAGGATTACGAGGAATTGTTGTGTGAAGCACACAAAAGATCCATCAGGATTCTGATGGATCTCGTAGTCAACCATACTTCAGATGAACATAACTGGTTTATTGAAAGCAGAAAATCAAAAGATAATCCATATCGTGATTATTATATCTGGAAAGATCCGGTAAACGGAAAAGAACCTAATAACTGGGGCGGAGTATTTGGCGGTTCTGCATGGGAATATGATCCGCAAACTCAGATGTATTATCTGCATCTGTTTTCAAAAAAACAGCCGGATCTCAATTGGGAAAATGAAAAAGTACGCCAGGAAGTTTATGACATGATGAAATTCTGGTGTGAAAAAGGAATCGATGGCTTCCGAATGGATGTTATCAGTATGATTTCCAAAGATCAGAGATTTCCGGACGGAGAAATGAATAACGGTCTTTATGGGGACTTTGGACCATATTGTGTACATGGTCCAAGGATCCACGAATTCCTTCAGGAAATGAATCAAAAAGTTCTTTCAAAATATGATATCATGACAGTCGGTGAGACCGCAGGAGTCACAATAGAAGAAGCACAGAAATATGCGGGTGATGACCGAAATGAATTGAACATGGTATTCCAATTCGAGCATGTGGAGAGTGGATGCGGAGATTATGGAAAGTGGACGACTGCAAAATATGACTTCAAAGAGTTCAAAAGTATCATGATCAAATGGCAGGAAGAACTTCAGGGTAAGGCGTGGAACAGTTTGTTTTTAGGTAATCATGATCAACCGAGGAGTGTCAGCCGTTTTGGAAATGACAATCCGGTATACAGAGAAACCTCTGCAAAAATGCTGGCTACCTGTATTCATATGATGCAGGGAACGCCATATGTATATCAGGGTGAAGAGCTTGGTATGACAAACATTTACTTTGACAAACTGGAAGATTACCGTGATATTGAAAGTATTAATTACTTTGAAGAGTTTACGGAATCAGGTCTTATGACTCCGGAACACATGATGAAATGTCTGATGCTGAGAAGCCGTGACAATGCGAGAACTCCGATGCAGTGGGACGACAGTAAACAGGCTGGATTCACAGAGGGCGAGCCGTGGATCAAAGTGAATCCGAACTACAAGAAGATCAATGCAGCACAGCAGCTTGAAGATCCGGATTCTGTTTTCCACTACTATCAGAAACTGATCCGATTGCGTAAAGAAAAAGACATTATTGTTTATGGTGAATTTGAACCTCTTTACCGTGAGGATGAACAGATTTTTGCTTACACAAGAAAACAGGATCAGGAAAAGCTTTTGACTGTCTGCAACTTCAGCGATAAGAATGCAGAAGTAGAAGTGCCGGAAGAATTTAAAGGCGCAGAGTGTCTGATCACAAACCTTGGAAGAAAAGAATTTGAAGGAAAAATTGTTCTGAATCCATATGAAGCATTTGTACTATATTATAAACACTAGGTGATAAAGAAATGATTAGAAAATATAGATATGGAACTCCGTTTGATACGGAGGCACTGACTGAAAAGATTGAAACAACTAAGGGCGTTCTCCCGTATGGAGAGGTCAGTCAGGAGGAAGGATTTGTTTTTACTTATATCATGGATGAAGATGATATTGTCTATGGTCTGGGTGAAGCCAATCGTGGAATCAACAAGAGAGGGTACTGTTATATCAGTAATTGTACAGATGATCCGGTACACACAGAGGACAAGCGTTCTTTGTACGGAGCGCACAACTTTATTGTTGTGAGCGGAAAGAGGACGTTTGGATTGTTTTTCGACTATCCCTCAAAACTGACCTTTGATATTGGATATGACAGAGAGGATACCCTTAAGGTATCTTGCGAAAATGCTGACTTGGATATCTACGTGCTTGAAGGTGAGAATGCTTATGATATTGTAAAACAGTTCCGCCATGTGATCGGGCGCAGCTATATCCCACCGAAGTTTGCCTTTGGTTTCGGACAGAGCCGCTGGGGTTATACGACGAAAGAAGATTTCCGTACTGTCGCAAAAGGATATCGGGAGAATCATATTCCGATCGACATGATTTACATGGATATTGACTATATGCAGTCATTTAAAGATTTCACAGTGAGTGAAGAGAATTTCCCGGATTTTCCGGAATTTGTACAGGAAATGAATGACCAGAGTATTCGCCTGATTCCGATCATTGATGCCGGTGTCAAGGTTGAGCCGGGATATGAGATTTACGAGGAAGGTGTCAAAAACAACTATTTCTGCAAGAGAGAAGACGGAAGTGATTTCGTTGCAGCTGTATGGCCGGGAGATACCCATTTTCCGGATATGCTGAATCCGGAAGCCAGAAAATGGTTCGGGGACAAATATCGTTTTCTGATCGAACAGGGAATAGAAGGTTTCTGGAATGATATGAACGAGCCTGCGATCTTTTATTCTTCCGAAGGCCTTGCAGAGGCAAGAGAACTTGCCGGAGAGTTTGCAAAGGATACCGAAGGCAAGACCCATCCCTGGGAAATGCAGGACAAGATGCTCAGTATTGCGAATAATCCGGAAGACTATAAAAGATTTTATCACAATGTGGATGGCAAAAAGATCCGCCATGACAAAGTACATAATCTTTTTGGCTATAATATGACAAGAGCGGCCGGAGAAGCGTTTGAACGCATTGATCCGGAAAAACGTTTTCTGATGTTTTCCAGATCTTCTTACATCGGAATGCATCGTTATGGCGGAATTTGGACCGGAGATAATAAATCCTGGTGGTCACATATCCTTCTTAACCTGAAGATGCTGCCGTCTCTGAACATGTGTGGTTTCCTGTATACAGGTGCTGACCTTGGAGGTTTTGGTGCTGATACAACAAGAGAATTGCTGCTACGTTTTCTCGCACTTGGTGTATTTACACCACTGATGCGTAATCATTCGGCGACGGGGACAAGAGAGCAGGAGTGTTATCAATTCGAAAATATCGAGGATTTCCGTGCTGTCATTAACACCAGATATCGTCTTGTGCCGTATCTGTACAGCGAGTATATGAAAGCTGCGCTGAGTGATGATATGTATTTTAAGCCTTTAGGGTTTGTTTATCCGGATGACAAGAGAGCAATCCGCGTAGAGGATCAGCTGATGCTCGGAAACGAGATCATGATCGCTCCGGTTTACGAGCAGAACGCAAGAGGACGTTATGTTTATCTGCCGGAGGAAATGAAATTTATCAAGTTCCTGCCGGATGGAAGCATTTCGGAAGAGATTCTCGCGAAAGGTATCCATTATGTAGATGTGGCATCAAATGAAGTACCGCTCTTCATTCGAAATGGTAAATGTATCCCGGTTGCAGAAGCGGCAGAGTGTGTGAAGGATATTGATACCGAACATCTGCAGCTTATCGGATATAAAAACAGCAGTTATACCATGTATGAGGATGATGGGATCCGCAAAGATTACGATAAAAAAGAGAATTACCGAGTATTCACAAATTAACGTTTAAGAGTAAAAAAATACTGCTTAGATATCAGAAAATGATATTCAAGCAGTATTTTTTGTCATATAGCGGAAAAATTTCGCTCGTATAAATTAATCGATCGCTTCCCCTTTTTTATATTTCTCAACTACATTCTGGATACGTTCGCTTGGATCAAGGATGCTGCTGATAGAAGCATCATGGTTCAGTGTATCGATCACCAGTGCGATGTACTTGCTCATGTCGCAGTTGATGTAGTAAGGACGGCTGAGCAGTTCCGGTGTCTGATAGATCAGGTTTGTTGTGAGGATTCCGCTGATCAGTCCTTCTTCGTAAGCCTGGTCGAATTTTTCCATACCGTTTGTGAAAAGTCCGAAGGTTGCAGCAGCGTAGATACGTTTTGCTTTACGCATCTTGAGCTGGCGTGCTACATCGAGGATACTGTCACCTGACGAAATCATATCATCGAGGATGATTACGTCTTTTCCTTCTACGGAAGAGCCAAGGAATTCGTGTGCTACGATCGGGTTACGTCCGTCTACGATGGTTGTGTAGTCACGGCGTTTGTAGAACATACCCATGTCGAGTCCGAGTACGTTGGCAAAGTAGATTGCACGTCCGGTTGCACCTTCATCCGGGCTGATCGCCATCATATGGTCAGCATCGATCTGAAGATCCGGTACATGCTTTAAAAGTCCTTTTACGAACTGGTAAGTCGGACGGATCGTCTCAAATCCGTTCAGCGGGATCGCATTCTGGACACGTGGGTCGTGTGCATCGAAAGTGATGATATTGTCAACACCCATGCGGACAAGCTCCTGCAGACCAAGTGCACAGTCCAGTGATTCACGGCCGCTTCTCTTGTGTTGGCGGCTTTCATACAGGAAAGGCATAATGACGTTCAGACGACGTGCTTTTCCTCCTACAGCGGCGATGACACGCTTCAGGTTCTGGAAATGGTCGTCCGGTGACATATGGTTGGTATTGCCGCTGAGCGAATAAGTCAGGCTGTAGTTGCAGACATCGACCATCAGATAAAGGTCTTTTCCTCGTACAGACTCATTGATAATACCTTTGGCTTCACCAGATCCAAAACGCGGTACCTTTGCGTTGATCAGATAGTTCGGCTTTTCGTAGCCGTTGAAAACAAGATTGTCTTTCTGGAAACGAGTCTCTTCCTTTCTCCATTTTACGAGATAGTCATTGACTTTATTTCCCATCTCTTCACAGCCGTCTACAGCAATAATGCCGAGAGAGCCAACTGGAATATTATCCAGAATTCGTTCACTTCGATGTAACATCAGTGTTCCTCCCTGTACATAAGTTTCTTTTGAATGCGGATATCATCACCGGCAAGGCGAAGTATCTTATAATGGTTGCTTATCCGGGAAAATGTACGTTCTGTATAGTTCGTCTTGATTTCCTCCAGAGTAAGATTAGTAGAAATGATCGTGGATTTCCTGTTCAGGATCCGATCATTTAAACACACAAAAAGCTGAGAAACGACAAAGTCTGTATTTCGTTCGGTTCCCAGGTCATCAATGATCAGCAGATCACACTGGTGGATCTGCTCATATAAAAGACAGCTCTCATCATTCCGGGTCAGTGCTTTTTCAAGGAGCGCATCGAAAAATTCAGAGGCAGTCAGGTAAAGAACAGAATGCAGAGAATCCATCACTTCTTTTGCAATGCAGTGACTGAGAAATGTCTTCCCAATACCAGTATTCCCAAAAAGGAGCAGATTACCATGTTCGGTATCAAAATTGTGGATGAAATTCATACATTCCTGATAAGCCCGCGTTGCAAGCTCGCGGGAATTCTGACCGGAAAGCCGGTCTCTATAATTGGATGAATAATAATCAAAATTAAAATGTTCAAAATTTTCCTGTTCGAGAAGCCCTTTTAAGTTGGACTGGGTGTAGAACAGATCAATAATCGCTTTTAAAAAGCAATGGCACTTTTTCGTGCCGACATAGCCGGTATCCTGACAGTCCGGACATTCAAAATGCTGTTCCAGATAGTCTTCCGGGAATCCGGCGTCGGAAAGGAGTCGGCGGCGTCTGTCAGAAAGAGACCGGATATCTTCCTTCAAAGAAGTGAGGGCAGTGTCATCGCCTGCGAGCAGCTTTTTCGCCTGATCAAGACTGGCAGAAGAAATAGAGGCATCAATCGATGCAAGCTCCGGAACCTTCTGGCAGGCACGCTCGTAGTGAAGATTCGCGAGGTCGCGGCTCTTCGCTCTTTTTTCTTCATATACGCGCATCAGCGCATTGTATTGTGAATTAGTTAACGGCACAGTGTTCCCCTTTCTTAGTTACTGCGTAATAATTTTTTGGTAAGCTCGTCCATATTGTAAGAACGTTCTTCAAAATTACGGAATTTGGAAGGCTGCTGGGCAGAAGGTGTACGGTTTTGCCCCGAAGGAGTTTTCCTTCGGTCTTTTTCCTGCTCAAAGGCAGAATCAAGACGCTCAACATCTGCCAGTGTACGAACGTTGCCCGTCTTCCAGTTTTCGAGAATCTTGTCAGTATATTCAAAACTTGGCTGGTGGATCGCACTGATGGTGCGGTTGCATGCTTCCAGAATGAGATCCAGTTCGAAATTCCCATCCTCCAGCCATTTGCGGATATAATCCAGTTCGGCAGATGCAGGTCCCCGCCCTTTGATGCCAAATGCATTCAGGATAGAATAGCAGGTTTTGTTGTAAAATGCAGAGGAATTACGTGCCTGATCGACGGTTGTAATATGTTCATCTGCCCATGAAAGTGCTACTTTCTGAATGTAATGCATGCTCTTATGTCCGTTCTCCACACAGTATTCGATCAGATACTCGATCAGGTCTGCGGAAAAACCAAGGGAATCATAAAAGTAGGTAATCGCATCAACATCGGTACGGGATAAGGTTTTGCCAAGATATTGTTCAGCAATAAAAAGAATCTGCTTTAATTCTCTTCTTGCAGCAAGGGAACGTCTTGATGCAGGAAGATTCTGACCGGCAGCTTTGTCTGAAACAGTGGTATTTCCATCAGACTGCGCGACCGGAGATTTTTCATGAACGGAAGCAGACTGTGCGGAAGGTGTATGGAAAGCCGCTTTGACAGGTGTCTGATGAGTTGGTGCTTTTCCGATACAGATTCCGGCGAGTTCATTTGTTTCGTCATATTCGAGAGAAAGAATTCCTTCTTTTTCCCAGTATTTGAGTGCGCGCAGGATATCGCCTTCGGTATTCTCCAGAAGGTCTGCCATCTGCGGGATATCCGGAAGCTGCTCCGGGATATTCTGATAACGGAGAAGAAGAAGATAGACTTTTACATATTCTCCGTTCGCAGATACCATATAATGATCGATAAAGTCATTCTCCACGATCGTTATGTTATTGTGGGAATGATTGCGCAAAATAAGTGCACTCATAATTTCCGCTTCCTTTCTTTTCTGACTTTGTTCATTATAACATCATCCCAGATTGTAAAAAAGAATTTTCTGACGGAAATTTTTGTTATCACAGATAAAATTTCGCAAATATTGGAGAAAATCAGGCTTTTAACAGGTCTTCTCCAATGGTTACAACATCTCCGGCACCCATTGTGATCAGAAGATCGCCAGGCTGGCAATGGGTGGTGACGAACTCTTCGATGGCTGCAAAGCTTGGCAGATAAGTTGCGTCACATCCATGTTCTTTGACTGCATCTGCAAGCTGTGCAGAAGAGATGCCTAAAGTATCTGTCTCACGCGCTGCATAGATGTCAGCAAGGATTACATGGTCTGCATGTGCGAGTGCTTCAGCAAATTCTGAGAATAATGCTTTTGTACGTGTATAAGTATGTGGCTGGAAAATACACCACAGCTTTTTATGTGGATAATGTGCAGCACTTTTCAGCGTTGCAGCAATCTCTGTCGGATGGTGTGCGTAATCATCAATGATGGTCACTCCGCCGACTTCACCTTTGTATTCAAAACGGCGGTCTGTTCCGTGGAAGGAAGCAAGACCTGTCTGGATCGTCTCCGCAGGAACACCAAGAATATCGGCAACTGCGATTGCCGCAAGTGCGTTATATACGTTGTGCTCACCGCCAACTGCAAGAGCGAGATGTGCAACATTCTGTCCGTTTTTTACGACATCGAAAGAGGCATTGCCCTGTTCGTTATAAGTAATATTGGCTGCACTGTAATCCAGGGAAGCTTCTTTGCCAAAAGTGATAACACGACAGGAAAGATCGGAGGTGATCTCTTCAATTTTATCAATATCTCCGTTGATGACGAGAGTTCCGTTTTCCGGAAGAAGCTTAGCAAAAAGGTGGAAAGAATTACGGATATCGTCCAGGTCTTTAAAAAAGTCCAGGTGATCCGCATCCACATTCAGAATAATACCGATTTTCGGGAAAAAGTGCAGGAAACTGTTGGTATATTCGCATGCTTCCGTAATAAAAAGGTCAGGTCCGCCGACACGGATATTGCCTTCGATCGCTTTCAGGATACCGCCGACAGAGATTGTCGGATCCAGGTCTGCTGCAAGAGCAATATGAGAAAGCATAGAGGTTGTGGTTGTCTTACCGTGTGTACCGGATATAGCAACCGGTGTCTTATAGTTAGTCATAAGCTGACCGAGTAATTCTGCTCTGGATAACATCGGAAGATTCTGACGCTTTGCTTCTGCAAATTCTTCGTTGTCTTCGTGGATCGCTGCGGTATAAACTACAAGGTCGATACCGTCTATAATATTGGAAGCTTTCTGACCGTAAAATACGGTTGCACCATTCTGAGACAGATGATCCGTAAGTGCCGATTCTTTGTTATCGGATCCGGATACTGTGAAGCCTTCTTCAAGAAGGATCTCAGCGAGTCCACTCATACTGATGCCGCCAATTCCGATGAAGTGGATATGGCAAGGCTGATTAAAATCAATTTTATACATAATGACACTTCCTGTTCTGTGAATTTGTTTCATAGTATTTGACTTACGTGCATAATTATAACATAGATAGGTCAAAAACCAAACCTTTTCTTTTTGTGATATTTCTATAAAAAAGATAGGTAAACAGAAATATTTTTGTAAAATATGTTCACTATATGTATGTAATATGTTATAATGAAAAAACCAGAATTACTGAGAAGGGGTGAAGACATGATAAAAAAGGAAATGATAGCAATGCTATTGGCAGGAGGACAGGGCAGCAGACTTGGCGTCCTGACTGCAAAAGTTGCTAAACCGGCTGTTGCATTTGGCGGCAAATACAGGATCATTGATTTTCCGCTGAGTAACTGTATCAACTCAGGAATCGATACAGTCGGTGTCCTGACCCAGTATCAACCACTCAGGCTTAATACACATATTGGAATTGGTATTCCGTGGGATCTGGACCGGAATATCGGAGGGGTGTCAATTCTTCCGCCGTATGAGAAGAGTACAAGCAGCGAATGGTATACAGGAACGGCGAATGCAATTTATCAGAATCTGGAGTATATGGAGACATTTAATCCGGATTATGTACTGATCTTATCAGGAGATCATATTTACAAGATGGATTACGAGGTCATGTTGGATTTTCACAAGGAGAATCATGCAGATGTGACGATCGCGGCAATGCCGGTTCCGATCGAAGAAGCAAGTCGTTTCGGAATCGTAATTACCGATGAAGACAAGAGAATCACCGAGTTTGAGGAGAAGCCGGCGAATCCGCGGAGCAATCTTGCGTCCATGGGAATTTATATTTTCAGCTGGCCGGTGCTCAAAGAGGCACTGATCAAGATGAAAGATCAGCCGGGATGTGATTTCGGAAAGCATATCATTCCGTACTGTCATGAAAAGAAGCAGAGACTGTTTGCATATGAATATAATGGTTACTGGAAGGATGTCGGTACATTGAGTTCTTACTGGGAAGCTAATATGGAACTGATCGACATTATTCCTGAATTTAATCTTTATGAGGAATTCTGGAAAATTTATACGAATAATTCAATTATACCGCCACAGTATATCTCAAAAGAAGCTGTGATCGACAGAAGCATCATTGGCGACGGAGCTGAGATATACGGCGAGATACATAACTGTGTGATCGGCGCAGGTGTTGTTGTTGGACAAGGCTGCGTGATCCGGGATTCGATTATCATGCAGGATGTTGCGATAGGAAATGACTGTGTGATCGACAAAGCGATCATTGCGGAGAATGTTAAGGTTGGAGATAATGTAACCCTTGGAATCGGCAATGAAGCACCGAACAAGCTCAGGTCTGATATCTACAATTCCGGACTGGTTACGATCGGTGAGAATTCTGTGATTCCGGCAGGAGTACAGATTGGAAAGAATACTGCGATCAGCGGTATTACCGTGAAGGAGGATTATGTACAGGGTGCTCTTGAAAGCGGCGGAGTATTGATAAAGGCGGGTGACAGATCATGAGAGCAGTTGGAATCATTTTAGCAGGCGGTAACAACAACAAGATGCGGGAGCTTACACAGAGGCGTGCAGTGGCAGCGATGCCGATCGCAGGAAGCTACCGGGCAATTGATTTTGCACTCAGCAATATGTCCAATTCGCACATCCAGAAGGTAGCAGTGCTTACTCAGTATAATGCACGTTCACTGAATGAACATCTGAATTCTTCCAAGTGGTGGGATTTCGGACGTAAGCAGGGTGGTCTTTATGTATTTACACCGACGATCACCGCAGACAATGGCTACTGGTATCGTGGAACGGCAGATGCGATCTATCAGAACCTGGATTTCCTGAAGAGGTGCCATGAACCTTATGTGATCATCACATCCGGTGATGCGGTTTACAAGATGGATTATAACAAAGTACTGGAATACCACATTGCCAAGAAAGCAGATATCACTGTGGTATGCCGGGATCTGGATCAGGGCGAGGATGCAACCCGTTTTGGCATCCTGAAGATGAATGAAAATATGCGGATCGAAGATTTTGAGGAAAAACCGATGCTGGCGACCTCCAGCATGATCTCCTGCGGTATCTATGTAATCCGCCGCCGTCAGCTCATCGAACTTCTGGAGCGCTGTGCAGCAGAGGATCGGTATGATTTTGTTACCGATATTTTAGTCAGATATAAGAACCTCAAACGCATTTACGCGTATAAGTTAGGAACTTACTGGAGCAACATCGC
>ERZ791840.572-NODE-572-length-23744-cov-8.455570_pt1 | contig 23744 bp, 18 predicted proteins | sample MGYA00510291_ERZ791840 | MGnify/ENA primary metagenome ERZ791840 (study PRJEB30046, sample SAMN00715256) | human gut metagenome | study: EMG produced TPA metagenomics assembly of the A metagenome-wide association study of gut microbiota in type 2... | reverse complement strand
AAGAAGATTTGATAATTATTACAAGCGGCGCATCAACCGTATATACCCTACGGTTATAATGTGGGCGTTGTTGTCCTCTGCATTTTTTAATCGACACTCCGATATGAGCGACATAATTGTAAATGGTGGAGGATGGTTTGTAACATGCATCATGATTTATTATGTCATACTGCATCTTATTCGTAAGTTTGCTTTTAATCATCTTAAGATTGTATTAGGCATATCGTTGTTGGTCTCATTAGTGTGGTATCTTGTTATAGACAAACCAGTTGGTTATAATATGTATGGAGCCACTTATTTTAAGTGGTGCCATTATTTCTCATTCATGTTGCTTGGAGCGATTATGGGTGTGCATAAGTGCATTGGTAAGGTTTCTTTCTTGAAAGATTCTTTATTCTTGATAGGGTGTGTTGTCTTGTTTTATAGCATATTGCTTCTTGGCAGAAAGGTTCCTTTGATACATGAACTGCAGGTCGTTTCTTTGGCACCTCTCATGGGGGTAACGTTCTATTTTTATAAGATGTGCAATTCTGACCAGCTGAAAACTTTGTATCAGTCAAAATGGATTGGTCCTGTCATGAAGACTATCTCAGGATTGTGTTTAGAGGTGTATCTCGTTCAAAGTGTTCTATTTACAGACAGATTCAACAGCTGGTTCCCTTTCAATATTTTCATAATGTTTGTAGTCATCTTAATAGTTGCATACGTATTAAGATGTCTTGCAAGATGGTTCTCGCAAACATTTAGAGATAGTGATTATGAGTGGAAGGCAATATTTAAACTATACTAAATAAATTATTAGGATGTCCAGTTCTGTGTCCCTATTTTTAAGTATCAAAAAATAACCATCTAAATCATTGATAATCATTCGCTAATTTGACTATAATCTTGTGAGAATCTACATCTGAACTTTTTGATGTTAATATTGTCTCATGTTTTACGTTTAATTTGCTAATTCTTAATGCTTTTAAGTTGTTAAAACGTAATCAAAAACGAGAATATGGAACTGGACATCCACCTATTTATGTAGGTAAATATTGTCCTGCACATTATATATAATGAAGGAACCCATAAATTTGATATAAACAGCGAGAAAGATTTGACGGAACTCCTAAATGGTATGAACCAAAGATATTATACCACAGAGATTGATGGGGAGAAGAGGCTCGCTAATTCTATAACTGTAGTTGAAGATTAAATCCTATGAAACCAAGAGTATTAGTTGTAGCCACGAGTAGAAAGACTCGTGGTGGTATTACTTCAGTAGTGAAAGCTCATGAGACTGGTGAGCAATGGAATAAATTTCATTGTCGGTGGATTCAGACGCATCGAGATGGTCCGGTATGGAGGAAATTGTGGTATCTTGTTACTGCACTTATTGAATATATGGTGTTGCTGCCGTGGTATGATATTGTGCATATCCATGTGGCAACAACACAGTCGGCAAGGAGAAAGAAATTGTTTTTTGTGTTAGCTAAGTTGTTGCACAAGAAGACAATTTTGCATTTCCATCCTTCAAATGAGAAATTCCTTTACGAACCTAACAATCAACAACTTTATCGTAATCTCTTTTCTCGTGCCGACTTGGTGTTGGTGCTTTCCGAACAATGGCGCAGATGGATAAAGGATGCTTTGGGATTGACAGAGCATATAGAAGTGTTGTATAATCCTTGTCCTAATGTGGAGCAAAAGCCAGAGTTGAAGCAAAAGGAGATTTTGTTTGCTGGCACGGTGATCGCTCGCAAGGGCTATGCTGACTTGATTCGGGGCTTTGCCAAGATTACGACCAAGCATATAGATTGGAAGGTGGTGATTGCTGGCAATGGCGAAATAGATAAGGCTAAAGCTATTGCCAAAGAGTGTGGCATCGAGAAACAAGTGGAGTTTTTGGGTTGGGTGAGTGGCGAAGCAAAAGCCCTTGCATTCCAGCGTGCATCCATCTATTGTCTTGCCAGCGATGGTGAAGGATTCCCTATGGGGGTGCTGGATGCCTGGGCTTATGGTATTCCATGCGTGGTGACTCCTGTAGGTGGTTTGCCAGACATCGTGGTTGATGGAGAGAATGCATTGGTTTTCCCTGTTGGCAATGTTGATGTATTGGCAAGGCAACTGGAAAGAATGATTAGTGATGATGGACTTCGTGAAAAGATTGCAGATGCCTCTTTAGAGTTGGCACATACGACATTCAATGTCAAGAATCTTAATCGTGCTCTTGAGGATATTTACACTAAACTGTTAATGCGATAAGAACACACCGCGAAAGATGAAATACAACAAAGAACATTGCAACATTCTCGGGTGCAACCATAGCATATATAAAAACTATATGTGCAAGGAGCATTATTACTTTTATTTGACAGATGATAAATGCAGGGAAATAAGTGATAATGTTATTGCGGTATATGAAGGAAAAGGTTCCTGGAAGCAGAAGGCATTGGCTTTTAGAGACAATGTTATTCATCATGCTTTTGATTATCCTATGATTCGGTACGAACATTTTCCGCTCGAACATGTGTTCTTGCTTGCTTTGCGTTGTTTTGACAAGCATGACAAGGAACGATGTGCTCGTGTGATTGAAGATTTCGATATTCCTGCCAATGAAAATATTGCAATGTTCAAGAGGATTGTGAATGTACAAAATGTAGATGATGTGAAGATTAAACCTCTCGATTTTTACTTGCTTTCTAAGCAAGAATTGATATCGGTCGTTCCTTTCCTAATCTCTATATTCTGCGTTTTGTTGTCTTATCTGTTGTTGCGTCTGGCACAGCCCTGGACAGGAGATTTCTTTGGAATGACATATCAAGAAACGGTTTGTTTGTATAAACAGGTATTGCCTTATCTCTTGTTGTTGATGTTGGTTCTTTGGAGCGGAATTAGATTGGCTTCATTTTACAATTACTTTGCTCGTAGAGTTTACAATTTGAGCTTGTTCGAAAATGTTGACGGCAATATCAATATGCTAAGTCAGATAAAATATGTAAAAGACAGAAACCTAAAAGCTGGTTCTTACAAGTGTTCTGTTTTAGGTGGCTTGATTGGAGTCGGTTCGTTAGTCGTATATAACTACTTTTCTAACTCTTCTTTCCATATATGTTCTTTTGCATTTATGCTAAGTGGGGTAATGATGGTGGCGTCGTTGCTTTATGTATACAACATGACCGTTTTGTATTTTCCTGTTTTTGAGGCATTAAAGCAGCAAAAGTTAAAAATCGATTTATATAACCCTGACCATAATGGTGGACTTGCCAAAATTCACAACTTTCTTTTTAAGACGTTCGTTTATAATGAAGGCCTGATTCTCATTGTCTTGTGGCTCTGTTTTAAGTTCGCCAATGGGTGGGTATGGTTTATTGTATTTCTGTTGTTTATAATGAGGGTAAATCATGCCAGATGGAGCGCAAAACTGTATATATCATCTTTGAAAGCTTTTTATAAAGCCAAAAAGGTTGAAAGAGAAAAGTTGCTCTTGCAGAATGATGACAAGGCTTTTGATAATGTTGAGAAACTGGACAAATTGTATGGAGTCAAGGTCTTGAAATATGTATGGAACATTGCCCTTATTGTAGTGTTACCATATTTAATCAACAATGCTGAGGGCATCATTAAATGGATAGGGACACAAATTCCTATTATCTGGAATGCTGTATTGATAAGATGATGTTTTTGTTATATGTTTTTATTATTTTGCAATATTAAATCATGCTTAAGATATTAATCAATGCATACGCTTGCTCGCCTGGTATGGGGAGTGAGCCAGGAATGGCGTGGAACTGGGTGAGCAATCTTGCTAAGTTCTGTGAGTTGTATATTGTTACCGAAGGGGAGTTTCGGGACAAGATAGAGGAGGTGGTGCCTACGCTGGAACAGGGGAAGAACATGCACTTCTATTATAATCCGGTTTCGGAGGATATAAGGAAAATGTGCTGGAACCAGGGCGACTGGCGCTTCTATAAATACTATCGTGAGTGGCAGTGGAAAACGTACCTCATGGCGAAGGATATCTGCTCTAAGGAGAAGATTGATGTTCTGCATCAACTTAATATGATAGGCTTCCGTGAACCTGGTTATCTTTGGAAACTATCCAAGGATAGTAATGTGCCGTTTGTGTGGGGACCTGTGGATGCCAAGGACAAGTTCCCTGTGGAATATCTGGATGGTGTGAGCCTCAAAACAAAGTTGTTTATACATTTAAAGAACTTCTTAACATGTCTTCAGCTAAGATATTCAAGGCGTGTGCTTAAAGCTGCCAATCAGGCTTCTGTCGTTTTTTCTGCCTCGTCCAACTCTCAACATTCTTTCAAGAAATACATGGGTATAGATTCCCCATTACTTAACGAAACGGGTTGCTATGTGCAGAACCATCCTATTGCAGATAAATCTCAAAAAGAAGTTTTTGATGTTCTTTGGGTAGGCAAGTTGGATTTCCGCAAACAATTGCTGTTAGCATTATGGACTATTGCCGCTGTTGGAAGTCATAAGGTCAGACTGCATATTGTTGGTGGTGGCGACTCGACATATTATCAACAAAAGGCAATAGACTTAGGCATTGCTGATTGGTGCGTCTGGCATGGTGCCGTAAGCCATGAAGAGGTACAAAAGCTTATGCAAAAGTCAGACGTATTTTTCTTTACAAGCGTAGCAGAAGGAACACCACATGTTGTGTTAGAAGCTATCGGTAACAACCTACCCGTAGTTTGTTTTGACACTTGCGGTCAAGGTGACGCAGTAAATGGAAATGTAGGACGTAAGATAGAATTATCCACTCCTATGCAGTCCGTCCATGAATTCGCAAAGATTCTTAAAGAACTTGAGCGCAATAGAAACCTCTTGAAGCAAATGTCAGAGAACTGCAAGCAAAGACAACTGAAATTGTCTTGGGAGGAGAAAACTAAGACAATGGTGAAGTGGTATGAAAAGATTCTTGAAAAATAAAAGATGTTTAGACTTAAAAATTTAAATATACTTGGCAGTAAGGCGGAGCTCGCCTCGCTGCCAGATGGCAAATTGCTCATTAATACGATTAATGCTCATTCTTTTAATACGGCAAAGAAGGACAAACTCTTTGCGGAGGCACTGACCAATGGCGACGCTCTTATTCCTGACGGGGTGAGCATCGTGAAGGCGTGCCAAAGGATTAAGGCGAAGAGCCAACCGAAGGAACGTATAGCAGGATGGGATTTGTTCGAGTTTGAAATGAACAAACTCGAACAGTTAGGAATTAGGAATGAGGAATTAGGAGTTTCCGGTTCGCGCCAGCTCACGGTGATGTTTATGGGCAGCTCGCAGAAGGTGCTCGACCTTATTGTGAAGCGGGCGGCTGAGGTTTATCCTCATCTGAAGGTGGTGACTTACTCGCCTCCTTATAAGCCGGAGTTCTCGGATGAGGACAATAAAGCTATCATTGAGGCTATCAATGCTGCTGATCCTGACTTGCTCTGGATTGGCATGACGGCACCGAAGCAGGAGAAGTGGACTTACTCGCATTGGGAAGAGTTGGATATTCATTGCCATGTTGGAACAATCGGTGCTGTGTTTGATTTCTTCGCCGGTACTGTGGAACGTGCTCCTATGTGGTGGCAGCGTCATGGCTTGGAATGGCTGTATCGTCTGCTGAAGGAACCGAAGCGTATGTGGAGACGATATATTATTGGCAATGCGCTGTTCCTTTGGAATATGCAGAAAGAGAAATGTTGAATGTTGAATTGAAAGATAGCGTGACTGATATTTATTTCCGCTTTATTCAATTTTCCTTGGGCATTTACGAGGGCAAGGAGTTTCTTGACGGTTCTGCTCTAAAAGACCTTAACTGGACGGCGTTTTATGAATTTGCCAAGAAGCAGACGCTTGTCGGAGTAGTCTTCGATGGCATCCAAAAACTACCTAAGGATGCTGCACCGAATTTGGAATTGCTGATGCGTTGGTTTGGCATAAACCAGAAAATCATGCAACGCAACAATGTATTGAATGAGGCTACGGTAGCTATATATAATAAGGTGAAAGATTCGGGATATAGCTGCTGTATTTTGAAGGGACAAGGCAATGCGGTGATGTATCCTAATCCGTTGATAAGAATACCTGGTGATGTGGATGTATGGGTGAATGCTGGGCGTGATGAGATTCGTTCTCTTGCCCACTCGCTTGCTGAAAACGCCAATGGACATGTAGATGATGAGAGTCTCAACCATATAGGTCTTACTGTCAACGGCATTACCGTGGAGCAACATTCTTCTCCTGGCTTTATGGCTAACTTCGTGTATAATCGGAGATTGCAAAGATGGTTGAAACAGAATGTTGATGAGCAATGTAACAACATGGTGGCATTGCCTGATGATGCAGGTCTTGTTGCAGTCCCAACATATTCCTTCAATGTCGTTTATCAGCTTTATCATCTTTACCATCATTATTTCTATGAGGGTGTAGGGCTGAGACAAGTAGTGGATTACTACTTTGTCTTAGTGAAGAGTGAAGAACGAAGAGTGAAGAATTCTATAGCCTTAGAACGTGAGTTAAAGTGTCTTGGATTGTGGAAATTTGCAGGGGCAATGATGTTTGTGTTATATAAGGTCATGGGAATGCCAAAAGACAAGATGATTGCACCTATGGATGCAAAGAGAGGGCAAATGCTTCTTGATGACATCTTGAACGGAGGCAATTTTGGACATTATGACAAGCATCACGTTTTGGGGCATAACCTCCTGCGCATGTATCGTGATGCTCGTCTTCTGAGATATTATCCTGCCGAGGCTTTGAGTGAGCCGATGTTTAGAGTTTGGCATTTTCTATGGCGGGTGAAATGCAAAAAATAAATGTTTTTTGGGGAGTTTATTATGGACAAACGAATACGAGAATATTGCAAGCATATACGCAAGGCACAAATAGAAGTATTGCGTAAAGATAAGAATACACAAGTTTGGTATTGGGATTTACCTGCAATGGCGACAATATGCCATGATAAAAGGAATCTACATTCTGCAAGAGGTTACGCCCATAATCCCAAAGGAACCAGATGGCATAGTTTCCTGAAACGAAAATTATTGAGGCTCGGCAATATTGGCAAAGGTTCCCATATTGGCAAAGGGTACATAATCGGCAATTGTGCAGAACAACACGCTGGTAATAACTACATGAACAAGTATCATGAGAATGATATTCACAAGCTGCATTTCACAGAGGCGGTAAGACCAAGAACGATGCAAGTGTTCCCCTACTGTAACAATTGCAAAGCGATATTTCCGAACTTATGAAATACGAAGAAGCATATATTTATTCAAAGGATATAGATTGGTTCTGTATCATAGGTGACGTATTTTGCCATGTCGCCTCGGCTGGAGGCATGATACCCGATGTTATCAATGATAGAGAAAAACTGCGTGGCTTACAAAAAAGAGTGTTTGACTCAGACTTCATCTTTGATGAAGATGACATTGTTGTAAATGAGAGCTTCCTTAACCAACACTTTGGTAATGATGAAGAAGCAAGAACTGCTTATCTGCATTGCTTCAGGAACATGGCGAGAAAAGGTTTTGTTTATTTTGACAGGACAAATGTAATTGATTTGAAGGACCAAACATATCATATAGTTTGCTATCCTAAGAATCCTATCAAATTGCAAGAATTTCATGATTTATGTAAAGTGGAAGGTAACATGCTTCGTAAAGGGCTTTCAAATATCCAATTGCTTGAGTATTTTGCGTAATTCTTATGATTGTTTTTTCAGACACGATATAGAGAAAATAGGTGTTCTGATTTTTTTTTGAATAAAAGAGTATGGAAAAGATACCGTTTCAACCAAACGACATAGTAAAGCTTAGCAAAATAAAGTTCGAAAGATTATCTAAGGAGTTATTCTTTCCTCAAAATCTTTTTATAATAAGAGAAGTAAACAAAAATGAAGTTGGAATAGCGTTGAAAAACGTCAATCATTTCTTCAGTTTTGAAGACATACTACCTGTGAAGATAGATGGGAAAGAAGATAGAGATATTTATTACGATCCAATAGTCGCTGCCAGTATCGTAACAGAAGGAGAAGAAACTCCTGTGGTTCAAAGAGACTCATCTGAATATTATATGGTTTCTCTTAAAAAATCATATGATGAGAATCATGAATCCTATTATGACAAAATCCACAACAAAGGAATTAAATATGTTAATGAAATACAACATGTGATTCCTTCGTTGCAGTATGATTTGAAGATACATTATCACATAAGGGAATTTGTGAATAAGTCTAATGTCTTGGGACGATTGGGACGTTTAGAAAAGATATTGACAGTTAAAGAGTATCTTTCTACCTTTATTGAAAAGACAGCAGAAGATGAAAAGGCGTTTGTCTATCTAAAGAAAGATATAGATGAAAAAGTGCAAATAGCATCACTTTCTGGCAAGCAGAAATTTGATTATGTTGTCATTTGTTCTAAAGTCGAAATGGCAAAATATTACACTTTTTATTAATTCGGCTATAGGGAAGTTATTTCTGTTACCTGATTTTAAAGCTAACAGGCTCAGAGGGAGAACTAAAATATCTCAAATCAAAAAAATGCCTATTTATTATATAGAAGAGTATGCTACAGGCTGCATCATTTTACAAACTTTGATAGAATTTCTTTTGTCATACAATAAAAGTATCGAATCGCTTGGAGATGATGTTTTTCCAACGATATTTAATTATTTTTCTTCTTTAAGGGATTCCATGGTATTAGAAATGGTATTGCCAAAGCTCTTTGAAAAGGCAAACATATCAATATTGAGGTTATGGGGTGACGAGATAGTTCGATTATCAGTGAAAAATTCAGAAAACACTACTGGCGAACAAAAAGATGGATTAGATATACTATGTACATTATTTGAAGATTTAATGACATCAGGAAATGAATTGATGGAAAACATGAATCGTTTGCGCTTATATATGAAAGACTTCATGGATTTTGCCACAAAAAAAATGTCAGAGGAAAAATGAGTTGGAGAATAGACAAAATAGAGATTGAGAACTTTAAGTTCTTCAAGAATGTCTTTCCTATAAATGTTGATGGAAAGAACATTTTACTTTATGGTGAAAATGGTGCTGGTAAAAGTTCCATTTATTGGAGTGTATATACCCATTTTCAAGCATATGCTAAGAATCAAGTTGAAGCTCAGAAGTATTTCACTGCAGGGCATGCTCAGAATCTTCGCAATAGGTACGCTGCAACAACAGACGACTCCAGCATAAAAATATATTTTGGCAACGGAAATGGTATGACCAAGAGCGTGGAAGATTCGAATACTTGTTACTACGCAGCAGATGCTGAGGTTTTGCGTTTTATGAAGTTTACAGCTATGTCCAGTGACTTCATGAACTACAAGTTCTTGTCATCGCTTTTTGATTTCAGAAATAGCCAAGACAATGAAGTGTTCTTATTGTTCGAAAAAGAAGTTTTGCCATATATTGATTTAGACAAACAGTTGTGGCAAATAAATGGTGAAGGCACAAATACATATAATGCAGGTGAATGGTGGGGATATATCAATCGAACGTATGATTTGGGAGCAATACCAAGAAGCAATAGAACTAATGCCTTTGACCAAAGAACTCCACTCTACAAAAACTACAAAGACCTATTACAAACAGTTCAATGAATTGTTGCAATCCAAATTATCTTTGTTGGTCATAAAAGCAAATAATATTATCAAGGATGTTTTTCATCTGGAATCTAAAATTATACTGCAATATGAGTATGCCACATTTAATAACAGGTTGGCATCAAGAAGATTTGACGGTAAGTTGCACAGACCAAAAATATATTTGAAAGCTACAATGGAGTCGAACCAACTTGTTGACAGGTCAATTATAGAACATCCTCGTTCTTTCTTTAATGAGGCAAAGATTACATGTATGGCATTAGCTCTTCGGTTAGCAATATTGGAGAGTCACCCATCATCACTTGAAGCACCTTCTGTCTTGTTTATAGATGATTTGCTGATAAGCTTAGACATGCCGTTCAGAAGAAAAATAATAGAAATATTGCTGACATATACAAATAAATTCCAGACATTCATCTTTACACATGACAGGGCTTTTTATCATCTTGTTTCAAGTGAAATAAAGATAAAGGGAAACCAGAATGATTGGAAGAAATATGAATTGTACATGCAATCAAATAATGGCATACCTAAGCCTTTTTTGATTGAACCCAAAACGCCATTGGAAAATGCAAAGATGCTTTTACACAATCTTGAAATACCAGCAAGTGTAAATGCTGCAAGACGAGCAGCAGAGCAAGAATTGAAAAGATTATTGCCAACCAACTTGATATTTAACGAAAAATCCCAAACGTTCCAATGTGACTTGAATGGTCTAATAGAACGTTACTGTCGTTTTGCCAAAAACATTGGGTTACCCGACGTTATACCACATCTTCAAGACGAACGTAAATTGTTGCTCAACCCTTTCTCGCATGATGATATAAATACACCTTTCTATCGTGATGAGTTGGTTTTTACAATTCATGAAATAGAGAACCTTGCAAGAATAAGCAGAAGAATAGTTGTAAAAGCCAAAGATGTGTATGAGAAAGAATATTTGTTCCGAATAGAGAAAGATGGGACATCATACGATTTCACCATTATTTTCAAAGAGATGTTTTATGTGTATGAATATAGTGGAAACAAGTATTGCAATGGAGCAAAAATAAATATCAAAGCATCAAGCATTGCCGATATTGAATGCGTAGATTGGGGGCTAAAACAATTTTTCAAGAAAGCATGTCATTACATATACCACAACACAAACAATTTACCAAAACTGATGGATTGTTTGAGAGACAAGAGTACTGGTGATTTGTTATAGACAATTCTTTCTGCTAAGATTTTACAAATATTATACATAACTAAATCCATATGGAACTCAACAACACTCAGCATAAATCATTCCTTTGGCATCTTGACATTGAGCCATTCACATGGCATACGTTCTATGGTGATCAATGTCCATCCTTCGTTACGGAAGATAACAAGGAGGTATGGAAACGGTATCTGACGAAAGTCATCAAGAAGCATCTGAAGCCTGAGGTGATGAACACACCTGAGTTCAGAGAGATAGAGACTATGGTGAACTACGAGAAGTTGGTTCGCATCAAATCGGATGAGCAGCGGAAGCGGATGATGGAGAGGCAACGCTATTGGGCTAAGATGGAGCGACCGAGAATCAACTATATTCCGAAAGGGCTAACGGTGGACTATGAAGAGGAATACTCCAAATATCTGATGCAAGAAGTGGTCTTTGTACCAAGAGATAATGATGACTTTATGGCACTGCTTCGATTGTTAGAGCGTTGGCACAAGAAATCCATCCCACAGATATTGGAGAAGAACAGACCCGATGCAGCGTATGCCATTGCCTTGACGCTATGCAAGCATATTCCTCTGCTTATCAATCGTGATGATATACAAGAATTGGTAGGTGAATACCATCGTCGTATCGGCAAACTGATATTCGACAGCTATCACGCCTTGGTTGAGACTGTTAAGGCATGGAACAATGAAGAGAAGCGGCAGGAGGTTTGTCGATTTATCGCTGAGAATGCAGGACAATACCAACATTATCGAGGGATGAAGAAGAGACTGATGGACTTGATGCCAGAAATGCCTTTTGATGGTGAACCTGTGACAGTGGTTCGTGAGCCGAATGATTTCGAGATATAGAGCAATCGTTTATCAACAACACAAACTTCACTAACAATGAAACAGAACATAAAGAGAAAAGCACCTATACTTTTACCTGTATTCACAAATAGTGTGCCTCTGGATTTTCCGTCTGAAGGCACGTTTGCGTTCAACAAGAAGACCCATAAGCAGTTGGAGGTGACGGTGAGAATCAACGAGCACCAGTACTTCAACATGAACTTCTTGAACCATGACGGATATATCATGGCATGCTGTCGATGGGCGCATGTCTTGGACTTCACGGAGAATGGACTTGACCGTATACAGATGATGATCAAACGTCATTTCCTAAAGAAATATCCTGTCATCAGTAGTCTGTATGGTCAGCATACCGATACTGCCGAGGACATCCACATCTCAACCATCGGCTTTGAAGGCAATCCAAAGGAATGGTATATCTCCATGCGCATTTATGGAGAAAAGTTTGATGACCTGCTGCATGGCAATTTGTTAATGAACGTGGCGTTTGCCTCTGCCGTGGGTAATCTATGCATGGCAAGCGTGGACGTGTTCAAGGAAATCATGAAGAGTGATGCCAAGCAGTCGAAGATATTGCTGAAGGAGTTGACTGGTATCGACGAGATAGACAAGGACTTTGACTTCGGCAATTATCTGGATGCCAGGAATCCTGAGACAGGCGAGATTATATCGACTGCAAGAGAAGACGGCAAGGCTTCGGGAGTGGAGCTGCCAGAGGAAATAGAAATGCCACAGAATATGGAGATGTACCCAGTTAGTACTTATTTATTTTTCTTCACGAAAACGCTGAAAGACATGGACTTTGTCATATTCAGTAATGCCTTGTATTTTGAAATCTATGGCATGATGAGGAAGTTGAAGGAATATGGTTTCTTTACTGATGAAAAGTTGGAAGAACTAGAGAAAGCCATTTCTATCTTGGGTGATAAGGTGATAGTGGGAGAAGATGCCGGTACAGAACGACTGCGGATTACAACAACTGTATATCAGATCACGTCGAAGATGCGTACACCATTGTTGGAAGAGAAATACCATGTCAAAGAGACAGAAGAAGGTAAGTTTGCCATGGAACTGGATGGGTATATCAAGAAATTGATATGGAGAAAATGGGACACCACCTATCTGGAAGAGCGGATGAAGCAAGAGGATGAGGTCACGGCAAAGGTGGAGGCAGACCAAGCTCTTGTCAAGAAGAAGAGTGCAGAATGGAAAGCCATCATGGAAGGAATGTCGTTCAATGCCTTTCTGTTGTTCCACAGCAAGATGAATGAACTGATGAAGACCAAGAAGGCAACACTCATCAAGTATGGTTTCCTGGCATCGGAGATGCTGGATAACCATAAGCGCTATTGGGCAAGTTCCTACTATTGGCACAACAAGGAATATGATGAACAGGAATATATAAGGTACAGAAAACAGACTGAAATCATCGTAACCATCTTCTATGAAGGTATTCTGAGAGGAACACAGTATGGCAATCATCCAAGAACAAAATATGCCTTGAAGATTCATAGCATCATCGAGGAATTGATGAATAAAGACTGGAGTATAGTTAACAATAGCATTAAATGATAAGAAATTAATAATGAAATTACGTACAGATTTTGTCACAAATAGTAGTTCTGTAAGCTATATAGTGACTATGAATTTAAATATAGTGAATTGCTTTTTGGATAACTTCAGAGAATCTAAAAACATGGAGGGTATCATTCGCATCACTGAAGCATTGAAGAATTATCTTTTAGAAAACGGAACGGTAAGTTATCTTCATGAGCATGAGATTTATTCTTGTTTAATGCAGTTTAATACTGATGATGGAAGTGCTATTTCAAAAGAAACTTTGGAAATGAATGGTGATAATACAGATTCTTTGAAGATGACCGAGGCTGATCTTTTTGCTTATATAAAAGGAGAACTTATACTTAATAGGAAGATAAGTGATTTATTGAATGGCTTTGGAGCAACTCAAGTAGAACAGTATTAATTATGTTAGAAAGACATATTGCTGACTATCATTTTATCGCAGACCCGACAACAGGTATGACGATGCGATGGGGAACTACAATAAAGGATAATCCGACATGGGCCCCTGTACCAGAATTGGCAGATATATCTATATCCAATCATTGTTCAAAGGGATGTTCGTTTTGTTATAAAGATAGTTGCATTAATAATGATTTTCTTAGTGTTGAGGATTATTGCTGCATATTAGACTCTATGAATCATCCTCAATATGGCAATGTTTTTCAAGTCGCCTTAGGTGGTGGTGAACCTCTTGAACATCCAAATTTCCTAGAAATTATAGTGGAAACTTGTCGACGCTCAATAGTTCCCAACTTTACGACCAATGGGATGCAATTAACTCCTAAGATTTGCGGTAGCTTATCTGGGAAAATAGGCGCTGTGGCTTTGTCAGTAAGCTCTATGGCTGATTTAGAAAAGAAGAAACTTGCTTTTCTAATAGATGCAGGAATCAAGACAAATATCCATTATGTGTTGTCTAAGAATAATTTAGAAGAAGCGTGTAAGATTCTGCGAGGATGTTATAATGAGATGTTAAATGGTATAAATGCCATTATTTTTTTGACTTATAAACCTGCTGGTAGAGCAAATGCTAAAGATGTTATTCAAGATAACAAGTCTTTTCGTGCGTTCTTGTCTCTTGTTGACGAAACGTCTATTGCCAGACCTCGTTTTGGCTTTGATGCTTGCTTTGTACCAATGTTGTTAAAATTTTCGCATATAAATTCTTCATTTATCGATACATGTGAAGGTGCTTTTTTTTCAGTTTACATAGATCATAAAATGAATGTATCTCCATGTTCCTTCAGTGCAGGAAAGGATTCTTATAGTTTGAAAGATTTTGCTTTCTATGATATTTGGAACCATAAATTTAACTCCTATCGAACAAAGTGGAAATCTAACTGCTCTGCGGACTGTATGCATAAAAGTTTATGTCATGGGAACTGTCCCTATTACCCACAAATAACAATTTGTCATGAGTGAAATTATAAATTGGGCATTTTTGAAAAATCATGGAGATGAGAGATTGGAGTTTGAGCACTTTTGTTTCCATGTTGCTTCTTGCATGTTTGAAGATTATGGAAAAATTGAGTATTTCTATAATACACCAGGTTCTGAGTTTTATATTGAACTAAAAAAGCCCTTAACTTTTGGAGGTAAAACCTATAATCAAGGTGATGTCCTAGGATGGCAAGCCAAGTATTGGAGAGGAGCAAAAGATGATAGCAATTCTCCTTTGGATGCAGACCACAAGAAAGAACTTCGAAAGGGTTTTAAAGTTTCAATGTCATATCGTCCCAATTTAAAACTATGGATAGTTTGTACACCAGGTAGTTTTGTACAAAATGAGTGGGATAAATTGGTTGCCGATTTGAGAACAATCAATTGTTCTTGTGATTTTGCAAGCTGGCATAGAGAGATATTTGAGGACTTTTACTTAAAGGATTCATCTCTATTTAATGGAATTTTCAAATACTATTTTGGCGAGAAGTTTTTTAGTCTAAATCAACTCTGTGAGATTTCACGCATCACGTTGGAAGTACTTAAACGTAAATATGATGTAGATCTTCATACGGCTAGTGATTTCGAAAATTCTCTGCTAAGTATTGTTGATGACGATATTGCCAATAATAAAATTAAAGATTTTATTAGTCGATTGAAGAAACATGCTGATAATGATAGGAAGAAACCTATTTTTAATACTGAAGGTTGGGGATACTGTAAATTATCCGACCGTTTTATTAATTATTACCAAGAAGATTTTAAACTACGTTATCAGCTTATAGATAAGATATACTCTCTATATTATAACAGGGACAATATTGTATCGAAATCAGAAGAGTTGCTGTCTCTGATAGATGAATATCGTAATAATAGACAAAATCGTGTTCAAATTATCAATGAAGAATTCCAACAAATATATTCTAATGAGCATGACGAATATGGAGGATTGGATAATTATCTGATAGGATTGGCAGGAAGAGCGAGAACTTTAGAGAGTTTTTTGACTAAAGATGAGGATTTTTCTAAAGAAAACCTGTCTTCTCTCCTTCTATTGTTAACTAGAAAATATTTCCCGGTCTTTGCAAAGCCTGGGTATGGAAAGACTCATCTAGCGTGTTCTCTGGCGGATAATATTCTGAAAAGAAATAAGCCTGTATTGTTTCTCACGGGAAGTTCTTTCCGAAATTGTTATAGTTTTCAATCTCTTGTATTAGAAAAATTAGACCTTAATGGTAGTATGTCTTTTTCTGACATGTTTGATTGCTTGGATTTCTTGGCCAAAGTCCATCATTGTAAGTTGCCTATTATCATTGATGGCTTAAATGAAACTGCGCCAAATGAGGAAAGATGGAAAGAAGAGCTACCTGCATTAAAAGTTCTGTTGGATAAGCATTCTCACTTACTTCTTGTAACAACCTGCCGTGATAAGACAGATTACTTACAAGCTATATATGGGGTGGATAATTATACAGAGGTGGATAATCATATATTACTAAATGGGTTGGTAAAGGAGGATTTGAAAGTAACCGTGGATAAATATTTCAGTAAATATGAAATACGAAATGCTACAGTTGAAGATTTTGGAGCTTTTGAAAATCCCTTGTTACTTAAAATATTCTGCGTTACAAATCAAAACAGAAGTAATATCGTCGTCAACAACTATTCTTTAGTTTCGTGTATGGGTGATTACAGTAATCAACTTTTATCAAATATAGCCATGCATAAAGGTAAGGTAGACAAACTGGCTAAGCATAAATTAGAAGAGAATCTCTATAGGGCATCTTATATTCTTTTTGAAAACGATACTCGCTATTTCGATTTTTACAATCAGTTTGCACAAATATTTGAAGACAAAGTTTACGACCTGATAAACGAAGGTTTGTGCTTTACTTTTGAAAAAAACAATGGTGAAGAACAAGTACAGTACACTTATGATATGGTTGCAGGTTTCCACATAGCAAAAAGTATACTGCATAAGTGTGGTGAGGATGAAGATTTCAAGTCGTTTATAAATAGTAATAAAGGAAAGTTCTTTGGAGACAAACGTCATACATTAGCAGAAGATATAATAAAAAGTCTTTTCTACCTTGTACCTATACATTATCACAAAGAATGGTTCGAGATTATGCCAAATCCAGAAGTCATAAATGCAGCTATAGATAATTTGGATATATTTCTTACTTATGATAAAGGACGAAAATCATTTATCAACATATTGACAAGAACTGAATGTGTAATAAAAATAAAAGAACACATATTTGATGCTTTGTATGAAAAGGTATGTACTTATAATATAGCTTACATTTCTTCATTTCTTCCATTTTTTACGAAACAGGAAGGAAGTATCTTGGATCAATATTGGAATAGTAAGTTTGCGTCTTATCATGTTATGCAAGAAGCATATTCCATATTGCATGACCGATATGTTTCAAATAAATACAAAAATGCAGATTTGCTGGCATTTGCTTTGCTAATGTGCGGCATCACTGATATGGAATATAGAGAGAAATTTTGCAAACAAGCATTTTTGATAATAAAGAAAAATAATGATGAAGGTTTGCACATTTGCTCTTTATTGCTTAATACATGTGACCCTTTTGTCCGTGAAGCTGTTATATCTGTTGTTACAGGTTTAGGACTGCACTCGAAAGATTGGGGAACATTAAAGAGGTGTATCGATATATTGGAAAACTATTTGCAGAATCATGCCACTACCAATGTTGTTCTATTGGATGATTTGGAAACGCTTTATAGTTATGCTGAAGTTACTTTCCGTCAACAGCAAAACAGAGAATTGCTGTACAAGTATGCAGATATGAAATGGTCAGACAAAATAGAAAAAGAATGGACGTTGTTTTCTGTATATGATTATGATTACGACAAATCTTATATAAGACCACTCTTTATACCAGATCATTTCCATGAGGCATATTATACTTCTAGCCAGATTTATGGTATGTTACAAAATATGGCGGAGCGCTTAGGTTATGACCAAGATGTTTGTTCCATGTTACAAAACGCAGAATATGAGACAGTTAGCTACCGTAGGCAATTCAAAAATAATTATGCATTTAAATATGGGCAGGCTGCATTGTATGAACTTTATGGGTGGTTATTGCTGAATGGTAAACTTGGAAATGAGTATGTTGGTACATTTCGTACACCTCTCGTAAGAATAGATCCGTCTTTCCCAATAATTCCACAAAAGAGAAACTTATTCACTGTTTCCTTACTACCTCAAAGAAATGAAAATTTGGCCAGCTGGATTAAAGCAAATTTGTCTGATTGGCAAGTTAGTCTAATTATGAAAAAACTTCCAAATAGAGATGGTGACTGGATTTTGGTTTATGGAACTTGTCACCAGATGATGAGTGAAAAATATGCGAATATATATATGGAATGGAATTCTCTTCTCATACAAAAAGATATATCCCCTGATGAAGTTGATTTAGAATATGCAGAATTTACCAAAGAGTATGATCATGCCTTTTTGGAGGAATTGTCATGGCGTAAACAAATAGATACACAGACGGATTTTGCAGAAGATAATGCAGGCTTTCTTGTTAAATACTGTTTCTCTGAATGGACTACAAAAAGGTTTAAGAACAAAAGTATTGTCTGCCTCTCTTCTGAAATATGCCAAATGCTGGAACTGACATTTGATATGGACAGACAGGCATACACCTTCGCCAATGAAGAGGTGTCAACCAGTTTTATAAGTGACGACAGTATGTTTTTCTTTTTGCGTAAAGATATTGTTGATAAACTTTTAGAGATGAAAAAATCATACCTTTACATCCGTTTGGAAGAGTACCGCTCTGTCATAGGTAAGTTGCCACATACTATAGAAGACCCTGAAATACATTATAATCATAAGGTTAGCTGTAACTTTTATCCTGTCATTCCAATAAAAAAATCTATTGATGAATAGAAAACTTTTTGGTAAGTTTTCAATATTCATTCTAACTGTAAACAAATAACATTGTTATTTGGGAAGTTTTATGAAGGAAATCAAGCTATTTGATTACCAAGAGGATATGAAGGAACGGATTGAGAAGGCGTTGTGCCTTCATCGGTCCGTAATGGCACAAATGCCAACAGGAACAGGTAAAACCTATCTGTTAACAGCAGTCATAGAATCTTTTTTGAGCAACAAACCCAAGGAGAAAGTATGGATTGTTGCCCATAGAAGAGAGCTTGTTTCGCAGATAGATGAAACCGTAAGAAAGTTCCACTCCTATTCCACATCAACCACCTCTTCTCTATTGTCATCCGTCAAGGCGATGTCGATTCAGTGGCTGATGAGACACTATGACGAGATAGAGGAAGAACAAGGAATGATAGTGATTGACGAGGCGCACCATGCGCTTGCCAAGACCTATAAGGAAATGTGGGAGAGATTCCCGAAAGCTAAGTTCTTAGGACTGACAGCTACACCTTGCCGGTTGAACGGCAAGGGATTTATGGACTTGTTTGATGTGTTGGTACAGTCGTGGGGCGCTCCTGAGTTTATCAGTAAGGGACGATTGGCGACATACGATTTCGTGAGCATCAAATCGGATGGTGTGACGCAACGGCTCATCGACTCTTTGCAGAAGCGAGGGGCTGACGGTGACTATCAGAACAAGGAGATGGATATGTTGCTGAATAAGAAGCCGAGCATCGAAAGGCTCTATCGGAGCTTGGAGGAATATGGTAAAGACAGAAAGGGCATCGTGTATGCTATCAATATTTCTCATGCCCAGAAAATCACAAAACTGTATCAGGAACATGGCGTGAAAGCCATAGCCATAGACTCGAAGACTCCAGCTGCTGAAAGACAACAAGACATTGAAGCCTTCAGAAAAGGTGATATCCAAGTACTGGTGAACGTGGATATTTTCTCGGAAGGATTTGACTGCCCGGATGTGGAGTTTGTACAGTTGGCTCGACCTACATTGTCGCTTGCCAAGTACCTGCAGATGGTTGGACGAGGATTGCGAGTAGCTAAAGGAAAGAAGAACTGCGTGATTATTGATAACGTGGGACTGTATCGGGTATTTGGGTTGCCATCGCAAGTATGGAACTGGAATGCAATGTTCGAGGGGAAACTGAAAGTTGGCAAGAAAAAGGAGACTGCCAAGGAAAGAGAGTTTTTTCTGATGAGCAAGGTGCAAGACAATATTCAGATTAATCCAGACTCGGAAATGATAATAATGATGAGCCATGAGGAACTGATGCAGTCGTTGGTGTATCGGGAGTTTGTGGATTGCAATGATGATTTTGCCATCGTCAAGTTACCAGACGGAAAGATGACGGTGGTAAATAGGCAAGGCGAACAGGTGATAGAACCAGGCAACTATTATGAAATGAAGTTCTTGCGAGGTAATATCTTATCCTATCGACCTCGCAGAAAGATTGTGTGTTACTACGACCTCTTGGCGAGAGTTGTCATCGACGAGGACATTCATGCGAAGGATGCTCCCAAGGTAATCACTATTAATGAATGGGAGTTCGTCGAATATAATGGTCTCTTTAGGTCTCGTACCTACGAGAACTTTGCTTTACCTTATCGCCCTTCACAATATGATCTATTGAACCGTGGGCATTACTTGATATATCACAATAATTATTCCGTAGGAAATGGTTGCCAGGTATGGTACTATTATGAAGGCGGTGATGGTTTGATGCGTAAGGATTCTATAGAGAGTAAGGATGTGTGCTTTTTGCGTAATGATTATGAGCATGTATATTGGTTATGTGCTAAATTGTATGGACGAAATATTGTTGTCATGGACAGCAAGCAGGACTACTACCTGGTGGATTCAAATATGAAGAAGACCTATATAGGATGCAATAATCCAAAGAACGAGAAGGAAGATTTACAATATGTGATGCCTCGCCTTGGCAAGAAATACTATCATGAGATGATGTTGCAAAAGAAGGAAATGGAAGCAAGCGAGATGCTTCTTTTGCGTGAGAAGTCAGAGGCAGGACATGTGGAATTGTATCAGGCAGGAAAGAAATGGGGTGTGAAGGTAGATGGTAAAGTTATCGTGCCACCCCTCTACCACAGCATAGCGCAACCTGTCGGTGCTTATTGCGCCTTTGAACAGGTTCCCAGACATTGGGGTGTTATGACATTGAAAGGAAAAGTGATTGTTGATGCCAAATATGAGAAGGTGGAGATTCATGATAACGGTATCGCTATGGTAACAAACATCACGGGAAAAACACAGACAATCAATCTGAAATGACGAAGGATATTCAGCTTTTTGATTATCAGGAGGACATGGTGAATAGAGTGCAAGAAGCATTTAGACACCATGACTCTGTGATGGTACAAATGCCGACTGGAACGGGAAAAACTCATGTGCTTGCAGCCGTTGTGGGCTTGTTCTTGAAGAAGAACGTATGTGTGATTGCCCATCGTCGTGAACTTGTATCACAAATCAAGGACACGCTTGCAAGATTCTTTCCTGACTTGGATTCAGAGAAAATTCAAGTAACATCCATACAATGGCTGTCGAGACACTATCGAGAGATAAAGGAAAAGCCGAGTCTGATTGTGATTGACGAGGCACACCATGCGTTGGCTGAGACATACGCTGAGGTAATGAATGCCTATCCGAAAGCGAAGAAGTTGGGACTGACGGCTACACCATATAGAATGAACGGCAAAGGATTCACGGATTTGTTTGACATGCTGTTATGTTCTTGGAACATGGAAAGGTTTATTGCCGAAGGGCGGTTGAGCCTGTATGACTATTACTCCATCAAGCCTGACAGTGCAGCCCAGCTGCTGATAGACTCGTTACAGAAGCGAGGTGCTGATGGTGACTATCAGCAAAAAGAACTGAACGAGGTGATGGATGTGAGACCATCGCTTAAAAGACTTTGCCTGACCGTCAAGCAATACGTGCCAGGGAAAAAAGGTATCGTCTATGCCATCAGTATTCAGCATGCTGAGCATATTGCAGAGTACTATCGGGAGAATGGCATCAAGGCTGTGGCGATTTCGAGCAAGACACCGCTTGCTGAACGACAAGAGCTTATAGAAAGATTTAAATCTTCCTCGCTCTCCTCTTCCCTAAATTCCGCTTCAAATACTTCCGATGAGATTGAGGTGCTAGTGAGTGTGGATTTGTTCTCGGAGGGCTTCGATTGTCCTGATGTGGAGTTCATCCAGTTGGCGAGGCCTACGCTGTCATTGGCTAAGTATATGCAAATGGTGGGACGTGGACTGCGAGTGGCTGAGGGTAAGGAATACTGCGTGATACTGGACAATGTAGGACTGTATAAGCGGTTTGGATTGCCATCTGTGGATAGAGATTAGCAGAGCATGTTTGAAGGAAGTACTTCTCTGGAGGACATTCTGCAAGAGGCGTGTATGCAAGTTTATAATCACAACTGCAGGATGGATGTGCTGATGAATGGTGATGAGGAGATGATGAAAATCATCAACCATGAGCGCCAGCAGCAGATGATTATGGACACCTATGGCTATCAGATTGTAGAAAACGAAAAAGGTCTGAAGGGCATCAAGGATAAGGATGGCAAAATGATATTGGAATGCCAATACAAGAAGATTGATGTGACCAACGATGGCTTTGCCTATTGCTATATAAGAAAGAAAGTAGATCGGAAGGAATGGATAGACTTACAGAACAGGTTATGGTTTGCCAATAAGCCACAAAGTGTAAAGTTGATGGGCATCGACTTCTGTACAGAGGATGGCAAAAAGCTGTACCCTCGCATCCTATCGAAGTATATTGATGAAAAAACCTATCTGACGGTGAAAACCTTGGAACTGCAAGTAGGAACAGGACTGAGCTGGAAGCATAGGTTTATTCCTTGGGACGAGCCGAATAAGGTGTATATGTATAAAGAAGGAGAAGGCAACGCACGACTGTATATTGATGAGAATGAACAATATTTTGTGCAGAAGAACATTGGCAGTCAACTGGAGAAAGTAGATTCTCGTGAGGAGTTGGCAGAGTTTGCCCAAAAAGACAAAGAAGAAAGGAAGGAAAGTTTAGAAAAGCTTAAGCATTCATATAAACATTATGAATATTATCCTGGTGACAATCTCTATCCTGTCAAGAAATATCTTGGAACAGCGAAAGATAAGATAACAATAGAGAAAGACGGAATATGGCATGTGGACGATGCACAAGCAAATGAAAGCTTTTGGGTTGACCCTATCACACATCGGAAACATTATACAAGACCAGTCCTTTTTAAGCGTGGTTATCTGAACATCTTGAAAGAAGGCAATTGGTGCTATGTGAGAAATATCCCTGGACTTATGAACAGACCATTAAGGCAATGGGAAATTGTGGCAGATGACAATATCTGTGTCATCAATAATACGTATCTGATAGAGAAAAGTGAGACTGATCAATGGTATAAGATATGCAGGAGAACAGATGACTTCACTTATTTTTCTGTTTTGGCATGCTATTATGAAAGTGAACTCATTATGGATGATACGGAGATTCAAATCACCCAATTTGATGGCGAGGGCTTGAAAATAACCCAAGAAGGAATGCCTTATACACCAATTGTGATAAAAACACGTAAAAGAAGCAGGTGGCAGTGACGAAAACAGACCGATGTGAACGAGATTCATGTCGGTCTGTTTTCGTTATAACGGAGAACTATTAACAATGAAAAGGATGGTAGGATTAACACTCTTGCCATCCTTTTTGCATGTAAGGTGGAGATGGCTGCCAGTACTACGACCGGTATTGCCAGTTACACCAACTATGATACCAGGATAAACGTATTCTCCTTTACGAACTATGATTGAAGACAAATGACAATAGCTGATATAAAACTTGCCATGCCTCAATGTGACATAGTTGCCAGAACGATTGTCATACCCTACCTTTTCGACAATACCATCCATCATGGCATAGGCAGGTTCGTTCTTCGCACGAAGATCCAAACCATTGTGCCATGACAGTTTGCCTGTAAAAGGGTCACGACGATAGCCGTAAGGGCTGGTGACTTTGATTGATTTCAGTGGATAAGTGATGCTTGGATAGCTGCTT
>ERZ791840.568-NODE-568-length-23854-cov-5.663389_pt1 | contig 23854 bp, 26 predicted proteins | sample MGYA00510291_ERZ791840 | MGnify/ENA primary metagenome ERZ791840 (study PRJEB30046, sample SAMN00715256) | human gut metagenome | study: EMG produced TPA metagenomics assembly of the A metagenome-wide association study of gut microbiota in type 2... | reverse complement strand
ACTTTTAGACATAGCAAAGCCCTGGCTTGTGAAAGTCAGGGCTTTGTGATTTTTTTAGAATAAGGGAGTTTTGACACACCTCCACCTTTAAAAATAATTATGATAGTATTTAAGCTGCCATATATAATGTATAGAGCATATCCGAATTTTGGTTATCTAACAGATAATCGTAATTTTGGATATGATACAGCATCAATGAGTCGACTGAAAGTTGGGGATCTGCTATTATCGAAAACTGGTAGTATGTTTTATTCTCAATTGTCAGATTCTCCTAAAAAGATAGAAGATATTATAGGGAGCTTGTGCGAACTGTTTACAGATATTCCTTATGCTACAATAGAGGCTGATGCCGTCAAGTTTTTTACTCTTTTACATTCTAAAGGTTTTGTTTATTTAGGTGAAGAGGTTGATCTTGCTAAAATAAGAAATCAATATTTCTCATACGGCAAACTCCAACCTTATGAATTACAGGCTTCCGATAAGTTAGAAACTCAGAAAACTTATGAAAGCACGTTTGGAATGGATTATCGGTTAACCCGATTGCATGTTGATATTTCGAGCAGATGTAATGAAAATTGTGTCCATTGCTATATACCTACTTACAAGAAACGGAGTCTTATGACTGAGGATATGTTTGATGTTATTATAAGACAATCCAAAGTTATGAATGTACTCAACTTAACCATTAGTGGAGGAGAACCGATGTTGAATCCTTCTCTTGATAAGTTTTTGCAAAAATGTAGAGTTAATAACTTTTCAGTTAATCTGCTTTCGAATTTAACGCTTTTAACAGAAAATTTACTTGATATAATATCTGACAATCCTCTGATAAGTGTTCAAACTTCTTTGTATGCAATGGACGAAAAAATACATGATGCTATTACGCAACAACGAGGTAGTTTTAAAAAGACAACTTCTGCGATAAAGCGTCTTCGAGAGAGGGATGTTCCTCTTCAAATAAATTGTCCAATAATGAAATCGAATTTTAAGCATTATATTGATGTATTGAATTTTGCAAAGTCATTGAATATAGAAGCTGATTCCGACTATTTGTTATATGGATGTTATGATTTTTCCAAGAGCAATTTGTCTTGTAGGTTAGATAATGATGAAATTGAGCATATTGTTCATGAGAAAATATCCATGCCAATAGATTATGACAAAATCAAAGAAAATGTTGAGACAAAGAAAGTAGAGGCAGAAGATCCAATTTGTCCTGTATGTAAGAATTCCTTATGCATATCAAATACTGGAGATGTCTATCCTTGTGAAGGATGGCAATCTTTAATAATTGGAAATCTTAAAGAACAATCATTAAGTGAACTGTGGGAAAATTCAGTTATTGTAAATCGTTTAAGAAGTTTAGAATTTAAAGATTTTACGAAATGTAATTCATGTCCCGATAAAAAATATTGTAATACATGCTTGATCATGAATGCTAACGAGGATGTTAATGGAAATTATATGCATGTCAATACATTTCAGTGTGAGGCAGCAAGAATAAAGCATCATCAGATGAAAGGGCATGGAAATTAACAAATTGTTAGGTACTCCCTCAAATTAGCTCTTATATCAGAATAATTATCTTCGCTGCTGAATTTAAAACATCGAATTATGTACAGCAGTGAAGATTTGATTACTAAGTAAATAGCATCTGTGTGAATCCGGGCTATCTGCGTGAGACCACAACGCACCTTGCCAAGTAATTACTAATCAATGATCACTAATCATTAGGTTAGTTGATTACCCATTACTAAGTAAATAATTTAGATCACTTACTTATGACAGCAAAAGAATATTGTAAAGCTTTTTGTGAAGGCTACTTCTGCGCCCAATTAGGCGAGAAACTTACCAATTGCAAAGTGACAGAACATGCGCTGGACTTAGTTAAGGAAACGGCTCAGACATGTATAGAGCAACAGATAGCCTATTCCAGTTTTGATGAAAAGCAAAAACTGGAGATGAAAGAAAACTTTCAAGAATGGGCTGATACAGTGTTGCAAGGTTTCAAGAAACGATTGCGTGAGAGTGGAAGATTAATATAAAAATTTATTGTAACCCCTCAAATTAGCACTTATATCAGAATAAATCTCTTTGCTGCTGAATTTAAACCTTGAATTATGTACAGCAGCGAAGATTTGGAACTTTTTCGATAAGTCATGAGCAAAGCAAGCTTGCTTGAACTTTGCCATGGCGAGAAAAAGTATGAAACTTTTTCGATAAGTAAGAACAATAAAAGAATGCTTTCAGATTGTCGAGCGAAGAAATTTCATGCAAATGAGCGCAGAGCCAAACTTGTTTGAGCAATGCCGAGTGCAGCCGAAAATCACTTGTGTGTAAAATGTATGAAATAGTTAATAAACAAGTGAAATTTTTAACATCTCAATGTATAGGTACTTGCAAAAGTGCCTATACAAAGGGCTATGCCCTAAATTGAGTACTAACACTACTTGTATATAGTTGAGATGCTATATTGATGCTTATAGCGTAAAGCAGTTTTGAACATTTTTTGATTTATGTGCAAACTATTGACGTTTTCAATTTCTATATTAACGAACGAGATTGAAAATCAAAATTCAGAAATTGTAGCATTAGCAAAAAGTATTATTGAACCAGATGATCCTCATAAATATCTTGATGACATAATAGATGGTCTTGGAGACGAAGAAAATGTCGGGTTGTATAAAATTATAGAAGAATTAGCCAAGCATCCAGAGTGGAACGTTTATACAGCATCTGTTCGCAATTGGCTACAAAATGAAAAAAACAATTTAGGTCTATAATTATTATGTCTACTCAAACATCAGATAATAATAAGCGAATAGCGAAGAATACTTTGCTTCTTTACTTCCGAATGCTTCTAATAATGGTTGTGACTTTGATTACAAGCAGAGTCGTTCTATATAAATAGGAGTAACGGATTGTGGTATTTGTAATGCTGTGGGTTGATGTGGCTTTGGAAGGACTGAAGTTGCGACTGCGGGAATGTGGTAGAGTCTGATAAGAATGCCAGATTCATACAAGGGCATTAGTTTTTGGGAGAGGTAATCGAAGAACTTTCAAGGAAAATCAAAATATAATAAACGAAATGGAAATAATGTCTCAAACATCAGAGTATAACAAGCGAATAGCGAAGGATACCATTGCCTTGTATATAAGGATATAGGTGGCTGTGGCTAATGGGGTATATACGTTGTTCGTTACAAATGGCGTATTCGATGCATTGTGACATATTACATTCAATGAGGAGAATTTATTCATAATATAATATGATATCAGAAATTAAGAACAAATTTGTAAATTCGAGTGAAAGGTCAAAGGATATTGTGAAGAATGTGGGACTTTCGTTAGGGACAAAGGCAGCAAGTATTCTTTCTTCACTTTTGCTTGTTCCCATGACTATCAACTATGTAAATCCCACTCAGTATGGTATATGGTTAACCCTGTCATCTGTGATTGGGTGGATAGCATTCTTTGATTTGGGGTTGGGCAATGGCTTCCGTAACAAATTTGCCGAGGCAAAGGCTCAGGGCAATATGCTTTTGGCTCGTCAGTTGCTTAGTACAACTTATTTTGCCATAGGATCAATTATCGGTGTTGTCCTTATAGCGGCTCTGGTCATCAATTCTTTTGTGGATTGGAGCGCATTTTTGAAAGTGTCTCCTGTTTATATGGAAGAGCTTCATAAGATATTCATCGTAGTCTGTACTTTCACTTGTATAAATATGGTGGCAAATGTCTTTAGCTCTTTACTCGCTGCAGACCAGAAGACAGGCTATTCTTCAGTGATAACTTGTATTGGTCAGTATCTTTCTTTGCTCGTTATTTTTGTGCTAACGAAAACAACGAGTGGAAGTCTGTACAATTTGGCGTTGTATTACTCGGGAATACCATGCTTGGTAATGGTCGCAGTATCATTATATATGTTCTTCTTCTCCAAATATAAGGTTTATAGACCTGGCTTCAAGTATATTAAAGTTTCTCTGGTAAGAAACATATTGCAGTTGGGTACTCAATTCTTCGTAATATATCTATGCTTGATAGCGATATTCCAGATTGTGAATATTGTCATAACTCGTGAGATAGGTCCTTTGGGAGTAACACAATATAATATTGCCAATAAATACTTCAACATCGTGTATATGTTGATGAATATTATTGTGTCTCCGTTCTGGTCTGCAATAACGGATGCCTATGTCAAGAAAGATTATGCTTGGATTGTTTCAATGAGGAATAGACTTATGCGATGCTGGCTATGTATGCTGGTTTGTTGTGCATTTATGGTTCCTATGTCATCTTTGTTCTATCGGATCTGGATAGGTCAGAGTGTTGAGATGCCTTTGCAGATATCTGTAGCCATGGCATTTTTGATAGTAACGCAATCGTATGGCAGTATCTTTATGACTATGATAAATGGTATTGGTACTGTTCGAATACAGATGGTCGTATATGTCTTGTTCGCCATATTCTCTTGGCCTTTGTTTAAGTTGTCTGCCTCGTATTTCGGTCTCGTGGGCGTTATAGCAATTCCTGCTGTTGTGTATTTGGCTCAGGGAATATTGGGTAATATCCAGCTGAATAAAATACTCAATCACACAGCTAAGGGCATCTGGATTAAATAGAATTAGAATATGAACATAGAAAAAATGTTTTCCATTCCCAAGAGTTTTTGGGTAAGTTTGCATTTCTTTCCTTTGAAAGATGCTTTGAAACTGCCCATTCTCGTAAGGTATAATACAAGCCTGCTCTCGTTGAAAGGAAAGGTAGTTGCTCAGGGGGGGTAAATACTGCAATGTTAAGTGTCGGGTTTTGTAGTGTTGGACTGTACGATAAGAAATACCAGAGGAGTATTCTTCAAATAGACGGAACCATCGAATTATCTGTTGATGGCAAGGTGAGTTTTGGACAAGGTGCCCGAATAAGTATCGGTAAGAATGGTTGTGTGACATTCAAGGGCGAATTTAGTAATACCGCGCAGATGAACCTCTGTTGCGTTGATAGCATAAAGTTTGGCTCTAATGTTGTAACATCTTGGGACACATTGGTAATGGATACCGATTGGCATGAAGTGATAAATACCGAGTCTGGTGTGCCAAGTCCGTGTACAAAGCCTGTTGAAATAGGTGATGGTGTGTGGATAGGAACCAGAGCTGTTGTGCTAAAAGGTAGCAGAATATCCAACGGATGCATAGTGGGAGCTGGCAGTCTTGTTACTAAAAGATACTGCGAAGAGGACTGTCTTATAGCAGGTAATCCTGCGAAGGTAAGAAAACAGTGCGTGACACTCAAAAGGAGTTGAGAAGAAGTGATGGAAAGGTCTTTCCTTTGAAATAAGATAAATTGGTTTATTCGGGGAGATAGGAATTGAAGTAGAACATTAAAGAAAGATAGAATACATGATAGGAATAGCGTTGTTGCTTGCCGCCATATACTTGTATTTCCAGCCAAAATACAGATATATCTCATATTTCCTGTATTTTAGTTTCATGGCAGGAAGCAGTGGAGGCTTCAACTTGTGGACAGAAGCAGTTGTGGGATTTAAGCTGAGTGACTGTGCTTTGATTTATACTGTTGTTGTTATAACACATCTTATGACATCGGGGAAACCATTGTTGCCCAAACTGAAACAACAGGGGTGTTACAAATTGTTCCTTTGTTTTGTAGCTCTATCATTTCTGTTTTCTTTAGTGCATTATGAGTTATCTTTCTATGAGGTGCTACAGGGGGGGGGGGGGGCGAAAGTTTATCTTATTGCTTTCGCTGGTTATCCTGATTAGAGTAAAACCGCATGAATTTCAGAAAATAATGCGGATGATGATGTGGATATGTTTTATAACGTCGATTCTATATGTCGGTCAAGTGATCCTGAAACGACCATTGATGCCATATGGCTATGAGGGGGCGGCAGACAGAGCCACAGGAATCATGCGTTTCTACAATTCGCCTGTAAACTTGTCTTTGTTCTTGACTTTGAGTTTTGCCTATCCGCAGTTGTTTCGAGGGACGAAGGTGCCACTTTGGGCGTTCCGTGGTGCTTTCTTTGTAGCACAGATTTGTACTTTAGGACGAACAGGCATTGCTGTAGCCTTGTTAACGGTCTTGTTGGCATTGGCTATTCAGGGTAGCGTGAAGAATGTGGTCAAAGTGATTATCGTCTTGGGTATTTTGATTACTCCTTTTATTGGAACCTTATCACAACGATTTGAGGGCGGTAATACGGACGAGGATTTGGGTAGCGTGCTCTCTGGAAAGTTCGGCAATGACTATGACCCACAGGCAAGTGGTGATGCCACAATGCTTTATCGTTTTGCCTGGTGTTACGAACGTGCCGACTATCTGGTGAAACGTCCTTTTCTTGAGCAGGTGTTTGGTTTAGGCTTGACTACAGAGTCTTCCGACTGGCAGTTCAAGAAGTACAACTTCCGTATAGGTTTGCCAGATGAGTATCTTCGGGTGGTGCAGTTGGCAACGCCAGACATTTCATATGGAAATATGATTACGTATTTAGGGTTCTGTGGCACAATTTTGTACATGCTTATGCTAGTTTCGTTTGCAAGATTATTGTGGAAGCACAGAAAAGACAATCCATATATGGGGGCATTTTCGGCAATGATATTGATGTCGTTCATCGAAGGTTTTTCTGGCTCGGGACTTTCCGAACCAAGAACGTTGACGATATACTTCCTGGCGATGTCTCTTATCGCGAGTAAGCTACAACAGTTAAGAACAAATCAAAATAGAATATGAAGGTAGTACACATTGAATCTGGCCTCGGCAACCAGATGCTCAGTTTCTGCGAGTATCTGGCTTTGAAGAAAGCCAATCCGCAGGATGATGTCTATATCGAGAACATCATCTTTGACATTCCCGAATGCAATGAAGTAATCAGCCAGTGGAATGGTTATGAGTTGAATCGCGTATTTGCTATAGATGCTCCAAACGTTCGGTCTCTATTTGACGATGTACAATGGAACAAAATCATGGCAGAAATACGCGCCAGTCGTTTTTGGGTGTTGGAGGAGCATAATTGGAATTATCCTGTCGTGTTTACAACAGCGTTGAACAATGCAGGGTTGAACTTGAAAAACATAAGGGGCAATTTTGAAAGTCCAGAAATGATGGCAGCTTGCCAGCCTGACAAGAGTAGTCTGGCTTGTCGTTTGCGTCATACCTTGCCTTTCTATTATTTGCAGGCATGGAGGCATCGTCGTCCAATTCCTCTTGAAAAATTAAATTGCATAAGCAAGCTCTTTCTGAAAACAGACGAGGATATTTTTACAGGTCAATGGCTTTCGTTCAAATATAAGGAATCCGGCATCGAACAGATTGCCCAAGAAATAGAAGATACTTTCGTGTTTCCTGAGGTAACGGACGAAAAGAACAAAGATGCATTGGGCTTTATCGGAAGTCGAAACAGCGTTGCAATACATGCCCGAAGAGGTGACATGCTGGGGGGAAACTATGTTTATTATGCAACAGGCTTCTTTAAGCGTGCGGTGAAATATATCCGTAAACATGTGGAGAATCCGGTATTCTTTATCTTCTGTGACCCCGGAAGCGTCGGTTGGGCTATGGAGAATGCAGAAGTGTTGGGCTTGAATGTCCGTAAGGATGAGATACATTTCGTGGATTGGAACAAGAGTACAGAGTCTTATCGTGACATGCAATTGATGGCAGCATGCAAACATCAGATAATCACCAACAGTACTTTTGGATGGTGGGGAGCATGGATGAATAAGAACCCGAATAAGATAACCATTTCTCCAGAGTTTAGAATCAATACAACGCATACCTTTTGACCACATGGAAAATAGAATTGATAGCCTTGATGTTGCAAAGGGAATCTGCATTCTGTTTGTTGTAATGGGACATATTCTCCAGTACAATTGTGAAGGAAACGGTGCTCGAATAGTCTTCGATTTTATCTACAGTTTCCACATGCCTGCTTTTATGCTGCTTAGCGGTTATGTGGCAAGTTTGTCAAGAGATAGGGTCATGAAAGAGAAAGCGATGGCTTTCATTAAAAAGAAATTTGTCTCGTTGGTGATTCCGTTTCTTGTGTGGGGACTTGTTGTTATGCCTTTTATTGTCAGACGCGATAGTTTTTCATGTTTTTCGACTATTGCAAAGGAATTGGCATTACAACCAGACACAGGTGCATGGTTTCTCATCTCTTTGTTTTGCATACAGGTGTATTTTTTGCTCTTTTGCCTGTTCGCGAATACTTTGAAGTGTAAGACACAAATGAATGCAGAAACCATTTCGCTTGCAGTTGTTTTTGGCGTATTGCTTTGGGGGCATAAGATCTTGAATATGTGCTGCCCAAACCTGCGGGGGGGGGGGGGGGGGGGGGAAGTTTTTATATGCCTGAGAGATATGTTTTCTTCTTCTTTCTCGGATATTCGTTCAATAGGTATTTGGTAAGACAACTCTATAAGAAATGGATTGTGCTTGTCTCTGCGTTGGTGTTTGTCGCACTTGTCAGATACTATACGTTTGGTAATGATCCATACAAATTGCAAATGCTTTGCGGAATATTTGCCTCGATAATAGTGCTGCATATAGCAAGGGCTATAGATCAGGTAAAATCATTGGAGACGTGCAAAGAGAAATTGGTATTGTATGGCAAAAACTCTTTGGTTATATATCTTACCCATTTTCCTATTATCATGCTGTTGCAAAATGAGGTACGGCTTGATACGGACGCTATCGCAGGTATTCCGCTTTTTATAATTGTCGCTGTAGTCTCCGTTCCTGTTTGTGCGATATGCACATTCTGGGGCAGGCTCGTCTCAGAGAATTCGCTCTTTGACAAACTGCTTTATGGAAGGAGTAAAAAGAATATTAATAAATAAGATATGTTACAGATAATCATTTTTTCATTTAATCGAGCCATGCAGCTTGATACGCTTTTGAGAAGCGTATATAAGCATTTTAAGTTCGATAACTATCAAGTGGGAGTGCTCTATAACACCTCCAACAGAGATTTTGAGAAAGGGTACGATTTGCTGAAAGGCAAATATCCCCAAGTAGAATTCGTCAAGGAGTCAACGAACAAAGACCATTTTGGCATAAAGGATGCGATGTGCTTCTACAATTTGAAAAAAATAATTAAGCACAAACAGTTGCGTAATGCCAAGTCGGATTTCCGTTCTCTCCTGTGTGGCATGTTGCATGGTAATGCAGACTGTAGTATGTTCCTTACGGATGACTCCGCTTTTTATTCAGACGTTTGCCTGACAGATGACATTTTTTCATGGGTGAATGAAAAGCCTCTGCAGCGTTCTTTCTCTTTGCGGTTGGGGATTGGTATAAACCAAGAGGAACCAAAGACGGAAAAGGATGGTTTTGTATATTGGGACTATTATAAATCTTGCGAAAAAAAGAACTGGACTTATCAGTTCTCGGTTGATGGACATATCTACTCCACGAAGTTGTTGCGTCAGTTGGCAGACAAGATATTCTTCACCAATCCCTCTTTCTTCGAAAGTATGGTATGCAACTATGTGAGAGAGAAAAGAATGCTGAGCGAGGGAATGTGTTTTCGAAAAAGCACGTTGTTGAGCTATCCTATAAATATGGTTCAAAAGGTGGCAGACAATGAAAGTCTTAATGCATCTTTAAAGACGCTCAATGAGAAATTTTTGGAGGGATATACTTTCGATTATGAGGTTCCCGAAAAGATAGAGGTGTTCCAGCAGTATCCTGCCAGTTTGACTTTGAAAAGAAACGGAAACGAAAACATTAAGCTATCATGTTTATAACAGTATTATCTCCTGCCTATAACAAGGGGAAAACGATACGCAGACTATATGAAAGTTTGCTCCGTCAAACATCATTCTGTTTAGGTCTGAATCATATCTCTGTTTCTTGACAGGATTGTTGCTGCAGATAAAAGACATTATGAACAACCCAAGTAATAGTTGGTTATGGCACATAATCGAATACAATATATAGATATAGCAAAAGGGATAGGAATAATATTAGTCGTGTGGTTTCACTTTCCAATACTAAGCCAACTTAGCAGTTTTGAGTGTTGGGGGGGGTATATTACAAGTTTCTATATGGTCCTGTTCTTTGTCTTAAGCGGTGTGTTTTTTAAGCTTTCATCGTTGCTAAGAAGAATACGACGACTTATGCTGCCTTATATTAGTTTCTATTTGGTAGCATGCGTATATTATACTTTTATGTCGTTGTACAAGCAAAAATCAATAGAACTCTCTCACTATCTCCTTCCTTTCTTGGGGGCAACAAGTGGATATGAAAATACGCCAATCTGGTTTCTGCTGTCATTGTCTCAGGTTGTTTGCATGTGTTTTGTCTTGTGCAAAATGCGTAATCGCTATGCGGTGATTCTAGGAGCCTTGTGTGTAAGTATGGCAGGATATTATCTCGGACGTTACAATGTCCCCTATTATGTAGATGTGTCAATGCTGTGCTTATTTCCATTTGTTTTGGGATATGAATTTCGTGACGTAATCCTGGATATACGCCCCATAGTTGGACTGCCTGCAGGATTGCTGTCTTTAGCATGCTACGCGATGTTTCCTGGTTTTACTAATGTTTCCCAAAATTTTGAACCAATGGGATATATTCCATTTCTTGGGATATCTATTGGCGCTTCGTTGTTCGTGGTTTATGTCTCAAAAGCATTTTGCCATACAATTGTGAGCACAGGCTTGTCATTCTTTGGGAGAAACTCACTGATTATATTGTGTACACACATGATGCTAATGTCCTTGCCAGCTGTGATTGCTCGTCATTTGAATAATGTATGGTGTGCAAATTTGCTGAGCCTAATACTTGTCATGTGTATAGAGTGCTTGGTGGTTTTCCTAATCAAAAAGTATGTAAAATTCTTGGATGTATGAAGGGGCATAATGAAGGGCAGAAATGATGTTTTTTGATACAACGAAAGAGCATCGAGCATTAGGGTACTTGATGGATTGCAATACGACACTTCAGTTTTGACAAATTATGAATAAGGAAATTTTATATTCAGTAATAACCCCTGTTTACAATCGCGAAGACAGCATAATGAGGTGTCTTGAGAGCGTTGAGCACGCGATGGCTAATTTAAATGGACAGGGGGGGTAATGTAGAGCACATAGTTGTTGACGATGGTTCTTCTGACCATACAGCTCAACTGGTGGAAGATTATGCAAGATGCCATGAGCGTGTGCGCTTCTTCCAGTTTGGGAGTAACAGAGGAACCAATGCAGCACGCAACAAGGCTATAAGCGAGGCTCGTGGAAAGTGGTGCATCTTTTTGGACAGCGACGACTACTTTGTGGATGAGGCGTTGCAGACCATAAGCGACACTATGCAGTCGCAGCCTGAGTACAGGCATTATATGTTTGCTCCTGATGATATGCAACCATATTATCAGAGCAACGCAATACTGCAAGGTGCACAGCAGAAGGTTCTTCTCTATCCTGACTTCCTGAATGGATATGTGGGAGGTGACTTCATACATGTTTGTAACACAGAAATACTGCGCAGGCATCTGTTTGACGAGAAACTGCGGATACACGAAGGGGTGTTTTTCCTGATGTTCTTCCGAGAAGCCCGGCAGATGCTTTTCACCAATAAGGTCGTGACGATAAGGGAACGTAACCGTGCCGATTCGGTGACGAGGGAGTCATTCCGTACCAGTCTTGCGGTGATAAACAGAACCATAATTGCGAATGAACTACGGCTGAGGGAGTTTGAGGCAGATTATGTTCGCTTGGGTATGGCAAGGCAGTTGCGAAATCTTCGACTGTCGCTGTTGGACAACTATTTGCTTGCGGGAAGGTATAAGGATGCAAATGGCATGATCCGTCTGTTGGGGGCAGCAAGAACATCGAAGTACCGGGTCTTGAAGATAATCTGTGCTTTTAGAATGGGCTGGCTGTACAGACACATGCTGATGCTCCTTCTCTTCGTAAAATATAAGGTGATGAAGAAAAGAATAGATTGAGAGTATAATTAAAAAACAGGAAAATGAGAATATTACACATTGTTTGGGTACTCAATTTCGGAGGTATTGAGACCATGCTGATGAACATTGCCAATGAACAGGTGGCGATGGGAAACGAGGTTGGCATACTTCTTATTGACAAGGGGACTGATAACCCGGAGGTGATAAAAAGATTGGATAAGCGTGTTGCCATCTTGAAAGCCAACAGAAAATATGGCAAGTTTGACCTGCCTGCATATTGGCGCATGAATATGTTGATAAAGAAGTTTCAGCCTGAGGTGATACACTTGCATAGCGCTGCTATCTACAAATATTTATACCCTCTGCAACAAACCGAACACAGACCACATAGAAAAGATAGATAAGGTGTTTGCTATATCACAATCTGTTGCCGACGACTTGATGCAGAAGAAGCATGTGCATTCTATCGTTAACCCGAATGGAATAAAACCAGAGTTGATAAGAACAGACAAAAGGAGCTCGGATGGCAAGTTTAGAATTGTGCAGGTAAGCCGATTGGATCATCCTAAAAAAGGTCAGCATATATTGTTGGAGGCTTGTGGAATGCTGAAGCAGCGAGGCTATGATAATTTTACTGTCGATTTTATTGGTGGTGGACCTTCTCTTGAATATCTTAAGTCTGTAACAGAGAAGTCTCAACTTTGTGGTAGAGTGAATTTCTTGGGGATGAAGGATCAGCAATATATATATGATCATCTTTGCGAATATGACTTGTTCGTTCAACCAAGTATCTATGAGGGCTTCGGACTTACTGTGGCAGAGGCGATGGCAGCAAAGGTTCCTGTTCTTGTCTCATCAGGCCAAGGGCCAGAGGAGGTGATAGAATATGGTCAGTGTGGATATGTTTTTAAGAATGGTGACGTGGAAGATTGTGCCAGAAAAATAGAAATGTATCTGAATGGCGAAGAGGACAAATCGTTCGTTGATAAGGCATTTGGACGAGTATGGAATCTTTATAATGTGAAGATAACAGTGAAGACATATCTAGATAATTATTCTAAGAGACAATAATATGACATTGAAAAGAAAGTTTTTTTTGATTCTGTTTTATGGGTTTGCGAATCATCTTCCTGATTCGTATCAAATGTTATGGGGGGGGTAAGTAATTGGCTAAGAGTATTTTGTGTAAAACGGATATTCAAAAAGTGTGGAAATGTAACGACGGTGAATCGTAATGTGTATTTTGGCAATGGCTGTGAAATAGAAATAGACGATTACAGTGGAATTGGAGCCAATTGCGTGTTGCCCAATGATATCAGAATCGGGAAGTACGTAATGATGGGGCCAGAACTGTATTGTTTATCTTTCAGTCACAAAATCTCAGACGTAGAAAAACCAATGTGTTTTCAAGGGAAAGAAGATAAAGAAGCAGGTGCATGCATTGTCATAGAAGATGATGTGTGGATTGGCGCGAAGGTTATAATAACCAAACGAAGACACATTGGAAAGGGAAGTGTGTTGGCTGCTGGTGCGGTTGTTTCCAAAGATGTTCCAGATTATGCCATTGTTGGAGGTAATCCAGCCAAAATAATAAAGTATAGGGAATAAATTATTTTTTCTGGTTATGACTTGCATGCTTTACAATGTTTGGATAACAGTGAAGTGGTAAAGGGAAATCAAAGTGTAATGATGAAACAAAGATTAGAATATATAGATCTTGCTAAGGGATTTGCTATGTTGATGGTGGTGTACATTCATATCTCCATTAACTATGCAGATAATCCTTTTGCAGATTCCTGGGTGCGAAGGATGATGGGTTCCATGTTCATGCCCATATTCTTTATTATGTCAGGCTTCTTCTTCTCTGTGAAGCAACCATTTAGGGATTGGGTCAAGAAAAAGACGAAAAGATTGATTGTGCCTTTCCTCGTCTTTTACTTGTTGACTTATCTGATGAACTGTGTTCTTTGCGGTTTGTTGCATGTGCAAACGAAGAATGAGTTTCACTATGGTGATTTGTTCCAGGTTTTCTTCCGCGATGTGTTTGCCAACAATGTTATATGGTTTTTGCTTGCATTGTTTTGGTCTTCTGTCATACTTTATGTTATTGCGAAGAATTGCAGAAGCAGGATATGGCAGACTCTGCTTGTCGTAATTCTTGGTGGGGGGCAAAATCCTTGGGGATTATGAATTAAATATCCCGCTGTATATTGATACAGCCTTGACAGCTTTGCCTTTTGTGTATATTGGCTATTTGGTGAAGGAATATGAAGTATTGGCAAGGGTTTCTGTAATGCCAAAGAACAAAAGGATAACACTTATGTTGTTGGTCTTTGTCATAGGTTTCATTCTTGATTATTTCTTTGGGCAAGGAGCAAGCATGGTGAACAATATGCAACCTTCTGCTTCGCGTTTTTATGGATGCGGCGTTGTTGGAAGTTTGTCGGTTTTGGCATTGTCTAATATGATAGGTAAATTGCCATTAGTCTCGTTTGTGGGCCGTCATTCAATTCTGGTTCTATGTACGCAAATGTATCTGATAAATTTATTTGTGAAATTGACGAATAGATTCTTTGGCTCATTGGGTTATTATCCTGCGTCATTGCTGGTTCTTTTGCTTGTTTGTGTAAGTTACTACGCATTAGTGCCATTGGTGAACCGATATGTGCCATGGATTATAGGGGAAAAGAAATAACTGTAAAAAAAATAATGTTTATGGAATTGTTTAATCATTACAAGCCTGTGAAGAAAATCAAGGCGGTGGAAGGTGGAAGCGTAAAATGGATTGTCACCATAAAGCAATGGTTCCACCAAGGGTTTACCTATCTTGACCATACGGAGATGTTCTGGCGTGTGGTATGGGAGTTTGTTCCGTTTTCGTTTGTGTTCTCCATGCTTTATTGGGGAGTGGGGCTTAAACTCTGGGTGTGTGTGCTGGTTGGATTCCTGGTATCGCATACTCTCAATTGGATATTTAACTTCAACTTTTGGACATGTATAGATTTTACATTCCCTTCGGTACATAATCCTGGGAATGATGCAACGATTGATTATTTGAGGAGAATGCAAGAACGCATACGGAAAAATGATGTGATTACGGGTTGCATGATTTATGGAAGCATGTCACGTGCAGTTTGGCATGATAAAAGTGATTTGGACATGCGCATTATTGGCAAATCTGGTTTCTGGAACGGGTTCAAAATATATTGGGCTGTATTCAAGGAGCGTTTGATTGCTGTACGTGAAAAGCAGCCATTGGATTTGTATCAAGCAGATAGTGTGAAGTTCCTGAAGCGTATGCGTACTGATGAATATCCCATTTTTCTGAAGTGTGATGACAGTCGCCTGCGGAAATTCTATGGGGGGGGGATTTCCACAGTAAGATTTGATGATATAACTCACTTGAACGAGTTGGGACGCAAGGTTAAATAAATCATGGTAATGGGTGTTTAAGCTTGTGAAACAACTTATATGGAATCATTAGCTTAAACATTTATTACAATGAGAAATTATACGTATAATTGGGGAAATCTTCTTTTTTTCAGATGGTTTGTGGCAAGCTGGCTGCTGCATGGCATACATGTGTTGGACAGGACAGAAAAGTGGCTTTATGTGTTGTGCGAGTCGTTGCTATTGTTGGTGGTATTTTGCGCAATGTTTGCTTTGGGATGCCACCAATGGTGGGCTTATCTTTTGGCATTTGTCGTTTTGCACACAATCACATGGCTGACAGATTCGCATTGGCTTGTCGGTTTCCGTGAGGTTGACAAAACTTTCAGCAGTAAGGGCATTGTTGCTACATTGGAATATATAGAAAGGGTAAGTGATGTGTTTGCCAAGTGTGACAATATAGAAGCTGTGCTCGTGTATGGCAGTATGTCAAGAAGAATGTTCCATAACAGAAGCGACCTTGATATACGCATCTGGCAGAGTCATTTTTCATTGAAGACGTTTTTCTTGGTTCAGAAATACCGCTTCATTGGAATCTGGAAATATCGTATCCCTTTGGATCTGAAATTGGTAGATTCTATGGAATACCTAAAACAGGAAATGCGGCCTGACGAAAAAGCCATTGTCGGATATTCCAAGGGTGGAAAGTCTGTGTATAATGCAGGTTATTGCCTCTCGGAAATTAAGGCAAAGCCATCGGACTTTTTGAGAGAGAATAATCCCGATTGGATAGCAAAGAACGCAAAATGAGAGTTATAAACATTATTTGGAAATTTGGAACAGGTGGTATAGCGAAGTGTTTTCTGACATATGCAACTTTGGGCAGTGCAGATAGGGATATTGATGTCGTTTCTGTCTGTATAGATCCGCAGGGGTGTACTTATGACAGGAAACCCTTATTCGCTGTTGGTGCGGAAATCATTAGTATAAAGAGCGGGCTTGATTTGTCCTGGATAGGCAAATTGCATAAACTCATTAAGCGCGTATCTCCAGACGTCATTTTTTGTCATGGGTTTAATGGGCCGGTAGTTGTGACCTTGGTTAAGGCTATTTATGGACTGAAACTTCCCATGATATGTAGCTACCATGGGCTCTATTATGCTCCGACACCCAAGAAGAAATGTCTGGAAGGTGTCCTTAATGGGCTGATGCTTATGCTGTACAAGTATGTGGCAAAGCGCGTGATAGTAGTGTCTGACTATTCAAAGCGTGAACTTGAGCATAGACATATTCCAACGCAAAAACTTGTGACTGTGCATAATGGTATAACAGATGTGGCACCACGCACATGCAGTCCTGCTGATTCTGCTGACAGATTCAGAATCGGGGTGGTTTCTCGCTTGGACCCATTTAAAGGGGTCGATATTCTGATAGAGGCTTTGCAGAAAGTGCAAGGTAAAACGGATGTATCTGTAACGTTGGACGTTGTTGGTGATGGGCCAATGGAGCAGCAACTCAGGCAAAAAGTGTCGGAACTTGGTCTCGACCAAGTCGTGAGTTTTACTGGCTATCAAACAAATATTCCCGAATGGATGGGTAAATGGGATATGTTCTGTTTGCCTTCTTTCTTTGAGAATCATTCGATTTCTATACTTGAGGCCATGCGGGGAGGCAAGGCTATTGTGACGACACGTGTTGGGGGAAACGAAGAATCAGTGACAGATGGAAAGGAAGCGCTGATAGTGCCTGCACGTGATTCGGATGCATTATCGGATGCAATCCTGCGATTGGTAGAGGATAAGGAATTATGCAGAAACTTGGGCAAAAATGCGCGCAGACGTTTTTTAGGAGAGTTTACAGAGGAGATTATGAAAAAGAATCTTTCATGTGCATTGAAACTAAATGAAGAATAGCCATACTATGAATGTGTTGTTTTATACTACGGACCTTTTTGCAGGAAGGGAGCGGCTTATGCCTTGGCGCACGGTGATAGAGGTGGCAAAAGTTATGCAAGAACAAGGGCACAGAGTGTTGATTGCAAATGGAGTGGGCGATTGTGACCATGTTAAGTCTTATTCTTTTCAGGGGGTATTGATTCAGTCTGTAAGTAAGAAACTGGAAAACCTTGTATGGTTGACAAAAACAATGGAAGCGGATGCGCTTTTCGTTGAATGCAAATGGCGTGATGCGCTAAGAGGTTTTGCGCCATTAAAAGAAGTCACCTGTAAAAAGTTTGCCTACTTTACAGGCGGTGTCTATGACTTGCAAAGTGCAATGCGGCTCAGTCTGTTGTGTGGGCTATGGAATGGAAAAGCCTATTGGATGGAATCGTTGGTTCCCAAGCACTGGCTTGCCAAGAAGTTGAAGCACGCTGCGTTTGATGGCGTAATAGGTTTGACTGGTTTTACGGCTGATAAAGCTGGTGAGGTTGGCTGTCCCCATGTGGTGACTATTCTTCCCGGAAAGGATTCGTTTGAAGAAATAAAGAGTGATGAAAGTGTAGTCCAAAAAAGGGGGCTTAAAGATAAACGTTTTATTTGCTTCACAGGAGCCCCTGCTCCTACTCGCGGTGCAGGACTGCTTCTGAAAGCGGCAGATGAGGCTGAAGTGGCTGATTTGCGAGTGGTATTTCTGATGAGAACTGATGTCGGCTCTGATTATGCCAATTTTGACATGGCGTATAAGCGGATGAAACACAAAGATAGGGTTGTCATAGTAAAAGAAACATTGTCACGCGAACAATTGAAGGCTTTTTTTGAGTCTGCGTGGTATATGGCATTGCCTTTCATTGTGGTTCCAAGTGAAATTCCTCTTACTTTCTTTGAAATCATGTCATGCGGTACACCGGTTCTGACATTCAGGAATGGAGGCACAAGCGATTACTTGAAAAAGGGCTTGTTGATAGCGGATAAATCTGTCAAAGGACTGAGGGTATCACTGGAAAAGTCATGGTCGGATGATGCACTTAGAGCAGAAAAAGCAGAGTCTGCCAAACGAATGATGAATGGGCACCCAACATGGGAAACTGTGGCAAAAGAATGGATGGATTTGATAAAATAGTAATTTTGAAAAATGACGAAGTATATTATTATTAGCGGAATTGACGGTAGTGGAAAGACTACTGTCATCAATACACTTAAGGAAAAACTAGAGTCGGAAGGTAAATCGGTAGATTACATTTGGATGCGCTATAATCATTACCTTGTAAAAGGAATGAATGCGTTGGCTCGTCTTTTGGGTTTGTCCGTAAAAGTCAATAATGAGATGGGAGAGGTGTGGGAACACCGTTTACACAAGAGCCCATTGTTCTGTAAATTATATGTTTGTTGCTCTTATATTGACAATCTGCTTGCTCGAAAAAAAGTGATGGCGCTAAACGCAGATTATGTGATATGTGACCGTTGGGTGAATGATATTCTTGTTGATTTGGGGGCAGAATGTCGTTTTGATAATCTTTTGGAAAGTCAGTGGTATAATCGTTTCCATAAAATATTGCCAAAAGGGTCTTTCCAGTTTGTGGTGAAACGTAATTTGGAAGATGTGCTGGGTTGCCGTGTTGAGAATCATACAAATCCGGATTTCAAGTATCGCTTTGAACTTTACAAGAAATTGATGATAAAGTCAGATGTTTCTGTCGTTGATAATACGGGAACCATAGAGGAAAGTGTGGCACAGATTATTCGGGTTCTAACAAAAGGTGAAACAGAAAAAGAGTAAGCGAAGAGTATCCGATTGAGGCTTTGACATTAGAGCCAATGAACGATTAATATAATCATATGAAACCAAGCAGAAATTCTTATTTGGATGTAGTAAAAGGGTTAGGCATATTGCTTGTAGTAGCTGGCCATGCTATACAATATGGCATGGGGAGTGGCTATGACGGCTTTTGGAATTTGCCCATGTTCAAGTTTATCTATTCCTTTCACATGCCCCTGTTTATGGCTGTCAGCGGATGGCTCTTTTGGTTTTCCTATTCAAAACGTGGGGGGGGTAAGAGTGTGTTGAAGGACAGAGCAATGACTTTGCTGTATCCAATCTTTGTATATGGCATTATCTGTAGTATCCCTGTTTTTATCCGAAACCCTAAGGACTTTTCTGTACATGATGCTTTCTTTAAGGTACATTTGTGGTTTTTCTGGGCGGTGCTAATAGCTACATGTTTGGCTTGTCTGATGTTTAAGTTGAATAAGTTGTTCCATATTAAAGAGTGGGTGTTTGTCTTTGTCTTGTTCTTTGGGATGATGCTTTTTGATGACAACTGGCTTATAGCACAGCATAAGTTCGTAGTCCCATATTTCCTGCTGGGGGGGGGATTTGTAAATATAAGCTGGCTTATTGTGGCCAAAAGTGCTGGATAGTGATTCCGCTTTATTGCCTTAGTATGTTGTTCTATAAGTCGGATACTTACATATATGTTTCCATGTATAGTATAACACAGGGTGATGCTATGTCACATTTGTGGACAGATATTTATAGGTTCGTTGTGGGAGCGCTTGGGACTGTTTCCTTTATGCTTCTCGTAAAGTATATGTGGATGTTTATCGAGAAATGGCAGTTGCTGCATGACGCTTTGATATGGCTGGGCAAGAATACCCTATTTATATATTTCATACAAGGATTGGTGTTTGCTGTGCTTGCAAGGGTAACGATGCCATATATGGGCGTTTGGCAACCTTGTGCGACATTCATCTTCGTTATGGCGGCTTCTGCTTGTTTCGTGATGTTGGTTAGGCGTAGTCTTTTTGTGGGCCGCTTGTTTTTCGGTAAGGATTATAGAGATAGATAGTATATAATATAGATAGTATATAATAATGATGCAAGATATTTCAGCTTTTATAATAACATTCAATGAGGAACGTCATATCCGACGTGCCATAGAGAATGCAAAGAAGTATGCCAAAGAGGTGTTTGTACTGGATTCTTATAGTACAGACCGAACATGTGAGATAGCAGAAAGTCTGGGAGCGCATGTGTATAAACGGAAGTTCACGTATCATGCAGACCAACTGAATTGGGGGCTTCGCAATATCCCGTTTCATACGGAATGGATATGGCGGCAGGATGCAGATGAGTATCTGACAGATGAACTGATAGAGGAAATAGAACAGAGATTGCCTCATGTGGGAAAGGATGTGAATGCTTTCACTGCCCCTTGTTTGCGTAAGTTCATGGGACGCTATATCAAGCATGGTATTGTTCCTCTGGTTTTGCTGAGACTGTTCCGCAAGGGACATGCGCAATGGGAGGATAAAAAGATGGACGAACACATTTATGTTACTGACGGTACTATCGGCAGTTTGAATCATGCTTTTTTTGACGACAGCCTGATGACACTGACGGAATGGACCAACAAGCATAATGCGTATGCTACGAAGGAGGCTGTGGATCTGCTTTGCACAGAATATGGTTTGCATGAAGGGGAATCTGTGGTGAATTCGGGAGCACACTCAATGGCTGTGCGCCGCAAGAAGCTGAAGTACATAAAACTCCCACTCTTCTGGCGGGCTTTTGCCTTCTTTGTGTATCGCTACTTCTTCCGCTTGGGTTTCCTGGATGGCAAGGAAGGGTTTCTCTGGCATTTCTTGCAGGGATTCTGGTATCGCGCTCTGGCTGATGCAAAGGTGTTTGAATTGAAGAAGAGAATGGGATATGATGAGGAAAAGATAAAGGAATACCTCAGAGAGACATATCTCACAGACCATACGGGGGGGGTAAATCCAACAGAGGGTAACTCGCTGGGTATGCCTATCTGCATAAGCCTAAACTCAGGAAGGAGGGCTTATGCAGCGTGATTCAAGAATTTCGTTTGTCGTTCTTACTTACAACGAAGAAAAACACATTGCCCGTTGCATCAATTCCCTGTTGCCTTTTGCCAAGGAGATATGGGTGATAGACTCCTTTTCTACGGACAGAACCATAGAGATAGCAGAAGGGCTGGGAGCCAAGACTGTGAAACACCCCTTTGAGAACCAAGCCCAACAATTCAACTGGGCCATAAGGAACTGCGAGATAGCGGGTGACTGGATATGGCGCGTGGATGCTGATGAGTGCATATCAGAGGAGTGCGGCAGGAAGGTGACAGAGGCTATCGCAACATGTGACGAGGATATAAACGGCATTTATGTAAACAAGGCAATCGTATTCCAGGGACACAAACTGAAGCATGGCGGCTGGTATCCTGCACCGCAAATAAAGGTAATACGCAAGGGATATGGCGAGAGCGAAAACAAGGTGATGGATGAACATCTCATCATCACGTCGGGCAGAACCATCTATGTGGATGGTGACCAGACGGACGAGAATCTGAATGATCTCACCTGGTGGACAGACAAGCATAACAAGTATGCTTCACGTGAAGCCGTCAACATGCTGATGATGCAGTATGAGATGGATGCTGATGCAGAAGGGGTGGAGGCAAAACTGTTTGGCAACGATGCAGAGAGGAAGCGCTGGCTGAAAGTGAGATATGCCAGAATGCCTCTCTTCCTGCGACCTTTCCTGTATTTCCTGGTGAGGTATATCGTGAAGTTGGGTTTCCTGGATGGGAAACTGGGGTTCATCTGGTATGTGCTACAGGGTTTCTGGTACCGTTTCCTGGTGGATGCCAAGATATATGAGATGAAGAGAGACTTCGGATTTGACGAGAATAAACTGAAGGCTTATTTGAACGGGCTTTGCCAGACGAGCAGATGACGGTCTGATGTGACGATGCGAAGCCGGGCTGATGGCGTAGGTCTGGATAGGGAAAAACACAGTGGGAAAATCTTTGGGTTTTAAGGAAGAGAAGTGTCTGCTCTCATTGCTGAAGTCGGCACTATGGGGGGATGTTGATCCTCTCGAAAGCATAGGGGTGAGCGAACTGTGCAAGACGTTGGCTCTGGCAAGAGAGCATACGGTGGAAGCTCTGGTGGCTTATCCTGTGGTGGGGGGAAAGGTGAAGTTGGCATGCACGCCTACCTCTGCTGCCCAGCGCCAGGAACTGGTGATGGGTATGCTACGGGTGGAGCAAACACGAAGGGTGCAGTATGAGAGATTCAAACGAATCCTGCGCGAACTGGCTGCATTGTTTCGCACATACGGAATCGGATATGTGGTGTTCAAGGGTGTTGCGGTGGCTTCACATTACCAGCATCCTTTCCTTCGGGCAATGGGCGACATCGACTTCTATGTGTCGCCAGCTGACTTCGAGCGTTCCATTGATGTACTGGAACGGGAATGGCACGTGAAGATAGAGCGTGATGAGACGGACAAACATTATAGTTTTTACTGGCACGGTGTGCGTTTCGAGCTGCATCATCGCATAGAGACGTTCGGCAGAAAAAGAGCGCAACAGGAATTTGACGGGTGGATAGAGGATGTGGTCAGGTGCCAACCAGCCACCTTGGATATAGATGGTGAGCAGCTGCGGGTGCTTCCTCCTGTGGCAGATGTGGTGGTGGTGTTCAAGCACATGATAAACCATCTGCTGGTGGAAGGGGTCGGTCTGCGTCAGGTGACTGACATAGCGGTATTGTTGGCTGACTACCATGGGAAGATAGATGTAGGGGAACTGCGTGGCAGACTGCGTTCGTTGGGGTATCTAGGTGTGTTTGACGCTGTAGTTGCCATGCTTGACGGATATCTCGGTTTGCCGTGTGCAAAGGTGTATTCGCCTTTGGGCAAGAGTGATTATCGTGCAGCGAGGCGTTTGCTTCGCTTTGTTTTTGATAGCGGGAATTTTGGGCGAAGAGCTCATGCCCATCATTCCGACGGCTGGAAGAAAAGCGCTGAGACTGCGGCCATCGCTTTTCGGCATTGCCTGTTTGCCTTTGGGCTGATGCCTGGGGAGATACTGGCTTTTGTGCCTCGCCGCATAAGGATTTCAATCAAGAAGATTTTTGGAAGATGAAAGTTTCGATTATAACATCAAGTTACAACCGGGAGCAGACTATCGGTGGTTGTATAGAGAGTGTGTTGGCTCAGGACTATCCTGACATAGAATATATTATAGTGGATGGTGCCTCGAATGACAAGTCGGTGGAGGCGATAAAAGGGACGATAGCCGGTCATGAAGACAAGGTAAAGTTCGTGTCGGAGCCTGACCGCGGGATGTATGAGGCTATCAACAAGGGTATCCGCATGGCAACGGGTGATGTGATTGGGCTTTGTCACTCGGACGACTTCATCTACAGCAGGGATACGGTTTCGCATGTGGTGAAGAAGATGGAGGAGACGGGATGTGATTTCCTGTACGCGGATGGTATCTTTGTGAGTGAACAGAACACGGAGAAGGTGATAAGGAAATGGATAGGTGGCAGCTACGCGCGCTGGAAAGTGAGGTGTGGATGGCTTCCTCTGCATCCTACATGTTACATCAAACGGGAGGTGATGATGAGGTGCGGACTCTATGATGAGAGTTACAAGATAGCTGCCGACACGAACCTGCTGGTGAACTACCTCTACAACTGCCATCTGAAAGTGGCATACCTGCCTGAGTTCGTAACGAGAATGCGTATGGGCGGGATGAGCACAGATTCTGCCAAGCGCAAAAAGATGTGGAAC
>ERZ791840.562-NODE-562-length-24037-cov-36.644734_pt1 | contig 24037 bp, 8 predicted proteins | sample MGYA00510291_ERZ791840 | MGnify/ENA primary metagenome ERZ791840 (study PRJEB30046, sample SAMN00715256) | human gut metagenome | study: EMG produced TPA metagenomics assembly of the A metagenome-wide association study of gut microbiota in type 2... | reverse complement strand
AAGATATAGGTGCCGAACCTCTGCCGGTATTGGCAGCGGGCGTGCCGTGCCAGAACTCGGGCACACACTCGCACTATGCCGACAACTGTCCGCAGGGTGCCAATGCGGAACTGATGCGCTACGGCCAGCAGGGAGGCATCCCGATGGAGGATATGCCGGCCTACATTCAGGATGTGCTGGACCTGATAGAGTATGCCAATGGCGATGCGCGCCGCACCGTGTGGGGGAGGAAGCGTGCCGAGGCAGGTCATCCCAAGCCTTTTAACCTGAAGTACATCGGCATAGGCAACGAGGACATGATTACCGAAGTTTTCGAAGAGCGCTTTGCCATGATATACAAGGCTGTCAGGGAGAAGCATCCCGAAATTACGGTTGTCGGCACCGTAGGTCCCTTCTACGAAGGTACGGACTATGCGGAGGGCTGGCGGCTTGCCACGGAACTGGGTGTGCCCATGGTGGACGAACACTATTACGTGGACCCGGGTTGGATGATTCACAACCAGGACTATTACGACCGCTACGACCGCACCAAGTCCAAGGTCTATCTGGGCGAATATGCCGCCCACCTGCCCGGACGTCCCAACAACATAGAGACAGCACTGGCGGAAGCTCTCTATCTGACTTCGGTGGAACGTAATGCCGATGTGGTGGAGATGACCTCATACGCCCCGTTGCTGGCGAAGGAAGGCCATACGCAGTGGAATCCCGACTTGATTTATTTCAATAATACGGAGGTGAAACCCACCGTGGGCTACTACACGCAGCAGATGTACGGCCAGAATGCGGGTACGCACTATATCACCTCGCACGTGGCGCTGAGTAACGGGCAGGAGGCTGTCCGCAAACGCATCGGTGTGTCGGTGGTGAAGGATGAGGCCACGGGCGACCATATCGTGAAGCTGGTGAACCTGCTTCCGGTGGAGGTTTCCTCTACAGTGAAGCTGAAGGGCATCGACTTGCAGAACCCTTCGGCAGTGAAGACGCTCCTGACGGGTGACCCGAAGGACAAGCAGGCACGTTCCGTGGCTTCCGCCTTCGACATTGGCGGCGCAGAGTTTCCTTATGTCCTGCCTGCCTATTCGTTTACGGTGATACGCATCCATCAGAATAAGGGAAAATAAGGATAAAGGATTAGGGATTAAGGATTAGAAATTAAAAACTCTGTGCTTTTGTGGCTCTGTGTTGAAATTAAAAATCCGTGTAATTCGTGCCTGAAAACATAATAACTCAATACCTTAAAAGATATGAAGCAATTATTGACATTGGTATTTGTTGTAACCATAGCCGGCAATGTATCGGCACAAAAGCAGCAGTCTTTGCATTCGGGTTATCCCATCGACCCGGTGCCTTTCACTTCGGTCAGGGTGACCGACAGTTTCTGGGGACAACGCCTGAAGGCAAGCCGTGAGGTAACCATTCCGCTGGCTTTCAGCAAATGCGAGGAGACGGGACGCTATGAGAACTTTGTGAAGGCGGCCCATCCCAGTGATGAATATAAGGTGGAGGGCTTCTCCTTCGATGATACGGATGTCTATAAGACGATTGAAGGGGCAAGCTATTCGTTGCAGACTTACCCGGACAAGAAGCTGGAAAAATACATCGACAGCGTGCTCGTCATCGTTGCCGCCGCCCAGGAGCCGGACGGATACCTCTATACGGCCCGCACGATGAACCCGAAGCATCCACACAACTGGTCGGGGCCGGAGCGTTGGTCGGAGGTGGAGAACCTGAGCCATGAGTTCTATAATCTGGGACACATGGTGGAAGGGGCTGTGGCCTATTATCAGGCTACGGGCAAGCGGAATTTTCTGGATATAGCCATCCGTTATGCCGACTGTGTATGCAAGAATATCGGCGAAGCTCCCGGCCAGAAGCGTGTGATTCCCGGACACCAGATTGCCGAAATGGCGTTGGTGCGCCTCTATACGGTGACGGGCGACAAGAAATACCTCGACCAGGCCAAGTTCTTCCTCGACGCACGCGGCACTACGGCGCGCAAGGATATCTATTTGCAGTCGCACAAGCCCGTGCTGGAGCAGGATGAGGCTGTGGGGCATGCCGTGCGCGCAGGCTACATGTACTCGGGCATGGCTGACGTGGCTGCCATTACGGGAGATACATCCTATATTCATGCCATCGACCGCATTTGGGAGAATATCGTGGGCAAGAAGATATACATTACCGGCGGCATCGGTGCGCGCCACGAGGGTGAGGCCTTCGGCGACAACTATGAGCTGCCCAACCTGACGGCCTATAACGAGACGTGCGCCGCCATTGGCAATGTCTACACCAACTACCGTCTGTTCCTGCTGCACGGTGATGCCAAATACTTCGACGTGCTGGAGCGTTCGCTCTACAACGGTCTGATTTCCGGCGTTTCACTGGACGGCGGACGCTTCTTCTACCCCAATCCACTGGCTTGCGACGGGAAGTACCGTTTCAATGCCGACCACACGATTACGCGCCAGCCGTGGTTCGGTTGCGCCTGCTGCCCCAGCAACATCAGTCGCTTCATCCCTTCGCTGCCGGGCTATGTCTATGCGGTGAAGGATGACAAGGTGTATGTCAATCTGTTCCTCTCCAACCGGGCCGAGCTGAAGGTGAACGGGAAGAACGTGGTGCTGGAGCAGGAGACCTCTTATCCCTGGAACGGTGATATCCGCTTGACAGTGGCAAAGGGCAACCAGCCGTTTGTCATGAATGTCCGTATTCCGGGCTGGGTACGCGGCAGTGTGCTGCCGGGTGACTTGTATGCGTATGCCGACAGGGAGAAACTTGCCTACCGCGTGTCTGTCAACGGTCAGGAGGTGAAGGGAGCACTGCAGAACGGTTACCTCAGCATCGACCGCCGCTGGAAGAAAGGGGATGTGGTAGAGATTCATTTTGATATGCAGCCGCGTGTGGTGAAAGCCAATGACAAGGTTGCCGCCGACCGTGGCCGTGTGGCCATAGAGCGTGGTCCGCTGGTGTATTGCGCCGAGTGGCCGGACAATGATTTCAATATCTCCACCCTGCTGCTGAACCGGCATCCGAAGTTCCAACTGGTGGAGCGCCCCGACCTGCTGGGCGGTATCAACGAAATTACCACCCGTGCGCAAGCCTTGAGCTATGATGCCACGGGCCGCCTTGCCACGAAGGATGTGAAATTGACGTTGATTCCTTATTATGCTTGGGCGCATCGTGGTGAAGGCTGGATGGAAGTGTGGTTGCCGATAGAAGTGGGAGCCGCTTCGGCAGAACTGCAGGAATAAACGATGTATCTGCATCTAAGGATTTTATTATTTTTGTAAACTGTTTCCGCATTACTATAACATTTTACATTACTTATATGAAACAACTGATTACCACTCTTTTATTGTCTTGCGCCTTGGGTGCGCAGGCACAACATGTGATGACCGTTGACGTATCCCGGCCGACAGCCAAGATACAGCCTACCATGTACGGCATCTTCTTCGAAGACATCAACTTTGGTGCCGACGGCGGACTCTACGCTGAACTGGTGAAGAATCGCTCCTTCGAGTTCCCGCAGCCCTTCGTTGGCTGGGTACCCTTTGGCAATGTCACGGTGCAGGACGCCGAGCCCTGCTTCGACCGCAATCCCCACTACGTGCGCATCGTCAACGACGGCCGTCGGCTGCGTGCCGGGCTCGACAACGAAGGTTTCCGCGGCATCGGTCTCAAGCAAGGCGAGGAATACCGCTTCACCGCCTATGCCCGCACTCCCGATGCCCGCCCCATGAAGCTCTCCATCGAGCTGCTGAACTCCCGCGGCGAGAACCTGCTGACCCGGGAAATTGAAATCAGCGGCAACAGTTGGCAGAAGCAGACCGTCCTCCTCCGCTCCCCCTTCACCGATGCCCACTCGCGTCTGCGCGTGGTGTTGCTGACGGAGGGTACGGTGGACATGGACCACATCTCGCTCTTCCCCGTCAAGACCTGGAAGAACCGCGAGAACGGTCTGCGTGCCGACCTCGCCCAAGCGCTCTATGACCTCAATCCCGGCGTCTTCCGCTTCCCCGGCGGCTGCATCATCGAGGGCAACACCCTGGCCACGCGCTACCAGTGGAAGAACTCCGTGGGCCCGGTGGAGAACCGTCCGCTGAACGAGAACCGTTGGAACTACACCTTCAAGCATAAGGCTTTTCCCGACTATTTCCAAAGTTTGGGATTGGGCTATTACGAGTACTTCCTGCTGAGTGAGGACCTCGGAGCCGAACCGCTTCCCGTCCTCAGTTGCGGCCTCTCCTGCCAGTACGAGAGCAACGAAGTGGTGCCCCTCGACGAGCTAGACCCCTACGTGCAGGATGCCCTCGACCTTATCGAATTCGCCAATGGCCCCGTTACTTCCACCTGGGGAAAGCTGCGTGCCGAGATGGGACATCCGGAGCCGTTCCACCTCAAGATGATTGGCATCGGTAACGAACAGTGGGATAAGGTCTATACCGAGCGTCTGGAAGTCTTTACCAAAGCCATCCGCGCCCGCTATCCCGACATCAAGATTGTCGGCTCCTCCGGCCCCAACGCCGATGGTGACAAGTTCGACTACCTCTGGCCCGAGATGAAACGCATCGGTGTGGACTTGGTGGACGAGCACTACTACATGGCCCCCGACTGGTTCTTTGCCAATGCCGCCCGTTATGACAGCTACGACCGCCGCGGCCCCAAAGTCTTTGCCGGCGAGTATGCTTCCCACGACCACCCCACGGGCAAGGCCAACAATTTCCTGGCCGCCCTCTCCGAGGCTGCCTTCATGACCGGGCTGGAGCGCAACGCCGACGTGGTGCACCTTGCCACCTACGCCCCGCTCTTTGCCCATGTGGATGCCTGGCAGTGGAATCCGGACCTCATCTGGTTCGACAACCTCCGCATGATGCGCACCCCGAACTATTACGTCCAGCAGATGTATGGCATGAATGCCGGTACCGACGTTCTCCGTCTGCAGATGGACGGCAAGCCGGTGGCCGGGCAAGACAGCCTCTATGCCACGGCCTCCCTCGATGCCCCTACGGGAGAAATTATCCTGAAGCTGGTCAACGCAGGTAGCACCCCGGCCCAAGTGCAAGTCAACTTCAACGGTTTGAAGAAACGCCAACTCATCGGCGGTTCGTGCACGTATCTGCAGAACTGCGACTGGAAGACAGTGAATACGTTGGAACAAGAAGTTCTCGCTCCCCGTATCCGCCCCGTGCAAGTCGGTGCGCAATCCCTAGACCTGGAGCTGCAGCCCCGTTCATTCAGCGTCTACCGCCTGCATTGACGTCCCCTTCCGAAAGGCGAGGGAAGATGGTATACAACCCGTTTTCCCTCCCCTTTCCGGGGCATGAGCCGTGGAAAATTGCTTCCGCGAGCAAATATTCATCCTTTTTGGGCCGATTCTCCTCTTGAAATAGCCCGATTCGCCTTATTTTTGTAACAGCATTTGGAGCATTCCCTATGCTGTTATTACTATTTTTAAACTAATCATCATGAAGAAACATCTCATTACCGGACTGTTTGCAGCCTTGGCCTTCTCTGCCAGCGCACAGTCTTTCAAAGAATGGCTCGATCCCGAGGTCAACGCCGTGAACCGTGCCCCCATGCACACCAACTACTTCGCCTACGAGTCGGCCGATGCCGCCACCCGGGGCTTGAAAGAACAATCGTCCCGTTTCATGACACTGAACGGTACCTGGAAGTTCTTCTGGGTGAAGGATGCCGATGCCCGCCCCATCGACTTCTGGCGTGTGGGCTACAATGACAAAGGTTGGAATGACATCCCCGTCCCCGGCGTATGGGAACTGAACGGCTTTGGCGACCCTATCTATGTGAATGTTGGCTACGCCTGGCGCAACCAGTTCCAGAACAACCCGCCGCAGGTGCCCGTCGAGAACAATCATGTAGGCTCTTACCGCCGTGAGATTACCGTGCCTGCCGACTGGAAGAACAAGGACATCATCGCCCATTTTGGCTCTGTCACCTCTAATATGTATCTGTGGGTGAACGGCCGTTATGTAGGTTATAGTGAAGACAGCAAGCTCGAAGCCGAATTCGACCTGACCCCTTACCTGAAGCCCGGCCAGAAGAATCTGATTGCTTTTCAGGTATTCCGCTGGTGCGACGGTACCTACCTCGAAGACCAGGACTTCTTCCGCTACAGCGGTGTAGGCCGTGATTGCTATCTCTATGCCCGCGACAAGAAACGCATTCAGGACATCCGCGTCACTCCCGACCTGGATGCCGACTACCGCAACGGTTCCTTGAGAGTGCAGCTCGATGTGAAGGGTGGCGGCAACGTCAGCCTTGAACTGCTGGACGCTGCCGGAAAGCAGGTGGCTACAGCTGCTGCCAAAGGCAGTGGCACTGCCCTGATAAATGTGGAGAATCCTCATAAATGGACGGCAGAAACACCCTACTTATATACCCTGCGTGCCACCCTGCAAGGCAGCAGTGAAGTGATTCCCGTAAAGGTAGGTTTCCGCAAGATAGAACTGAAGGGAGAACAGATACTTGTCAACGGCCAGCCCGTCCTCTTCAAGGGTGCCAACCGTCATGAGATGGACCCGGACGGCGGTTACGTCATCTCCCGCGAACGTATGCTGCAGGACATCCAGGTGATGAAGCAATTCAACTTGAACGCCGTGCGCACCTGCCATTATCCCGACAACAATCTTTGGTATGACCTTTGCGACCAGTACGGCATCTATGTAGTGGCAGAAGCGAATATCGAGTCTCACGGCATGGGTTACGGTGAGGAAACCCTTGCCAAGCGTGATGATTATAGAAAAGCGCACTTGGAGCGCAACCAGCGCAACGTGCAGCGCGGTTTCAATCATCCCAGCATCATCTTCTGGTCGCTCGGCAACGAAGCCGGCTATGGTCCTAACTTCGAGGCCGCCTACGATTGGGTGAAAGCCGAAGATCCCAGCCGTGCCTGCCAGTATGAGCAAGCCGGCAAGACAGGCAAGACTGACATTTACTGCCCCATGTACTATGGTTATGAGGGTTGCCGGAAGTATTGCGAGGATGCTTCCATGACCAAACCTCTCATTCAGTGCGAATACGCTCACGCCATGGGCAATTCCGAAGGAGGCTTCAAGGAGTATTGGGATTTGGTTCGCAAGTATCCCAAATACCAAGGCGGCTTTATCTGGGATTTCGTCGACCAGTCTCCCCGCTGGACGGGCAAGAACGGCAAGATGATTTATGCCTACGGCGGCGACTTCAACCGCTTCGATGCCAGTGATGTGAACTTCTGCGATAACGGTCTTATCAGCCCCGACCGTGTGCCCAACCCTCACATGTACGAAGTGGGGCGTATCTATCAGGACATCTGGACTACTCCGGCCGACTTGGAGAACGGTGAAATCAATGTGTTCAACGAGTACTTCTTCCGCGACCTCTCTGCCTATTACATGGAGTGGGAGGTGCTGAAAGGCGGCAAGGCAATTCGTACCGGCCGCGTGGACAATCTGAATATAGCTCCCCGGCAGACAGCCAAGATTAAACTGGACTTGGGCAAGACCTGCCAATGTACTGAATGGCTGCTAAACGTTTCCTACAAGCTGAAGAATCGTGAGGGGCTGCTTCCCGCCGGCCATGTGGTGGCCAAGGACCAGCTGACACTCAATCCCTACAAGGCTCCTTCCATGGAACTGAAGAACTGCGTGCAGAGCAATGTAGAGGTAGTGGCTCCCCAAGTGCAGGATAACGATTGGAAGTATCTTATCGTTTCCGGTGATGCGTTCCGGGTAGAAATCAACAAGCACAACGGTTACCTGACCAAGTACGAAGTGAACGGACAGAATATGATTAAGGACGGTGAGGCCCTGACGCCCAATTTCTGGCGTGCTCCGACCGACAATGATTTCGGTGCGGGCCTGCAACGCAAGTACATCGCTTGGAAGAATCCGGAAATCAAGCTGACTTCTTTCAACCAGCGTACGGAGAACAATCAGGTTATCGTAGAATCGGCTTACGACATGCCGGGTGTTTCCGCCAAGCTGGCCCTGACGTATGTCATCAACAACGCCGGTGCCATCAAGATAACCCAGAAGCTGACAGCCGACAAGAATGCCAAAGTATCGAACATGTTCCGTTTCGGTCTGCAGATGCCCATGCCCCGCAGTTTCGAAACAGTCGAATACTACGGACGCGGCCCGGTTGAGAACTATAGCGACCGTAACCACTGCACAGATTTAGGCATCTACCGCCAGAGCGTGGCAGAGCAGTTCTATCCTTATATCCGTCCGCAGGAAAACGGAACAAAGACCGATATCCGCTGGTGGAAGATGTTGAATCAGTCCGGCAATGGCATCAAGATTGTGGCCGAAGCCCCCTTCTCCGCATCTGCCTTGCACTATACCATCGAGTCTTTGGACGAGGGTTTGGACAAGCAGCAGGGACACTCGCAAGAAGTGGAAGAGGCTGATTTGACTAATCTCTGTATCGACAAGGTACAAGCCGGTCTGGGTTGTGAGGACAGCTGGGGACGTATTGCACGTCCGGAGTACTTGGTGCCATACGCTGATTATGAATTTACGTTCATCCTTTCTCCCGTGTGCCACAGCATCGGAATAGAATAACATTTACTGTGTACTGAGCCACTGGTTTCATAACACAGCAGCGGGTGTGTCGAAACTGGTATTCACCACAGATTACACAGATTTGCACAGATAAGCATCTTTGATTATCAGTAGATTAATCTCATTCTGTGTTAATCTGTGTAATCTGTGGTGAATTCTGACACACCCGCTTTGCTATTGATACTTTACTTGCTTCGGCAATACCATGTGTCGTTTTATGTATTCTGTAGCTTCACATACTCCGACGGTGCCATTCCGAACTCACTCTTGAAACATTGTCTGAAATAGGTGACGCTACTGAATCCTATCATATAGGAGATTTCCGATATGGAGTATTTCCCGGCGAGTAACAGTCTCACCCCGTTCCTCATCTTTACCTTACGGATAAATTCGTTGGCAGACATATCCGCTACTCCCTTTATCTTCCGGTAGAGGGTGGAATGACTCATGCACATTTTATCGGCAATAAAGGCAATGTCCATCTTCTCCATTTCCAGGTTATCTTCGATGATTTGGGTGATGCGCTGCAAGAATTCGTTGTCCAATGGATTTAATGTATCGGTGTTTTCTGTTGCCGGCTCCGTGGGATGGGGGATAACTGCCGTCAGGCTGGCTGCCAGTTTCTTGCGTGCTTCCAGCAGGTTGTTGATACGGCTGTGCAACAACTTGGCACTGAACGGCTTCGTCAGGTAGGAATCTGCACCGGCTGTATAGCCCTCTTCCTTATCATGCAGGGAGTCTTTGGCTGTCAGCAATATAATGGGGATATGACTGGTCCGTATATCATCTTTTACCGACCGGCAAAGTTGGATACCGTCCATCACCGGCATCATGATGTCGCTGACGATGATACTGGGAATCCGCTCCTGCGCCAGTGTCCAGCCTTCACTGCCGTCTTCTGCCGTCAGTATATCAAAATCGTCACTGAGGGAGTGGCGTATGTATTCACGTATGTCGGGGTTGTCTTCTACCACGAGTAGCAGTGGACGGGCATCTTCCGGTTGCTCTTCCGCCATCCGGTTCTCTTCCGTTGATAGGCTCTCTTCGGTTGCTGCCTTTGACGGATGTACATCGTTGTGCAGGGCATTGGGATAAATATTGTCCGTCAGGAGGCGTAATCTGAAGGTAGTACCTACTTCCAGCCGGCTGGTGACGTCGAGGGTGGCTTCGTGCAAGTCCGCCAGCCCTTTCACCAACGCCAGTCCGATGCCCGAACCGGAAGCCTGGTATTGGCTGTTGGCTTGGTAGTAGCGTTCGAAGATGTGCGGCAGGGCTTCCGGGGCTATTCCATGTCCGGTGTCGCTGACACTGATTTCCGTATACTTCACACCACTTTCTTCCACAGCGCCCAAGGTGAGCGTAATGTCACCTTCCGAGGTATATTTGGCTGCATTGGACAAGAGGTTGTTCAAAATAGTGGTCAGCATGTCCGCGTCATAGAAGAGTTGGGTTTCTTCCGTGTCGATGCAGACATGGAAGTTGACTTTGGGATTACGGTTCAGCTCTTTGTAACGCAATCCTATTTCCTGCACCAGCTCAGAGAGGTCACCCCGTGCCACGGATAACTTACGGTTTTGGGTTTCTGTTTTCCGGAACTCCAGTATGCCGTTGATAAGGTTCAGCAGACGGGCGGCACTGTCATGTATGATGCTGATTTTGTTGGCATGTTTGGGAGATAGGCTGTTGTCACTGAGCAAATCTTCCAGCGGCCCCAATATCAGCGTGAGGGGAGTGCGCAACTCATGTGTGATGTTGGTATAGAAACGGAGGCGCTCGTCATTCAGTTCCTGCTTGTTCTGGCTGTTTTTACGTTCCACTTCAAGACTGCTCTCCAGGTTCAGTTTACGTTTGTAGAAGCTGATTATGATATAGATAAAGGTAACGGTTATAAAGAGATATACCAATTTGGCATACCATGCCAGCCAGAAGGGAGGACGAATGGTGATGGGCAGGGTGGCTATCTTTTCCTCCCATTCCTGATTGCGGAGCCGGGTCCTTACTTTGAAGCGGTATTTTCCGGGAGGAATGTTACGGAAAGTAACCTGATTCTCTCCTTGCGTACTATACCATACATCTTCCAGCCCTTCCATCATATAGGCGAATTCCACTTGTGGATTCTGGGTATAGTCCAGCACATTGAATGAAATCTTGAAAGTATTCGCGTCATACGGCAGTGCAATCTTCTCGGAGGCCAGTGGAAGTGATATTTCCACATCCTTGCTTTCCGTTTGTTTGCTATATACAAAGAAGCGGGTGATGGTGACGGGAGCTATGATTTGCGCGGCCGAGAGTGAGGATGGGTCGAAATGGCATGTGCCGTTTTGCGAACCGAAGTAAAGTTTGCCTTCAGCATCCCGTGCAGAAGCCCCGTCCATGAAGTCGCCCAAGGGAATGCCGTCGCGGTGGTCGTAGTTATAGAACATCTTCTGACTTTCGTTCAGCCGGGATATACCGGCATTGGTGCTTATCCAGATATTACCGTCTCGGTCCTCGCAGACGGCACGTACTTGTGTGTTTACCAGCCCTTCGGCATTGCTGAAGGTAAGATAATCGTCGGGTGTCCGGGTATCTTGAAAGAGAATGATACCTTCGCGCGTAGCTGCCCATATGCGTCCTTGCGAATCGTTTGTCAAGGAGTTGACGGCATTCGAAGGAAATCCGTTGTCTTTCTGATGATTCACCAGCCGCTTTCCTTGCGAATCGAAGACGAAGATGCCTTTGCCGAAAGTCCCTACCCATAGTTTGCCTTGTGAGTCGCGGCAGATGCCTTGTATGATATGGTCTCCCAACTGTTCGTTTACAGATTCTTCACGGGTCAGCTTTTCATTGTAGAAGGAGTATACCCCGTTTCGGCTGCCTATCCATAGCTTCCCGTCCGGTTCCTCATAAAAGCACCGTACGTCTGCAGGTTGTGAACCGCTGTCGTGGACTTGTGTGAATTGTCTTTTTTCCGGTTCGTAGTAGAACAGTCCTGCTTCCCAGGTGCCTATCCATATTCTTTTCTTATTGTCCTCGTGGATGGCTCTGATGTAGGCATGCGGGTGTGAAGCGGAGGTTGGCAGGGGGATTACCTGCACTTTTTCTCCTTTCCTGTAAAGTGCCAATTCGCTTTCTCCACCCATCCACAACTGTTGTTTGTGGTCTATACAGAGGCTCCACACTTGCTTGTAACGGGTTTTCCCTTGCTTCTCCGTCGTATAGCGCAGCGTGCTGAATATGCTTGGTTCATAGCTGATGAAGTCCAGTCCGTCACGGTAATTGCCTATCCAGATGTTGCCGAAGGAGTCTTGCAGCATACGCCTCACGTATGGCCCGGTGAGCCCGTATTCATCGTTGGTGGCGGTGATGTTTCGGAAGCGGATATTCCGGGCATCCGTGAAGGTGTTGCTTTGCATGTTCAGTATGCTGATTCCTCCCATGCTGGTGCCAAACCAAAGGTCGCCGTCCTTCATCTGCTTGATGTCCATGACCGTTCCGGGAAGCAGGGAATACTCATCTTCCTCGTTATGCCTGAATGCGGTGAACTGTTGGGTGGCAGGATTAAAAAGGGCAGCTCCTTTGTTGGTTCCTACCCACACATTTTTGTTATGGTCGATGCAGATGGAATAGACTTCATCGCCGGGGATGCTGTTAGGATTGTGCGGGTCGTGCCGGTAGTTGCGGAACGTATTTCTCTTCATGTCGATGATGCTTAGTCCATCGGTCACGTGTCCTATATAGAGATTGCCTTCTCCGTCGTCCAGTCCGGTCCAATAGCGTCCGGGCAGTCCTTTTATGGTCTTATAGTTATATGCGGCGGAGAACTGGTTTTTCTGTGTATCATAGTGCTGTATCCCCATATGATAGTGGGTAATCCAGATTCCTCCGTCCGACGCCCGGGCGAGGTAGGGGATGTCATTACTGGCAAGCTGGCTTTCTCCGGTCTTTAAGCAGGTGATTTTTTCCGATTCATAATCAAAGCAGCACAATCCGTCGCGTTGGGTACCTATCCATATCTTGTCTTGTTTGGGGTCGGCAAGCAGGGCGTTCAGCTCATTGCTGCTCAGTCCGGAATTGCTTTTATTGTAAACAATGAACTGCTGTCCGTCGAAACGGTTCAACCCCGATTCGGTAGCTATCCAGATATATCCTTTCCGGTCTTGGGTAAGACTGACTACATAGTTGTTGGAAAGTCCGTCGTCTACCCCCAAGTGGGATATGCGGTAGGGTTGGGCCGATACATTGGCAGATGCGGCCAACACACTCAGGAAGAAGACTATAAAGATGATGCCGGTGTGTTTCATGGTATGCTTTCGATTTTGATGGAACAAAAGTAGCACATTTCTTTGAATTATCTTTTTATGGAGGGAGGTAGAAATTCGGCATAATAGGGTTGAAAACTCGTCAAGTGCAGGCTTGTAGTTTGTGGTAGTGGCTGTTTTTTGTTTTTCTGTGAGCAATTTATCGGTTACTGCAAAAAGTGCACAGTGACTTTGCAGTGGTAAGTTGTTGGTGGTTAGTGCATTTATCTGCCGATTAAAAAAAGCAAATTCCCCGGCATTCAAGCATGCCGGGGGTGGGGTGTTATAAGAAACAGCGATTAATCTGTGTGTTATGTATAGCCATTGCATGAGTTATTTTCATTATCTCATATAAAAAATCGTCATGGAACGATAAATAAATGGTCAAAAATACACTTATTGATGGCTATGAATGATTTTCTGCCCTTTCTGCTTAATTTTTCTCTCCTTAATATTATAATGTTTTTTTAAGTTTGCGTTGGAAATCGAAAACAACTATTAAATCTTCAATACTTATGAAAACATAAAATTAACCTTTGTTGAGAATATCGGAAGTATAAAGCTCACCTTTATATATAGATAAGGAATAACAAGAGAGAAAATATCAATTACCTTACTCATCTAATAATAAAGAAAACGATGAATCTTAATTCTTTCAAAAGAAATCGCAAGGCTCTTACAGCCTTATTGATCTGCACGGGTTTCATAACAACCCATCCCTTGGCGGCGTTTGCCGGGGATAATGTTCCTGCAGTGCAGATGGTCCAACAACAGAAACAATCTGTTTCGGGTATAGTAAAAGACTCCACGGGTGAACCGATTATCGGTGCCAACATCCGTGAAAAAGAAAATCCCAGTAATGGTACGATTACCGATATTGACGGTAACTTCAGTATCAAAGTGGCTCCGGGAGCTGTGCTTGAAATCTCTTTTATCGGTTATAAAACCGTAGAGGTAAAGGCTGTAGCCGGTAAACCTTTGAATGTGACACTGACCGATGATAATGAAATGCTAGAAGAAGTTGTGGTAGTAGGTTATGGTTCAATGCGTAAGAAGGACCTAACCGGTTCTGTTATCCAGATTCGTCCAGAGAAATTGGCTAACGAAGCTCCCAAAACGGTACAAGATGTACTGCGTGGCACACCCGGTCTGAATGTAGGCTATGATGCTTCTGCTAAAGGTGGAGGTATGATGCAGATTCGTGGCCAGCGTTCTGTTTACCAAACTGATAATGAAAGAGAAAAAGATACACACAATGCGCCATTGATTATTCTGGACGGTATGCAGTTTTATGGCGAATTGTCGGAAATTAACCCGAATGATATAGGGCAGATTGATGTATTGAAGGATGCATCTTCTGCTGCGGTTTATGGTGCTAAAGCTGCTAATGGCGTCATTATTATTACTACAAAGAAAGGAAAGACCAGTAAGCCGACTGTTAATGTAAGCGCCACTATCGGTATCAATACCAAAAGTGCCTATCGCGATGTTTACGATGCAGAGGGGTATATGAGGTATCGTGAAGATTGGTATAAAAAAGACACATATGGCGTTGACCCTTTTACTGGTGCTTATGGAGCCTATGCTGCAGGAGAATGGAAGGATAAGACGGACGAAAACGGCAATGTGATAAAAGGGCCTGATGGAAAACCCGTACAAGAATATATATACAGCCGTCCTGCCGGTTATTTTGAAAATCCCAATAACTTGAGCAAGTATGGCATTTCCATTGACCAATGGAGATTGTTTTCCAATAATGAAAGTGGAGAATCGGATGCCAGCATTTACGCCAAGCGTCTGATGTTGGAGAAAGGTTCTTTGGCAAATTATCTGGCCGGTAATATTGTAGATTGGGGTGACCAAACTTTCCAGACAGGTATCAATCAAGATTACTCTGCCAGTATATCCGGTGCCGGTGAACGTATGAACTACTACATGTCTGTAGGTTATCTGAAAAATGAAGGTGCGGTTCGTGGCAATGAATATACTGCCATGCGTGCCAATATGAAACTGAACGGAAAGGTGACCGACTGGTTGGAAATCGGTGCGAATGTCAACTTCCAGGACCGTAGTGACGGTGATATACAAGTACCTCTGGGGGCAAACTACTGGGAGGCCAATATGCTGCGTAACTCTCCTTACTCCCAGTTGAAAGATGCAGACGGGAACTATAATCAATATCCTATGTGTCCCGAAAACAAATGGGGATATAACTATGATTTTCAGCGTCAGTATCAGGAATTAGAAAAGGGCTATACAGTACTGAATACCATTTTTAATGCCAAAGTAAAGTTACCGTTCGGTATCACTTACGACTTCAATATCTCTCCGCGTTACCAGTGGTTCTATAACCGTTATTTTACTTCTGCTTCCAGACCCGATGCTGTGGCTAAGGATTGTGGAGCGGACCGCGAGACAGCAAAGAATTTCGACTGGACACTGAATAATACAATTTCTTGGGATTATACGTTTGCTGAGAAACACCATACGGTGTTGACTTTGGTTCAAGAAGCGGAAGAACGCCGTTACTGGCAAGAAAAGATTACAGCTCGTAACATCCTGCCTTCAGATGCTTTAGGCTTCCACAATGTAGGAAATGCAACTCTTGAGAACAGTAAGATAGAATCTAATGATACACATGAGACGGCAGCTGCTTATATGGCACGTCTGTTCTACTCTTATGATGACCGTTATATGGTTACGGGGACAGTCCGTCGCGATGGCTATTGTGCTTTTGGTGCCAACTATCCTTGGGCAACCTTCCCTTCTGTTTCTTTGGCATGGTCGTTTACCAATGAAAAGTTTTTCAAATGGGAGCCGATGAGTTCCGGTAAATTACGTCTTTCTTGGGGTATGAATGGTAACCGCCAGTTGAAAGACCCTTATCTCTCTCTTGCTAATTTAGGTTCGGGTACGGGTGCGACAATGGGTTATATCGATGCAGGTGGAAACGCTATAGATGTGAAATATCTGGGTATGGACCGTTTGCCTAACAGTAACCTCCAATGGGAAAAGACGGAGGCTTATAACGTCGGTCTGGATTTCGGATTCCTCAATGACCGTATTACCGGTACCATGGAGTTCTATAATATGACAACCAAAGATATGATTATGGGGCAGCGCTTACCCGGATTTTGCGGGTTTGGCAGCATTACTACCAATCTGGGAGAGGTTCAGAACAGAGGTTTCGAATTGTCTTTGAGTACACTCAACATACAGAATAAGAATTTTGAGTGGCGTACTTCTTTTGGCTTCTCTTTCAATGATAATAAGATTAAGCATCTGTATTATGAGTACGAGGATGTACTTGATGCCGACGGTAATGTTATCGGACGGAAAGAAATGGATGATATTGACAATAAGTGGTTTATCGGTAAGTCAATCGGAGAAATTTGGGACTATGAAGTTTGTGGCATCTGGCAGAAAGACGAAGTGGAAGAGGCCGCTAAAGTCGGTCAACGCCCCGGTGACCCAAAGGTTGTGAACCATTATACGGGCGATGATAAGGAAGACGGCACTCCGGTTTATAATGACAAGGATAAGAAGTTCTTGGGTAAGAGCATTGCCCCCATCAACTGGTCATTACGTAATGAGTTCACTTTGTGGAAAGACCTGGATATATCCTTCAGCCTTTATTCTTACATGGGCCATAAGAGCCTTGAAGGATATTATTTGAATCAAGATAATGCAGGTAATATGATTTCAAACAATTGTAATACTTTTGTGAAAGAATATTGGACTCCTGAGAACCCTTCCAATACTTATGCCCGTTTGGATGCATATGGGCCTAATGGTGCCAAAGGGGTGCAAAGACTTCACAACCGTTCGTTCATTCGTCTTGACAATATATCCGTAGCCTACACTTTGCCGCAGGCGTGGACAAAGAAAGTACAGATGGAGCGGGTAAAGGTCTTCGGTACCATTCGTAACGTAGCTACATGGGCGGCCGATTGGGAATATGGCGACCCTGAAACAAGTGGCTTGGCTACCCGTACATTTACATTCGGATTAAACATAACTCTCTAAACTTTAAAACAATGAAAAACTATATAAAGAATAAATTGTCAAGAGGATTATTTATCCTCGCCGGAATGGCAGCTGTATGCAGTTGTACCGATGATTTTCTGAAGCCTGACCCGTTGTCGTTCTACGAACCGGAAACAACTTTTAATACAGAGTCCGGTTTGCAAGCTGTCCAGGCAATGTGTGACAGACACCTGCGTACATGGGCTTTCCACTATAAAAGTGGTGAGTGTAATATCAGTATTCCTCTTGGAACGGAATATCTTTTTTCCGAACTTTCCCTTTATGGAAAGACTGATGGGGTAGGTGGTGTATATGGTAATTTTGCTGCCCAGTTGCAACCGACCAGTGGTATGAATAATGGGGATGATAACCGTATCATGTATTTTTGGGACGAGGGTTATACTGGCATAAAACATGCTAATACTATCCTTTCAAATATTGACAATGTCACTACTCTGAGTGAAGAAGGAAAGAATGAATACAGAGGACGCGCCTATTTTCATCGTGCTTATCGTTACTTGAATTTAGTGATGCAATTTGGTGATATTCCTTTGGTTACAAAAATTCTGGAGTCTCCTAAACGAAACTACAAGACTACGAAGAAAGAGGAAATCCTGGATATGATTACTCAAGATATGGAAAAGGCCGTAGATTGGGTGCCGTCACAGCAAGATACCCGTTATATCGGTATGGTGAATAAAGAAGCGTGCCGTCAGTTGCTTATCAAATGCTATTTGGCTACCGGACAGTTTGCAAAGGCTGAGGAGCAAGCTGATATCTTGATAAATAACTCCGGACTTGCTCTGATGCAAGAGAGTTTCGGGCTTGAGAATGATGGTGGTGAACCTGAAACATGGAAGATTACCCGTAATGTGATTTGGGATTTGCACCGTCCGGAGAACAAACTGATTGCTGCCAACAAAGAGGTAATCATGGGTATGCCGAACTGTACAGAGCAATCGTTTGTGAATTTCCTTTCCATGCGTATCTTTGGTCCGTTCTGGGCAGACACTAGGTTGCAAACTCCTGATGCAAAGACTGCAGGTGAACGCTATGCACGCAATAACGATAAGTATGAGGCTGCTACGGACTTTACCCGTGCCTTTGGTCGTGGCATTGCTACGGTTCGTGCCACCCATTTTGCCCAGCACGGACTTTGGGTTGTGAACGGAGTGGAAGACAAAGAAGACCTTCGTCATAATTCTAAAGTCGGAAATTGGGTGAATATGGAAGATTTGACTTACAATAATAAGGAATCTAAATATTATGGCCAGCATTTCATGCTCCATTGTCCCGAAGATATTTGGGGAAAGAATGATAAGGGTGAAGATATAATTGTTACAGCTAAAGGTAGTTTGCTTTGTAGTGATACTATCCGTGACTGGTTCGACTTCCCTCACTACAAAATTTATCTGGAGGACATACGTAATGAGGCAAATATGGGTGCCAATGATTTTCAAGGGGCATCCGGTTCCGGTGCCAATGCCAACTGGTATCTGTATCGTTTGGCAGAGACTTATCTGTTGCGTGCCGAAGCCAAATTCTATCAAGGTAAAGATGCTACGTCGGACGTGAATGAAGTGCGTAGACGTGCCAAATGTTCACAATTATACAAGGATGGAACCGTTACTATCGGCGACATCATGAATGAACGTGCTCGTGAACTTTATCTGGAAGAGTGGCGTAATGTAGAGTTGACCCGTGTTTCCCTTTGCCTGGCACTGAGCGGCAAACCGGATGAGTGGGGAAATACCTATAGCCTGGATAACTGGGATAAGCAAGAAGGTACAGATGATGCAGGAGGAAGTTATTGGTACCAGCGTATCATACATTATTCGCAGTATAATAAGGGTGACATCTTCTCCGGTGGTAGTCTTTTGGCCTACTATATGGATAAGCGCAATCTTTTCTGGCCGATTCCTAATAAGGCCATCACTGCCAACAATAAAGCACAACTTCACCAGAACTACGGTTACGATGGTTATGATGCCAATATTCCGATGTGGGAGACTTGGGAAGAGGCTGTGGCCGATGAGAATAACGTAGAATAAGATTTTCTTAAATCACTAGTTTTCAATAGGTGCTAGTTTAGGCCCACTCTTCAATAGAGAAGGGTGGGCTCTTTTAAAAAGTAAAATTAGACATATACATATCAAGACAGCATAACAGAATGAAAAGATTTATTTTGCTATATATGCTGATATTGTCAGCAGTGGCACATGCCGAAAATACGATTATGGTATTCAGTGGACCTAATCCGAGAAGCGTTGATTTGAAGTCGGCGTCAATTCTTCTTGATTCCGATGAATCGGAAACAGTGAAGACATCTGTGTCTTTATTTGCCAAAGATATTGAAAAAGTGTCTGGCGTAAAACCGATGCTTGTTAATGAAGTCCCTAAATCAACCATTGTAGTTGTCGGTACTGTCGGGTCCAGTTGTTGGATAGACCACTTGGTAAAGTTAAAGAAACTTGACGTCTCGAAAATTACCGATGGTTGGGAACGGTTCGTCATCAAGGTTGTTAATAAGCCATTCAAAGGAGTGGAGAAGGCATTAGTTATAGCCGGAAGCGATCGGCGTGGCACCGCCTACGGACTTTTTTCTGTCAGTGAGGCTATCGGCGTCTCTCCATGGTACTGGTGGGGTGATGTTCCTGTGGAGCATCGGGAAAACCTATTTGTAAGTGCCGACTTTACTTCTCCTGAACCGTCTGTGAGATATCGCGGAATCTTCATAAATGATGAGGATTGGGGCATGAAGACATGGTCGTCAAATAATTACGAGAAGGACCTTGGAGACATTGGCCCGAAAACTTATGCCAAAATATGTGAGCTGATACTGCGTCTTAAAGGCAATATGCTGGCACCGGCAATGCATGAATGTACCGGGGCGTTCTATACACATCCGGAAAATAAAGTTGTAGCTGACAAGTATGGAATTATGATTACTACCTCTCACTGCGAGCCTCTGTTGTTCAACAATGCTTCTAAATTGGAATGGGACACAAAAGTGGATGGAGAATGGAACTACAAGACCAATTCTGAGACAATCAAAAGGAAGCTTGACAATAGAGTTAGAGAGGCATCGCCATACGAGAATGTCTATACTCTTGCTATGCGTGGACTTCATGACGGTGGAATGCGTGGAAATTACAGTCAAAAGGAAAAGGTTCAGATTCTTCAAAATGCAATAAATGACCAGCGGGTCATTCTAAAAAAATATATAGACAAGCCGATTGAGAAAATTCCTCAGATTTTTATTCCCTATAAGGAAGCACAAGATTTATACGAGGAAGGTCTGAATGTCCCCGAGGATGTGACTCTTGTTTGGGTTGACGACAACTATGGATACATAAAGCGTTTAAGCAATCCGCAAGAACAGAAACGTGAGGGCCGGGCCGGTGTATATTATCATCTGTCTTATTTAGGCGCACCTCATGACTATCTTTGGATTAACACAACACCTCCAGTTCTCATGTATGAGCAGCTGAAAAGAGCTTATGATTTTGGTGCCGACCGCTACTGGCTGTTGAACGTGGGCGATATAAAGCCGATGGAACTGGGTGTGACAACATTCTTCAGTATGGCGTATGATTTGGAAAAATTCAATTTTGACAACATCAACGAGTTTCAGACTGATTTTCTTTGTGAAATCTATGGGGATAAATATCGCACTACTTTTCAAAGGATGCTTGACAACTATTATCGCCTTGCATGGAGCCGCAAACCGGAGTTCATGGGCTGGGAGCGAGAGTGGGACGTCAACAAGAATCTTGAAAGATTGGGTGATGTGGAATATTCTTTTGACAACCATAATGATGCACGTTACCGTCTTGCTGACTACAAGGCTATCTCCGACAAGGCAGCTCAACTGGTGGACGAACTGCCATCAAACCTGCGTCCCTCATTTTATGAGATGGTGGCTTATCCCATGATGGCTTCATATCAGATGAACCGCAAGTTTATGATGTCGACATTGAACCATCAACTTTATTCACGCCGTAATTTTAATGGGGCAAACTGGGCGGCTGAAGAATCGAAAATTGCATACGACAGCATTAACGCACTCACTACAAGATATAACACTTTGCTTAATGGAAAATGGGACCATATGATGGCACTCGGACCCGGTTGGTGTGCAAAGCATTCGTTTCTCCCTGAATTGCGTGTCATCACCGGCTTCAAATCAGAAGAGGTCGATCTCAGTCCACTTGACACACAGACCGACACTATAGGTTTCACATTAATTGATCTTGCCCGGTTTAAGGTCAACAAAAATAAAGACGGCAACAAAGCTCGTATTGTGAAAGGTCTCGGTTATGACTGGCAACTTCTGCAGCTTGGAGAACCGACAGGAAACAATGCTAATCCGACATCAAAAGATGCCTTGAGCGTGACATACGAATTCGGTAAAGTCGATGCTGACAGTGTGTCGGTGACAGTATATGCGCTGCCGTTCTTTCCGATATATAAAGGGAAAAGCAACAGTTTCGGCGTGTCAATCGACAATGGAGATGTGACTGTCATGGAGAATTTTGTCAAGGAATATTCAAATGAATGGAAGGATCGGGTACTCCGTAACAGCTCTATATTTACCACCAAGTTTCATGTTGACAAGTCTCTCCCTATCCATTCTCTGACATTGTCATGTGGTGACCCGGGACAGATGATCCAGCGTATTGTCATAGACTGGGGTGGACTTAAGAAAACATATGTGGGACCTGATGCCAGACTTTTCAGAAATGAATAAATAAGGATAACGGTATGAAAAGTGAGAGTTTGCAAAACTCCTGATAATATGGTCGTAGAAAAAATAGTTCTGTTGTAGTCATCGTATCTTTGTCAATCATGGTGTACATAGGTTTTTTCTTTATAAATGAGTCTGGTCACCCATAATATAAGGAATAATCCGGTTTGTACGCTATACTTTAACGTTTTGATACAAAATTAAGAATCTAACATAAGTTTAAACTTCTATATCTATATATGAAGAATTTGAATTTTCTTTTCGTTTTTCTTTTCATCCTAAGTACTCCGTTGCAGCTTTTCAGCCGAGATGCGGAGTCTGCCGACGACTTGTTGCGTGTCATTCACAAGGTGAACCGTCATTGGCAGGAAAACAATTCTCCGCAGGTGCGCTCTTTTTGGGACAATGCTGCCTATCACACGGGAAATATGGAGGTCTATGCATTGACCGGTAATGCCACCTATCTGAAGTATTCCACCGATTGGGCGGAGTACAACCATTGGAAAGGGGCTGCTTCGGACAATAAGGCGGAGTGGAAATACGGTTATGGCGAGACTCCGCAATATGTGCTCTTCGGCGATTGGCAATGTTGCTTCCAGACCTATGCCGATTTGTATGGCATCCGGGCTGACGACCGGAAGATAGACCGTGCCCGTGAAGTGATGGAGTATCAGATGAGTACCGATAAACAAGACTACTGGTGGTGGGCTGACGGTCTTTATATGGTGATGCCCGTAATGACTAAACTGTATAAAATCACGAAGAACCCTCTGTATCTGGAGAAACTGTATGAGTACTTTGCGTATGCTGACAGTCTGATGTACGACCCGGAAGTCGGTTTGTACTATCGTGACGGCAGTTTTGTCTATCCCAAACATGCTATCCTCGGTGGCAAGAAGGACTTCTGGGCGCGTGGCGACGGCTGGGTACTCGCTGCCTTTGCCAAAGTGCTGCAGGATTTGCCGGAGACGGACAAACACCGTCGGCTCTATATGGATAGGTATCTTGCCATGGCGGGGGCTTTGGCAAAGTGCCAGCATCCCGGCGGTTACTGGACCCGTAGCCTGCTCCAGCACGATTTTGCGCCGGGACCGGAAACAAGCGGTACGGCTTTCTTTGCCTACGGTCTGCAATGGGGCATCAATAACGGTCTGCTCGACGGTGCTGTTTATCAGCCGGTGGTAGACAAAGCCTGGAAATACCTGGTCACTGTAGCTTTGCAGCCCGACGGCAGTGTAGGGTATGTGCAGCCCATCGGAGGAAGCGCCATTCCAGACCAGGTGCTGAGTGCAGGCTCTACGGCAAATTTCGGGGTAGGTGCCTTTCTGCTGGCTGCCTGCGAGAGATACCGCTATCTCCGGCGGGAGAGTTGGAAGGATGTGGATGGAAATTACATCAATGCCCACGGAGGCGGCATATTGCCTTACGACGGTAGATATTACTGGTTTGGCGAACACCGCCCGGCAAAAGGTTTCTCCACACAAGTTGGGATAACCTGCTATTCATCCGCTGATTTGAAAAGCTGGAAGTACGAAGGGGTAGCTCTGGCTGTGTCCGAGGAAGAGGGTTCGGACATAGAACGTGGATGTATCATGGAGCGTCCTAAAGTGATATACAACGAAAAAACGGGTAAGTTTGTCTTATGGTTCCATCTGGAACTGAAAGGCAAGGGATATGGACCAGCACGTGCTGCAGTGGCCGTCAGTGACTGCCCCGAAGGGCCTTACCGCTTCGTTTCTTCCGGTCGTGTCTGTCCGGGCAGATGGCCCCTGAATATGACGGAAGAGGAACGGAACGCCACTTGGGAGGATGAAAAATATCGGAAATGGTGGACACCGGCATGGCATGAGGCCATAGAGAAGGGGATGTTTGTGAAACGCGACCGGCAAGGCGGGCAGATGTCACGTGACATGACTCTCTTTAAGGATGATGACGGCAAGGCCTATCATATCTATTCTTCGGAGGACAATCTGACTTTGCAGATAGCCGAACTGACGGAGGACTACCTTTCCCATTCGGGACGCTACATCCGCATCTTCCCTGCCGGACACAACGAGGCACCGGCCATCTTCAAGAAAGACGGCACTTACTGGATGATAACCTCCGGCTGTACCGGTTGGGCACCCAATGCGGCGCGTCTGTTCTCGGCTCCTTCCATCTGGGGACCGTGGACACAGCATCCCAACCCTTGTCGGGGTGAGGGAAGTGATAAGACTTTCGGCGGTCAAAGCACTTACGTATTGCAGCTTCCCGGTAACCGCTACCTTTTCATGGCCGATATTTGGCGGCCCAAGAGCCTGATGTATTCGGAATATCTTTGGATTCCGGTCCGGTTTGATGAAGAGGGGATGCCTTATCTTACCCTTTCCGGCAAATGCAATCCGTCAGATGGTCGTTGATAAACCCCGAAGCTTGCAGATGGG
>ERZ791840.557-NODE-557-length-24198-cov-19.354098_pt1 | contig 24198 bp, 17 predicted proteins | sample MGYA00510291_ERZ791840 | MGnify/ENA primary metagenome ERZ791840 (study PRJEB30046, sample SAMN00715256) | human gut metagenome | study: EMG produced TPA metagenomics assembly of the A metagenome-wide association study of gut microbiota in type 2... | reverse complement strand
TGGCTGGAAGAGAATATCCATTAGAGAGAACCAGAAACATTGGTATTATGGCTCATATCGATGCGGGTAAGACCACATTGACCGAGCGTATTCTGTACTATACCGGTGTTAACTATAAGATTGGTGATACTCACGAGGGTACTGCTACCATGGACTGGATGGAGCAGGAGCAGGAGAGAGGTATCACCATTACATCAGCCGCTACGACCTGCCATTGGACTCTGGAAGAGTTCACAAAGCCGAAGCCGGGTGCTCTGGAGCATCGTATCAACATCATTGATACCCCAGGACACGTTGACTTTACGGTTGAGGTAGAGCGTTCACTCCGTGTACTGGACGGCGCTGTCGGCGTCTTCTGTGCAAAGGGTGGTGTTGAGCCTCAGTCAGAGAATGTATGGCGTCAGGCTGATACCTACAACGTACCGCGTATGGCATTCATCAACAAGATGGATATCTTAGGTGCGAACTTCTACGGCGCTGTTGATCAGATCCGTACAAGATTAGGTAAGAACGCAATCGTTCTTCAGCTGCCGATCGGCAAGGAAGATGATTTCAAGGGAATCATCGACCTGTTCGAGATGAAGGCATATATCTACAACGACGATAAGGGTGATGATATCACCGTTACCGATGATCTTGGAGATATGAAGGATGACGCAGAGCTTTACCGCAGCGAGCTGGTAGAGAAGATCTGCGAGCTGGACGATGACCTTATGATGATGTACCTCGAGGGTGAAGAGCCATCCGTTGAGGAGATGAAGAAGGTCTTAAGAAAAGCTACCTGTGAGTGTACTGCAGTACCTGTATGCTGCGGATCTGCTTACAGAAACAAGGGAGTGCAGAAGCTGATCGATGCAATCATCGAGTACATGCCGGCTCCGACCGACATCCCGCCTATCAATGGTGTTGACTTAGATGGCAATGAGGTAGTAAGACACTCTACCGATGAAGAGCCGTTCTCTGCACTTGCATTTAAGATCATGGCTGACCCGTTTGTAGGAAAGCTTGCATTCTTCCGTGTATATTCCGGTACTATGAACTCCGGTTCTTATGTACTGAACGCAACAAAAGACAAAAAAGAGCGTGTTGGACGTATCTTACAGATGCATGCCAACAAGCGTCAGGAGCTGGAGAAAGTTTACTCCGGAGATATCGCTGCAGCCGTTGGATTCAAGTTCACAACGACAGGTGATACCATCTGTGATGAGCAGCATCCGGTAATCTTAGAGTCCATGGAGTTCCCGGAGCCGGTTATCGAGCTCGCAATCGAGCCGAAGACCAAGGCTGGACAGGGTAAGATGGGTGAGGCTCTTGCAAAGCTTGCAGAAGAGGATCCTACATTCCGTGCTCATACAGATCAGGAAACTGGTCAGACAATCATCGCCGGTATGGGTGAGCTCCACCTGGAGATCATCGTAGACCGTCTGCTTCGTGAGTTCAAGGTTGAGGCGAACGTTGGTGCACCTCAGGTTGCTTACAAAGAGACATTTACAAAGCCGGTTGATGTTGAATACAAATATGCAAAGCAGTCCGGTGGACGTGGTCAGTACGGACACTGTAAAGTGAAGTTTGACCCGATGGATCCGAACGGTGAAGAGACATTCAAGTTTGAGTCTACCGTAGTCGGCGGTGCGATTCCGAAGGAGTACATCCCGGCAATCGGCGAAGGTATCGAGGAAGCTGCTCAGGCAGGTATCCTTGGTGGATTCCCGGTACTCGGTGTTCATGCGAACGTATACGATGGATCTTACCATGAGGTCGATTCCTCCGAGATGGCATTCCACATTGCCGGATCTATGGCATTCAAGGAAGCTATGCACAAGGCAAACCCGGTATTGCTCGAGCCGATCATGAAGGTTGAGGTTACAATGCCTGAGGAGTACATGGGTGATGTTATCGGTGATATCAACTCCCGTCGTGGACGTATCGAGGGTATGGATGATATCGGCGGCGGTAAGCTTGTAAAGGCATATGTACCGCTTGCAGAGATGTTTGGTTATTCTACAGACCTGCGTTCTAAGACACAGGGTCGTGGTAACTACTCGATGTTCTTCGAGAAGTACGAGCAGGTACCGAAGAGTGTACAGGAGAAGGTATTGGCTGACAAGTCCAAATAAGCTTTCCGTATGCAGTTTGTAAAAATCCCGGATTTTCCCATAAACAGGGGAAATCCGGTAAGAAATAGCTTGAAAAACCGCTGATTATTTTATATAATCAGAGTTAGCCGAGTTATTCTTATATAATAACTATAGCCCGCAAGGGGCATCATTTTAAGGAGGATATTCAAAATGGCAAAAGCTAAGTTTGAAAGAACAAAACCACATTGTAATATCGGTACCATTGGACACGTTGACCATGGTAAAACAACTTTAACAGCAGCTATCTCCAAAGTATTAGCTGCAAGAGTTGCTGGTAACACAGCTACAGATTTCGAGAACATCGATAAGGCTCCGGAAGAGAGAGAGCGTGGTATCACAATTTCTACCGCTCACATCGAGTACGAGACAGAGAAGAGACATTACGCACACGTTGACTGCCCAGGCCATGCTGACTATGTAAAGAACATGATCACTGGTGCTGCACAGATGGATGGTGCTATCCTCGTAGTAGCTGCTACCGACGGTGTTATGGCTCAGACAAAGGAGCACATCTTACTTTCCCGTCAGGTAGGTGTACCTTACATCGTTGTTTTCTTAAACAAGTGCGATATGGTAGACGATCCGGAGCTCATCGAGTTAGTAGAGATGGAAGTTACCGAGCAGCTTGAGGAGTACGGCTTCGAGGGATGCCCGATCATCCAGGGTTCTGCTCTTAAGGCTCTTGAGGATCCAATGGGCGAGTGGGGCGACAAGATCATGGAGCTCATGAACACAGTTGATGAGTACATTCCGGATCCGCAGCGTGACACAGATAAGCCATTCCTTATGCCAGTCGAGGACGTATTCACAATCACAGGTCGTGGTACAGTTGCTACCGGACGTGTTGAGAGAGGTACATTACATCTGAATGATAACCTTGAGATTCTTGGTGTTAAGGATGATGTTCAGACAACCGTTGTAACCGGTATCGAGATGTTCCGTAAGCAGTTAGACGAGGCTCAGGCTGGTGATAACATCGGTGCATTACTTCGTGGTATCAACCGTGACCAGATCGTTCGTGGACAGGTTCTTGCTAAGCCGGGTACTGTTACCTGCCATCACAAGTTCACAGCTCAGGTTTACGTTCTGACAAAGGACGAGGGTGGTCGTCATACTCCGTTCTTCAACAACTACCGTCCGCAGTTCTACTTCAGAACAACAGACGTAACAGGTGTTTGCAATCTTCCGGCTGGTACAGAGATGTGCATGCCTGGTGATAACATCGAGATGACTATCGAGTTAATTCACCCGGTAGCTATGGAGCAGGGTCTTACATTCGCTATCCGTGAGGGTGGTAGAACTGTAGGTTCAGGCCGTGTTGCTACTGTCATCGAGTAATTAAATATTATTCAGTAAATTTAAGGCTCCCAGGGTTTTCCTTGGGAGCCTTTTTTGCATTAAAGTGGGAAAATGTAGCTGCCGGGACCTGGATCGGCGGTTGCCGGAGAAGGAAACTGTAGCTGCCTGAGTTGAGGATAACCGGTCATGAAACCGGGAGACCGAGGGCAAGAGGCACTCGACGGAGCGTAGAATCCGCACAAATTCACCATATTCTACGCTGCGTGTGTGTGAAAGCCGTGGTAGCGGGGACATAATGAGACCAGAAAGGAGGAAGACATGGACCAGATTAAGACAGGAAAATTTATTGCAGATGAGAGAAAGAAAAAGGGTTACACGCAGAGACAGCTGGCAGAGCAGCTGGGAATCAGTGATAAGACGATCTCAAAATGGGAGCGCGGAAATGGTTTCCCGGAGATTTCACTGCTGCTGCCGTTATGTAACGAACTGGATCTATCTGTAAACGAATTGCTGACAGGAGAACGGATTTCCGAGACAGAGTATCGGGAGAAAGCGGAGGAGAATATGGTGAATTTAGTGAAAGAAGCACAGGAAAGCAAGAAGAAAATTATTTTATCCGGAATGGTATCGGCGCTTGTGATTATTGCAGCTACGCCAATGTTTGTGGTAGCGGGAGCATTTCCGATGGAGGACTGGATGCGGATTGCACTGATTGCAGTCGGCATAGTTGTCATTGTGATCGGCATTGCGATTGCATGCATTCTTGATCGTGATGCAGGAGCTTATGAGTGCCCGGAGTGTAAGACGCGGTTTGAGCCTGAGATGGGTGCTTATGTTATGGGACCGCACACGCTGACTAGGAGGAAGCTGGTATGCCCGCATTGCGGAGCGCACCGGTACTGTAAAAAGGTGTTGACGAGATAAAAAATATATCTGAAAATATAGGTAGAAACCCAAAGAAGGTACACCTATGATTACATTAAACGATTATCTCTACTCCGGAGACACCGTCTTAAAAATTTTGAAAAAATACACCGAAGACCTGCGGCAGTCCGCAGCGCAGACCGGGAATGAAGTGGATGTCAGGCACTGTGAATTTCTGTCGCAGATTATGGAATTGCTTGAGCACAATGATTTCCTGACGGCGCAGTCGCAGAAGATCCGGGAATTCTATAAATATATGGCGCGGGAATATCCTTATCTGTCCTTTACATTCAAAGGGCGGATCAAGTCTTTGATCCGTGCGGAGGCGAAGTTCAACGGTTATGTGGTGGAGTACATCTATGACTACTATACGAAGTACGGAACGTATCCGCCGGTGCCGGAATTGCAGGAACGCTTGAACTGCTTCCGGGATCTGATCGCGTACCGGATTGTCATCTCCATGCCGAAGTGCCATCTTAAGAATCCGGAGGACGGAGAGCGGGAGGAGATCCGATATCTGTATGAGACCGCCAATGTGCTCAAAGGATTTCTGGAGGAGCGCGGGTTTACGGCGGAGCCCGCCGGAGGTGTGAAGGAGAGCGACTCCCCGCTGCTTTCGGATGCGGTGCGCCCGTATTACCGCGATTATATCGCGCATGTGGATCCGGACGGCTACCGCTCCCTGCATATTACGTTTTTTGATAACAGCGCGAAGTGCTACATGGAGATGCAGCTTCGGACGAAGCGGATGGACGATATTGCAGAGATCGGACCCGCCAATCATCTGGGGTATGAGAAAAAGCAGGAGAGCGACCGGGCGAGAAGGGATGCCATCCCCGCGGGGGAATGTGTCTACTTTGATGAAGCCTACGAGCGCTGCCGGAGACTGCACGAACTCGAGCTTGCAAAGCTGGATGTCAATATGTTTGCGGCAATCGACAACAGCCTCATCAATGACGGGTGCGGGCTGTACCGTGGCCGGCTGATTCTTCTGTATGAGCACCTGTCGCGTTTTCAGAATGATCTGATTGACTAGGAGAAGGCACCGACCGCTTTTTCTGTATTTATGTGAAAGATTCTGTGGCGGATGATTGACGAATGGAGCCAGGCAGAGTATGATAGAAAGATAGGAATGTGTACACATTCTACCAGAGAACACAGAAATAAGGGGAAATGAACATGGGGACAAAACAGTATGAGAGGATCTTTCAGATTCTGGGTGCTGTGCTGCTCGCCGCAGTGGTTGTGGGAGTGATCGCTGTATGTTTTGGCAACGGAGCGAGGAGCGGAGTCAAGAGAGAGATCGGAGCGTCCGACTATTATTCGCAGGAGGAGATCAGTGCGGCGATGGATACCGCGCAGGAGTATTTCGACGATCATTTTCCGGGATGTGTGATGACAGCTTTCCGGTACGATGAGGAGAGCGTGCGGGAAGCGGAGCCGGAATGGGCAGATCAGTATCAGGCAGATCAGGCAATTGTTCTTCTGTCAGATTTTCAGACGGACAAGCACGGCGGAGACGGAAGCCTCAATCCAAACGAAATTTATCAGGACTGGCAGTGGGTGCTGGTGCGCTCCGGAAACGGTGACTGGACATTGAAGACATGCGGGTATTAACCTGCATGTCTTTTTTCATTCATAGGAAATTACATCCTATGAATGAAAAAGCCCTCCGGGCAGGATCGCACTGCGTCGGAGGGGAATTATGTCGCTAGAGCAACCCGCCGCAGGCGGAGAATCCTGCAAAGCAGGATTCTTTCTTGTTTCATAGGAAATACCGTGATACATTCATGTGCGAAAGTAGAACCTTCCTATGAAATAAAAAACGCTCCGCGAGAATGCGCAGCTCGCGGTAAGGAAAATATCGCTTTGCGAACCGCTCGCGCGCGGAGAATCTCGCAAGCGAGATTCATTTCATTAGGTTACTTTCCGGTAACCGGGGCACAAAAAAGGTGCGTACTTTACACGGCAGGAGGTGTATCTTGCCGGGATGACAATGGAAAAAGGAATCACGGAACTTGACGGACGCTCGATCTGCATTGACGGCTACATCGGCGAAGTGCTGGCGCAGCTGTAGGGAACTGTTATTTTTTCCCGTAGAGAACGCCCATGCCGCTGATCATCCAGGGTGTGCGCACGTAGGCGGGGACAAAATCCAGTGTTTTTTCCAGATTTCCGATGTAGTGGATCTCGGAAATGCCTTCCTTTTTCAGCTCTTCCACAAAGGCATCCATGTCGCCGTAGAGGCTTTTCTGGGCGAAGAGATCCTGGAAAGAAAAAGCTCCGCCGCGTTTTACGACGCGCAGTGCCTCCCGCACGACATCACGCTTGTCTCTGGCGGAGTGGACTTCATGGAAGACGAAGTTGCTGACGGCGGCGTCAAACGTCTCGTCGGCATAGTTCAGGTGTGCCGCATCGCCTTTCTCAAAATGGATGCGGGAAGCGACGCCCTCGATTGCCGCATTTTTTTCGCACTGCTCTTTGGCGTAGTTCCACTGCGCGCCCCAGTAATCCATGCCGATGAGCGCTGCGTCCGGGAATGCCTTGGCACAGCGGACGGTGAGCGGGGCAGCGCCGCAGCCGATGTCGAGAAGAGTGCCGTGTCCGTCCCAGTTGAGATGGGCGACCAGATGTGCGTGAACCTTTGCCATCATATCGCCTTTTCCAAAGGCAAAGCATTCGTGGCACGCATACATATAGATGCCGAAGGCGAGCAGAACGGCGCAGAGAATGGCGCAGATGACCGCGAGGGGCGTGTTTGAGAAAGCAAGACCTGACAGCAGTGCAAGCACCAGAAAGAGAGCGGCGCCGCCGAAGGTCAGATACAAGAGTTTTTCCGGTACCCAGTTTCCGTAGTTTGGTTTTTGATTCATTGTGTTTTCCTCCTCGATAACAAATATTTTTTTTGTTATGTTTTATAAAAGAAAATGCCCACCGGATTAACGATGAGCATCATTCTCTTCCTTTAAATATTGTATTAAACTCAGGGTGCCGGCGTCGGCGTGGATGCCGATCGCTCTGGCTAAAAACAGTCTTTCTTTCATTGTGTAGTCTCCATGAACTAATTCCAGATACCCGTGCAGGCGCATGGACGCAAGAATCCGGATCAGTTCCGGATCCGGTTCGGCGCCGAGATACTTTCTGTAATAACGGCGGAAAGATTCCTGCATCATCGCGGCTGCTTCCTCATGAAAATGTTCATAGCAGCTGCCGGCGGATTTCTCCATCAGGATAATACATTCCTCGCGGTGTGCGGAGAGATACCGGATGATCTGGATCTCATTGTCGTCTGCAGTCTCGGGATGTTCCTCCTCCATCCGGGCAAGCCCAGAAAGGAGCTCTCTGGAATCTGCGATGAAGGGATCTAAGATGGCGCGAAGCAGCGCTTCCTTGCTCGCAAAAGAAAAGTAAAAGGCGCCGGTTGTCACGCCGGAAGCTTCGCAGATCGAGCGGAGGTTCGCCTTCGCATATCCCTTTTCCAGAAATTCCCGTTTCCCGCAGGAAAGCAATTTCTTTTCGGTTAATTTTTTTCGGTCTTCTTCCATAACAACTGTTATGTTAGTACAAACTAACTTGGATGTCAAGATATACGAGGATTTTTTTTAATGTATAGATTTCGTTAAAAAAATGAATAGAATATGTCCGCATATCATGATAAAATGGGGCTATAGACAATTTTAATGGAGGATACGAAAGGATGAAGAAAAAATCATCGGTTATTGCCAAACTCATTATACCGGTTGCGGTTCTTGGGTGCATCGCGATTATGATTGCAGGCGTGAGTTTTTATTCCATGACCGCCGTTCAGAAGGAAAGCAATCAGATCTCCGGGGAGGGTGTACGTGCGACAATCTGTATGGATGAGATCAATCTTGCTTTTGCCAACACGCAGAAGCTTACGCTTGCGCTCTGCGCAGAGCCGAGCAAGGATCTGTATGAGTATGTGGCATCCCAGCTGACGGAATACCAGTCGAACGTGGACAGCTATGAAAAGGAGCTTCTGGCGATGGATCACTATTTTACGGCAGATGATATCCAGCTTATGAATGAGACATTTGATCTGCTCACAGAGGCGCAGGGGACAACCGTGGAACTGATGCAGACGGCGATGGCCGGTGATTCTGCAGCAGCGGTGGCAAAGGCAAATTCTGTGATGACGGAGTGGTCAGATACGATTGCGGTCAATATGGATACGCTCATATCTCGCAACGATGAATTGGTGAAGCAGAATATTCAGGAACAGAAAGATCTGTACAACCAGAATATGATACTATCGCTGATTTTGCTGGCAATTTCTTTTGTGGCATTTGTCATGGTGGCTGTTGTGATTATCAAGACGGTTGTAAAGCCGCTCAGAAAGCAGACGAGTGAACTGACAGAGATTATTGATGAGATCAAAGGTGGACACGGTGACCTCACAAAGCGCGTTACGGTAAAGTCGATGGATGAGATCGGACAGTCATCGATCGGTATCAACCATTTCATCGAAACGCTGCAGAATATCATGTCCAACATCATCAGCAATTCCAATGTCCTTGACGGAGTTGTCGGAAATGTGGCAAGCAGTGTTGCAGCGTCCAGTGACAATGCCAATGATATTTCCGCGATCATGGAAGAACTTTCTGCGACGATGGAGGAGGTATCCGCAACGACGAACAGCGTCAGCGAGAATACGACCGCTGCGGAAGGCAAAGTACAGAAGATGGCAGATCAGACCAAGGTTATGTCACAGTATGCGCAGGATATGAAGAAGCGTGCGACGGAGCTGGAGCACACGGCGACTGAGAACATGAACAGTACCAATGAGATGATCGGCGAGATTACAACGGAGATGAATCAGGCTCTTGAGAATTCTAAGAGTGTGGAGAAGGTTGCACAACTGACGGCGGATATTCTGAGTATCTCCAGCCAGACAAACCTGCTTGCGCTGAATGCATCGATTGAGGCAGCGCGTGCCGGTGAAGCCGGAAAGGGATTTGCAGTTGTTGCAGATGAGATCAGACAGCTCGCAGATTCTTCGCGTGAGACAGCGAACAATATCCAGACGATCAATGAGCAGGTAATTGAGGCAGTACAGGGGCTGGTTGTTTCTTCGGAGAAGATTGTTGGTTATATCAACGAGAACATCCTGCCGGATTACCGTGCATTTGTGCAGGGTGGTCAGCAGTACAATGATGATGCGACCCACATCGACAACACGATGGCAGAGTATGCGGGCGAGGCGCAGGATATACTGGCGACAATGATGGAGATGACAGAGGCAATTGAGGGCATCAGCCGTGCGGTCGAAGAATCCGCAAATGGCGTGACCGATGCAGCCACGAACATTGATTCCCTGGTACAGTCCATGTCCACTGTAAACGGACAGATGGAGGAGAACAGTACCGTGGCAAAGAATCTCAAGGAAGAATCAGCAGCATTTGCATGTGTATAGAACGCGGGACGGAGCTATCTGAAAGAAGTTGCCGCACGAAGCAGGTAAGCAGCTTTGTGTGATAAGTTATATTACAGGAGGCACTTGATACAGATTTCGGCTGGAACTGCATATGAAACATTCGTTGGAGAAAAATGTGTGTATTTCTTCCAGCCGGATGACTGCATCTGATTCCGTGTCTCTTCCACGTTTGGACTCTCCCGGAGTGTGTCCGACAAGCCACAGACAATGAGCGGACTTTCTAGTGTCCCTAATGGCACCGCTTCACAGACAATATAAAACCGCGCGAACCGAAACTCGTTGGCATCTGCTATTGAAAATAGGGCAGATGCCAATTCAGACATCGGCTTCGCGCGGTTATGTTTTGTTCGACATAAAGATGGCATAAATGCCATCTGTTGTCTGGTGCCGCAAGGGACACACAAAAGTCCTAAAATTGTCTGTTGGCTTGCGGACATAGTCCGTAGAGTGCTCCAAACTTGGAAAGACACGGATCATCGCAGATGCAGTCACCGGCCGGTTAGAAATGCCGCATTTTTTGAACAGAATGTTCCATAGGCATTCCATCCGAAATCGTAGGGGTATGCTTCTCATAGTATAACTTATCGCCCCAAAGTCAGCTGCCCGCCTGATGGGACAGCTTCTTTGCTAACGGCAGGGTGAAGATAAATTCCGTTCCAACGCCTTCCGTGCTGATACAGTTGATGTTTTCGCCGTGTGCCTGGACAATCTCCTTTACGATGGAGAGACCAAGCCCGGTTCCTTTTTTGTCCTTGCCGCGGGAGAGATCCGTCTTGTAGAAGCGCTCCCAGATCTTTTTGATGCTGTCGCCCGGGATACCGATGCCAGTGTCCTTGACGGAGACGAAGATCTTGTCGTTCTTCTCTGTGGTCTCGATTGTGATTGCGGAGTCCGTGTGGCTGAATTTGATTGCATTGTCGATCAGGTTGTAGAGTACCTGCTCGATCTTACTCATATCGGCGGAGACAAAAAGCTTCTCGCCGGTTAAGATCAGGTTGAAAGTAATGCGCTTTTCCATGCAGCGCCCCTCGAACGTCTGGACTGTCATGCGGATCGTGTGATTGATGTCGAAATCCGTGATGTCCAGCATCGTGCCGTGTGAGCCGAACTTGTTTAACTCAAGCAGGCTCTTGGTCAGCTTGTTCAGCCGCTCGGTCTCAAAGAGGATGATGTTTAAATATTTGTCCTGCATCTCTACGGGAATGGTGCCGTCGAGCATCGCCTCCACATAACCTTTGATGGAGGTGAGGGGCGAACGGAAATCGTGCGAGACGTTGGAGACGAACTTTTTCTGGTCGTCCTCCAGGGTATTCAGCTCGTTCGCCATGTAGTTGAGCGAAGCGGCGAGATAGCCGATCTCATCGTTGGAGTGAACATCAATCTTTTTCTCAAAGTTGCCGGCGGCATATTCGTCCGCCGCTTTTGTAATCTTGCGGATCGGTATGTACACCACATAGGTAAACAGAATCAGTACCACAAAGGCTGCCAGAAACAGAAGCCCAAGCGTCTCATAAGCGATGGCGACAAGTCCGTTCGCGTAGGACACGAGACTGCTGGTCGGCTTGTGGATGACCACATAGCCGCGCACTTTGTAGTTGACGGTGATCGGCGAGAAAACACTTAACATCTCTGACGTAAACTGGTTATAAAACGTGCCGGTCTGATAATAGCGGCTTCCGAAGTCGGTAATGTTGAAGCCGGGAACCGGTGTGGGATCACATCCCGGCGCCGCCGTGTTCAGAATGATGCTGCCGCGCGTGTCCACGATCCAGATTTCGCTGGAGAGATAGGTGCTTAAGGTGGAAAGCTGTGTCTGTATCTCGTCCAGCGTCATGGTCTTGGAAAAATAATTCCCGGCATAGTTGGAGGAGATCAGGGCGGATTCCCGGTAGAGGCTGGCAGCCTCCTTTTTTTCCACAAAGGCGAACGTAATGTGGTAGGTAAAGGTTGTGATGATGAGAAAACCGATCAGACCGTACATCAGATAGCCGGCGAGCAGTTTGGGGTAAAGGGTACGTTTCATAGGTCACGAACCTCGAATTTGTAGCCGATGCCCCAGACCGTTGCGAGGCTCCAGTTGGCATGATCCTTGATCTTCTCGCGGAGACGCTTCACGTGAACATCCACAGTACGCGTGTCGCCGATGTATTCATAACCCCAGATGTGGTCTAATAGCTGCTCTCTTGTAAAAACCTGATTCGGCGAAGCCGCAAGAAAATATAAAAGCTCCAGTTCCTTTGGCGGCATATCGACGGCCTGCCCCATGTAGATGACGGAGTAGTTCGAGAGATTGACCACCAGATCCGTGTACTTGACACATTTTAACTCTGCGGCGGGTTCTTCCTGCTTTGCCGGCTGATAGCGGCGTAGCACTGCTTTGACGCGCGCAACAAGCTCCTTGGAGTCGAACGGCTTCATCATGTAATCGTCCGCGCCGAGCTCCAGACCGAGTACCTTGTCAAAAATCTCGCCTTTGGCTGACAGCATAATGATCGGAACATTTGCCTTCGCACGGATCTCACGGCAGACCTGATAGCCGTCCATGCCGGGAAGCATCAGATCGAGCAGGATCAGATTCGGATTGTACTGATCAAAAGCGATCATGGCTTCCTCGCCGTCATTGACGATCCGGGTATCGAAACATTCCTTTGTGAGATACAGGGAAATCAGTTCTGCGATATTATTGTCATCATCTACGATGAGAATTTTCTGTTTTGCTGCCATATCATCATCTCCTCATTTTTATTTTAAATATCAGTCCTTAAACTCGGCAATCGTGACACCGGCATCGCCCTCGCCGAACTCGCCGAGGTGGAATGATTTGACATATTTTAAGCGCTTTAAATGAGCCTGCACTGCGTTGCGGAGTGCGCCGGTGCCTTTCCCGTGGACAATGCGCACGGACGGCAGATGCGCCAGATAAGCGTCGTCCAGATACTTGTCAAGAAGCGGAATGGCCTCGTCGGTCGTCTTGCCGATGAGATTGATCTCTGTGGAGACGGAGGCGGATTTGCTCATCTTGATCTTGCCGGCACTGGTCTTCTGGAACTTTTTGGTACCCGGTGCGGCATCCTCTTCCAGAAGGATCAGGTCGTTGATGTTGACCAGAGAGCGCAGAATTCCCATCTGCACATACAGGTCGCCCTTGGCATTCGGAAGGGAATGAACGGTGCCTTTTAAGTTCATGCTGATGACTTTGACGCTGTCGCCGATGCGCAGCTTCTTCGGAACGTTGTGGTTCGGTACGGAAGCTTTTTTCTGCTCGGACATCTTCTGTGCGGCTTTGTCCATCTTGCCGCGCAGCTTGGTACGTTCTTTTTCCATCTCGCTGACCGGTGCGCCCGCCTTGCCGTATTTGTTAAAATTGCGGATCGTCTCATCGGCGACGTCCTTGGCTTCTTTTAAGATGCTGTATGCCTGCTCGTTTGCCTCGCGCAGAATCTTGTCGCGGCTGGAATCCAGACGCTCCTGCTTCTGCTCCAGCTTTTCCTTTAAGGACTCGATCTCGGCTTTGTACTGGTTGATCTCTAACTGTTCCCGCTCGATCGTGCTGCGGCTCTTCTCGAGATCGGCGATCAGATCTTCAAAATCGCCCTCACTCTTGCTGATGCGCCCTTTGGCGTCGGCAATGAGGTCCGTCGGAAGACCGAGCTTTTCAGAGATGGCAAACGCGTTGCTCTTGCCTGGAATACCGATTAAGAGACGGTAGGTCGGACTCAGCGTCGCCACGTCGAACTCGCAGCAGGCATTTTCCACGCCTGGTGTGGAGAGGGCATAGACCTTGAGCTCGCTGTAATGCGTCGTAGCCATAATGCGTGCTCCGTAAAGGTGGAGCTTCGAGAGAATGGAGATCGCAAGCGCAGCGCCCTCGGTCGGATCGGTTCCGGCGCAGAGCTCATCGAAAAGTACCAGAGAACGGTCATTGACCTGCTCTAAGATACGGATGATGTTGACCATGTGGGAGGAGAACGTACTGAGCGACTGCTCGATACTCTGCTCGTCCCCGATGTCGGCGAACACTTCGTCGAAAATACCGAGTTCCGAGCGCTCGGACGCCGGAATATGCAGGCCGGACTGTCCCATCAGCGTCAGCAGTCCGACGGTTTTTAAGGATACCGTCTTACCGCCGGTGTTTGGACCGGTCACGATCAGCAGGCGGAAATCCTCGCCGAGCCGTACGTCGATCGGAACAACCTTTTTCGGATCGAGTAACGGGTGGCGTCCCTTGCGGATGTGAATCCGCCCGTCATCATTGAACAGCGGGGCAACCCCGTTGTATGTCTGAGCGAAAGCCGCTCTGGCAAAGATAAAGTCCAGCTCGGTCAGAAGTTCATAGTCGGCGAGCAGCTGTGTGGCGTAGGAGGCGGTCAGATTGCTTAAGCCGGCAAGGATAACCTCGATCTCCTCCTGCTCACGGAGCTGCAGCTCTTTGTATTCGTTGTTCAGATTGACGACAGCCATCGGCTCGATGAAAAGTGTGGAGCCGGTGGAGGACTGGTCATGGATCATGCCGGGAACGAGAGACTTTGCCTCCGCTTTGACCGGGAGACAGTAGCGCCCGTCGCGCATGGTAATGACGGTGTCCTGCAGATAGCTTCTGGTCGTGGTGTTGTTGATCATGGAGTTCATCTGTGCGCGGATCTTATCGTTCATTCCGCGCATGGAGCGCCGGATCGAGTGCAGCGTGCTGCTGGCGTCGTCGGCAATCTCGTCCTCGGAGAGAATACAGCGCCGGATCTCGTCACACAGCGGCGTGAGAGGCTCGATGCCGGCAAAAAGACTGGTCAGTGAATCGTCCGGCTGATCGCTGTCGTCCTGTGATCTGGCAAAAGCCTTCGCGCGTTTCGCGGACTCTAAGAGGGAGCAGACGCGCAGCAGTTCGATGGCGCTTAAGGCGCCGCCGATCTCTAAGCGCTTTAGCGAATCGCGGATGTCCGTAACTCCCGAAAAGGACAGGGAGCCGTATTTGAACAGCCGGCTTAAGGCATCCGATGTCTGCTGCTGCAGCTGTTCGATCTGCGCGCGGTCGGTGATCGGGCGCAGCTTCTGACAGCGCGACTTGGCGTCAGCGCTGACAGCATATTCGGTCAGTTGATCGAGAATCTTGTTATATTCTAAGGTGTGTAATACTTTTTCGTTCATAGCAGTTCCTTTGATTTGATTGTCACATGGTTATGTCCTTCTTATTATATATGATTCCGGGAGTCTTGGAAAGCGGAACCTGAAAAGAATTGTAGAATCCTATTGCAAGCGTATGTGATTCATTTTATAATGATTACTGGTACGGTTTTCAGAAATTCGTGTGTAAATACATGCAGAAAAGAGGAAATCATGCAGCAAAAGGATAACGATCAGTTTTCTTTTATTAACGAAAAAATCAAAGAAAAGCCGGTCAATAAGAAGCGATTGCTGATGCAGGCAGGTTTTATCGCCCTGATGGCAGTCGTTTTTGGAATCATAGCAAGTCTGGTTTTTGCATATTTTCAGCCTAAGTTTGAATCACTGTTTTGCCCAGAGGAGGAACCGGTGGTCACCATTCCGCAGGATTCGGTTACGGAGACGGAGCAGACCGAGGAGACGGAGGCATCCGAGGAACCGCAGGCGCCTTCCGAGGAACCGCCGGTACAGCAGCCCGAGGAGCTTGAGATTGCGGATGTACAGAACGTGCAGAACAAGCTGTATGCGGTGGGAAGAGAAGCCAACCGCTTTGTCGTGACAGTGACGGGGGTCAAGAGTGATACGGACTGGTTCAACAATTCCTACGAGAGCAGAGGACAGGCATCCGGTATCATCATAGCGGATAACGGTCAGGAACTGCTGATCTTAACGGAGCGCAAGGTCATCTCGGATGCACAGGAAGTCTACGTTACATTTATCAATGACGTGACGGTGGAGGCATCCATGAAGCACTACGATGGCAATACGGGGATTGCGGTGCTCTCGGTACCGAAGGAGCAGGTGGATACGGATACCATGAATGCGATCTCGGTGGCGAAGCTTGGGAATTCATTGACGACGATGCAGGGAACCATGGTCATTGCGGTGGGAAGTCCGCTTGGAACGAACTACTCGATCCTCACGGGCAACATCACATCTACCAATAATGTGATTTCCACGATTGACAATAATTATACCGTCTTTACGACGGATATTGTGGGCAGCAGCAGCGGCAGCGGTGTCATCATCAACGTGAACGGCGAGGTGATCGGTCTGGTCATGCAGGACTACGGCAATGAGGAGGATCAGACGACGCTGACAGCGATTTCGATCTCCGAGTTAAAGCAGCTGATCGAAAAACTGTCCAACAATCAGGATATTCCGTATATTGGTCTGGAGTTGACGACGGTATCAGCGGCAACCGCCAAGGAATACGATATTCCAAAGGGCGCATATATCAAGGATGTCAAGATGGATTCACCGGCACTGGCGGCGGGGCTGCAGAGCGGTGATGTCATTACAGAGATGGGCGGAGAGGCTGTCTACACGGTGGACAGTTATGAGAGCAAGCTTCTGGCATTGGAACCGGGCGACGAGGTGGAGATCGTTGTACAGCGGCAGGGCGCTGAAAAGTATGAGGAGATCACCTGCACGGTACAGGTCGGAGTGTTAAAGTAGAGGATAGTAACAGAAGGCGGTGCCTTGCGGCACCGCCATATTATGGAAATGAGGTCAGAAATGAAGTATATTGAGAGCCTGCGTGAGGGCGAGAGAATCAACGAAATCTATTTATGCAAGGTAAAGCAGTCAGCGCTGACAAAGGCGGGAAAGCCTTATGATAATCTGATCCTGCAGGATAAGACCGGTACGCTGGACGCCAAGATCTGGGAGCCGGGCTCGGTTGGAATTGATGAGTTTGATTCGTTAGACTATATTGCAGTCATGGGAGACATCACAAGTTTTCAGGGAAATCTCCAGCTCAACGTAAAGCGTGTGCGCAAGGTGCAGGAAGGGGAATACGATCCGAAGGATTATCTGCCGGTATCCAAAAAGGACATCGACGAGATGTATACAGAGCTTCTGGGACTGATTGCTTCCGTGAAGCATCCGTATTTAAAAAAGCTTCTGGAGAGCTTTTTTGTCGAGGATAAGGATTTTGAAAAACGGTTCAAGTTCCATTCCGCAGCAAAGAGCGTGCATCACGGATTTGTGGGCGGACTGCTGGAGCATACGCTTTCTGTGACGAAGAACTGTGATTATTTTGCTGAAACTTATCCGATCTTAAACCGCGATCTGATCGTGTCTGCGGCAATTTTCCATGATATCGGAAAGCTGGAGGAACTCTCGACGTTCCCGGAGAACGATTACACGGATGAGGGACAGCTTTTAGGACATATCATGATCGGTGCCGAGATGGTCGGAGAGCGGATCCGCACGATTCCGGGATTCCCGAAGGGAACCGCCAATGAGTTGAAACACTGCATTTTGGCACACCACGGAGAACTGGAATACGGTTCGCCGAAGAAACCGGCACTTGCGGAAGCACTGGCACTCAGTTTTGCGGACAATATTGACGCCAAGATGGAGACAATACGGGAGATTTTTGCAAGTGTTCCGGAGAACAATCTGGAGTGGCAGGGATATAACCGCCTGCTGGAGAGCAATATCCGCAGATCAGGAAGAGAGTCATAGGTATATCACAGGATATGAAGAAAAACGACAGTATTGAGTTAAAGATCGAAGATATGGGCGTTGACGGAGAGGGCATCGGAAAATACGAGGGGATGACCTTTTTCGTGAAGGATGCTGTGATCGGGGATACGATCCGTGCCGGCATCACGAAGCTCAAGAAGAACTACGGCTATGCCAGGGTGCAGGAGATTTTAGAACCGTCGCCGTACCGTGTGCAGCCGGAGTGTCCGCTATATGCGCGCTGTGGCGGTTGCCAGATCCAGGCGATGGACTATAGGCAGCAGCTTTGCTATAAGCAGAAAAAGGTGCGCGGCAATCTGATACGTATCGGAGGATTTGCGCCGGAACTCATCGATTCTGTGATGGAGGAGATTGTGGGGATGGAGCAGCCGTATCGTTACCGCAATAAGGCACAGTTCCCGATCGGCGCGGACAGGGACGGGATGCCGGTGGCGGGATTTTACGCAGCGCGCACGCACAGCATTATCCCGGTGGAGGATTGTAAACTGGGCGTTACGCAGAATGAGCAGATCCTTGGAGCAGTGCTTTCCTATATGCGTGAGAACGGCGTCCGCCCTTATGATGAGACGACCGGGAAGGGACTGGTGCGCCATGTGCTGATCCGTTACGGATTCACCTCAAAGGAACTGATGGTCTGCCTGGTCATTAACGGAGAGACACTTCCGCAGGAGAAGAAACTGGTGGATGCGTTGTGTAAAATAGAAGGTATGACCAGCATTTCCGTGAACATCAACCGGAAGAATACGAATGTGATTTTGGGGGAGGAGACCCGGACTGTCTGGGGATCGGATTATATCACGGATCAGATTCATCTGCGCGACTGTGACCATGACTTTGTGTTGACAGATACGGCAATCGCCTATCACATTTCCCCGCAGTCTTTCTACCAGGTAAACCCGGTACAGACGGAGAAGCTGTACAGTCTGGCACTCTCCTACGCGGGTCTGACCGGCAGGGAGACCGTCTGGGATCTCTACTGTGGCATTGGAACCATTTCCCTGTTTCTGGCACAGAAGGCAGGGAAGGTCTACGGCGTGGAGATCGTGCCGCAGGCAATTGAAGACGCGAGAAGCAACGCGGCATTAAACGGTATTACCAACGCCTCCTTTTTCGTGGGAAAAGCGGAGGAGGTTCTTCCTGAGTTCTACGAAAAGGAGAGCCGGAAGCCAGATGCGGACATGCTTCATCCGGATGTGATCGTTGTCGATCCGCCCCGGAAGGGATGCGATGAGAAGTGTCTGGAGACGATGATTCGCATGAAGCCGGAACGGATTGTGTATGTCAGCTGCGACCCGGCAACGCTTGCAAGGGATCTGAAGATTCTGTGCGGGGGTGGCTATGAGCTGCGGAAGGTGCGGCCGGTGGACCAGTTCGGGCATACGACACATGTGGAGACGGTATGCCTTTTGTCTAATTGAATGACCGACAGCCGGAGAGTGAAAGTTGACTTCTCATTGTTAAAAATACAGTTAATTAGAGGAAAAAGGACATTCCAGACCTGTTAGTTTTACGGGGCATGGGATGTCTTTTTTTCGGTTATGGAAGTGTCAAAAGGACAAGGTAATGATACTGAGGGTATTAAGACGGATATGAATAATATCTATCTTATCTAGAGATAAGGATGGATGGGATGATTGTATAAGGATGGATGGGATGATTGTACAGATTGAAAAAATCACGTTTTCGTGATAAACTTTTTTTAAATCTGTTGGAAAAATGAGGGAGGATGACATGGCAGTCAGTTACAAAAAATTATTCCATTTACTGATAGAAAAAAATATGACAAATGCACAGTTGCAGCAGGAGGCTGGCTTCTCCGCAAATATCATCACACGGCTGAAACGTAATAGGTATATTTCCCTCGAAAGCGTAGAGAGTATATGTCATGTCCTGAACTGTGGCGTTGACGATATTCTGGAATTTGTACCAGAGAATAACGGAGGAAAAGAGAATGGTTGATACCAAAAAAGAACAGGAACGTGATGAACTGCACCGTGCAATATGGGCGATTGCAGATGAACTGCGTGGAGCAGTCGATGGTTGGGACTTCAAAAATTATGTTCTTGGCACGATGTTCTATCGCTACATTTCCGAAAATCTGTGCAATTACATAAACAGCGGTGAGATTGATGCAGGAAATACTGATTTTGATTATGCAAAAATGCCGGATGAGGATGCGGAAGAGGCAAGAGAGGGATTGGTAGAGGAAAAAGGATTTTTTATACTTCCGAGTGAACTTTTCTGTAATGTCCGAGCCAATGCCACAAATGATGAGAATCTGAATGAGACGCTGGAGCGTGTGTTTCGTCATATCGAGGAATCAGCAAAGGGCAGTGAGGCTGAGAGTGACTTTGCCGGATTGTTCGATGACTATGATGTAAACAGCAATAAACTGGGGTCTACAGTTGCAAAGCGCAATGAAAAACTTGTGAAACTGCTGAATGGCGTAGGTGAAATGAATCTGGGAGATGTGAAAGATCATTCCATTGATGCCTTTGGTGATGCTTATGAGTACCTTATGACCATGTATGCATCAAATGCCGGAAAATCTGGTGGAGAGTTCTTTACTCCGGCAGATGTGTCAGAATTGCTCACACGCCTTGGAACTGTAGGAAAAACGGAAATCAACAAAGTATATGATCCGGCTTGTGGTTCAGGTTCATTGCTTCTGAAGGCTGAGAAAATTCTTGGAAAGGATGCTATCCGTAATGGGTTTTATGGACAGGAGATTAATATCACAACCTATAACCTGTGTCGTATCAATATGTTTTTGCATGATGTGGGTTTTGATAAATTTGATATAGCCTGTGAAGACACATTGCTCAGTCCACAGCACTGGGATGATGAACCGTTTGAACTGATTGTGTCTAATCCGCCATATTCTATCAAGTGGGCGGGAGACGAAAATCCTCTGCTCATCAATGATCCTCGTTTTGCTCCGGCTGGAGTTCTGGCACCTAAGAGCAAAGCGGATATGGCATTTATCATGCACAGCTTGTCATGGCTTGCGTCTAACGGAGCTGCTGCCATTGTATGTTTTCCGGGAATTATGTATCGTGGCGGTGCAGAACAGAAAATTCGTAAATATCTGGTAGACAATAACTATGTGGATTGCATCATTCAGTTACCGAGTAACCTGTTCTTCGGCACTTCTATCGCAACCTGCATTATGGTGATGAAGAAGAATAAGACGGACAATAAGACGCTGTTTATTGATGCCACAAGCGAGTGTGTAAAGGTGACCAACAATAATAAGCTGACACAAGAGAATATCGACCGTATTGTGGATGTGTTTGCTAAGCGTGAAGAAATCGAACATTTTTCCCATCTGGCAAGTTATGAGGAAGTATCCGAGAACGATTATAATCTGTCGGTCTCCACTTATGTAGAGGCAGAGGATACCAGAGAAAAAATTGACATTGTGAAGCTGAATGCGGAAATTAAAGAAATTGTTGCCCGTGAACAAGTGCTTCGTGATGAGATTGATAAGATTGTCGCAGAAATCGAGGTGGGATGATATGGAAAATAATCTGACAGAATATCAATCCGTCATTACTGACGTGAAAAATATTATTGCTTCAGGCCAGAAGAAAGCCTACAATGCTGCCAGTAAAGCGATGGTTCTGACTTACTGGAATGTTGGAAAACGGATTGTTGAGCAGGAGCAGGCAGGAAATGCAAGAGCGGAATATGGAAAAGCACTGGTTGAAGTATTATCGAAGGAACTCGCAAGAGAATACGGTAACAGTTACTCAAAAAGAAATTTGCAGTATTTTCGCAAATTTTACCTTTATTTTCCGAATGAAGAGATTGTGAACGCATGCGTTCACAATTTGAACTGGACGCAATTTCGTAGCCTGTTGCGTGTGCCGGATGAAAATGCACGTCTTTGGTACATGAACGAGGCAGTGAATGAAGGCTGGAGCAGTCGAACGCTTGATCGAAATATTTCCACACAATATTATGATCGTCTTTTGAAGTCTCCCCAAAAAGAAAACGTGATTGCGGAGATGAAGCAAAAAACAGCGGGTTATCAAAAGAATAGTTTTGAGTTGCTGAAAAATCCGATTATGGCAGAATTTTTGGGCTTTAAGAACGAAGACAGTTACTTAGAAAGTGACCTTGAAGCGGCGATTATATCCCATATACGTGACTTTCTGATGGAGATGGGACGAGGTTTTGCGTTTGTTGCCCGCCAGCAACACATAGTCACAGAAACGGAAGACTATTATATAGATCTTGTTTTTTATAATATTGAACTCAAGTGTTATGTACTGATTGATTTGAAAATGGGTAAGATTACGCATCAGGATGTTGGGCAGATTGATATGTATGTGCGGATGTATGATGATTTAAAGTGCAAGCCGGGGGATAATCCGACCATTGGCATTTTGCTCTGTTCAGAAACGGATGAGGATATTGCAAGATATTCTGTATTGCACGATAACGATCATTTGTTTATGTCAAAGTATCTGACCTGTCTTCCGACAAAAGAACAACTGAAAGTCGAGATAGAACGCCAGAAAGAGATTTTCTATATGCAGCATCCGGATGCAGGTGAGAATGATGGTGGGGAGGAAGGATACCAGAGAAAAAATTGACATTGTGAAATTATGCGGAAATCAAGAAAAGTGTTGATCGAGAGCAGATACTCCGCGATGAGATTGATAAGATCATCGCAGAAATTGGGGGATAATTATGGGAGAATTTTTTACAAATCAATATTGGGGGATAGATATATGGAAACATCAGGAATTACCAATAATAGAATGCGATAGTTTCAATTTTTTTAGATGTGTAGAATTTCAAAATGATTTTTATGGAAGAACTGTGAGCGAATTACATAAAGGAAATTTAAGAGTAAGTAGAGCAGATAATAGATATTCCAATCTTTTTCCAGGACAAAGACTTTCATATTGGGCAGATAGTCCGAAAACGGCAAGAGCCGAAGTGAAAAAATGGGGTGCAAGTAATAATTTATTGACATTTTGGGCATATGATGATGGAAGCAGTTTCGTTCCAACAATTTATCCGGCAGAAAAATTACATATTATAGATGGAATACATTTTGGATTCAGTAAAATTTTGAAGAAAATTGAAAATCATGAAGATCTTACTAGGGAGGAAAAAGTATTTGTAGATAGAATAGGACATGAAAAACCAGATTGTCTTGCGTATTCTTCAGAAACGAGAAAAGATGGTACATGTTTTTTGTTTTTTGAACCAGGATTTAAAAAACTTTCTCTTCGTAAAGTTACGTTACGATTAGGTTCCTGCAAAGGGAAGAATACAACAAGAGTAACTTGTGCAGTTACAAGTGATTTTAGACCGGTATTGGAAGGCTATGGCTATTATTTTTCTCCAATTGCAAAGATTAAATATGATCAAAAGTACATGACAAGTGATGAATATATACTGCGTAAGCAAGTTAAGGATTATTCATATGAACAGATAACGGAGATGAAGCGATGAGCAGATTAGATAAATTAATTGAAGAACTTTGTCCTAATGGGGTGGAATATAAATGCTTAGGCGATATTGGACAAGTTAAAATGTGCAAGCGTATTCTAAAATCGCAGACTAATACAAATGGAGGAATACCATTTTATAAGATTGGGACTTTTGGAGGAGCGGCAAATGCTTTCATTTCTGAAGAATTGTTTCAAGAGTATAGGGAGAAGTATTCATACCCTAAGGTCGGTGAGATTTTAATATCTGCGGCAGGAACAATTGGACGTACTGTAGTATATGATGGTGAACCAGCGTATTATCAAGATTCTAACATTGTATGGCTAGCACACGATGAGAGTAATATTTTAAATACTTTCTTAAAATACTGCTATGAATTAAAACCATGGAATGTATCATCAGGTGGAACTATTGCGAGATTGTACAACGATAATATATTAAAAGCTAAGGTTCCTGTACCTCCTCTGGAGGTACAACGTGAAATAGTCCATATTTTGGACTATTTCACGTTACTTACAGCCGAGCTTACAGCCGAGCTTACAGCTCGGAAGAAACAATACGAATTTTATAGAGACAAATTATTGACCTCGAATAGAAATATAAAAACCGTAAAATTAGGTGATGTATGTACTTTTGTGCGCGGACCATTTGGCGGAGCATTAAAAAAGGAAATATTCACAACTGAGGGATATGCTGTATATGAACAACAACATGCCATTTACCGTAATTTGGATTTTAGATATTATATTGATAAAAATAAATTTTCTGAATTAAAAAGATTTGCGGTTAATCCAGGAGACATGATAGTCAGTTGTTCTGGAACAATTGGGAAAACATTTGTGATTCCCCCAAATGCTCCGAAAGGAGTAATAAACCAAGCATTATTGAAATTAACACCTAATGAAGAGCTAAATGTATTTTATTTGCAATATTTTTTTGAAAATACGATTTCAAAAGTTTTGAATGGAGTAGCACGAGGTGGTGCAATAAAAAATGTTCCATCAGTTAGTGAATTAAAATTAATAGAACTACCGCTACCTTCATTAACTGTTCAAAAAAAGTTGGTAAATGTTCTTGATAACTTCGAGTCCATTTGCACTGACCTAAATATTGGCTTGCCAGCAGAAATTGAAGCACGCCAGAAGCAATATGAATATTATCGTGATTTGCTCTTGACATTTGCCGAAACAGGCAGCATGCTCGTGACAGACAGACAGACAGACAGACAGACAGACAGACAGACAGACAGACAGACAGACAGAC